>Ga0307515_10001578_pt1 | contig 50859 bp, 61 predicted proteins | sample 17_EM_MG_FD_194513 | JGI IMG/M metagenome (GOLD analysis project Ga0307515, IMG submission 194513) | Populus trichocarpa ectomycorrhiza microbial communities from riparian zone in the Pacific Northwest, United States - 17_EM | ecosystem: Host-associated > Plants > Roots > Unclassified | place...
TCTTGTATAAGGACAAGAGGTTGAGTCTTAGGATAAGACGAGGAAAGAAAAAGAAGTTTAGTTAGGCGGCTGTATTTAAGTTATAAAAAGTGTTTTATTGAAACGTGGCTTAATACCCCCGTAACATTGAGAAAGGCCGTGACTACGTCGAGATGGTCGATTTTCCAATTATTTCGTGCGGCAAGGCTTATTAGCAATCGAAAGGAAGTAAGTTTGCCGACGGGTGCGTACGTCTCACCATAGTCCATTTGTTCATATCCTTTGATCACAAGCCTGGCTTTGTACCGTGTTGAGCCGTCGGGGTTTCTTTTAGTCTTGAACACCCATTTCGATCCAATTGCCTTATTTCCGAATTGTGCTTGTGCCGGTGAGAAGGTCTCATTTCGTATGATAGAGTTGTATTCGTCCATGATCGCAGCTTCCCATTTCTTCTTTTGTGGGCTAAGCATCGCTTCTTTGTAGGTACGTGGATCGCCATTTATAGTAGTCGATGCTAAAGCAGTGTTCATTAGTTCGGTGATATTTACCCGTGCTCTGCCTGCGCTTCGTGTAACTCTATCTGTAGGTACTGGGGCTTTCTTTTCTTTCTTGGTAGCAGCGGCTACTCGACGTAATTGTCTTCGTGTATTTCTATTGGTAATAACCTCGTCTCTTGGGACTTGTGTAGGAGATTCGAGAGTTGGACAGTGACCGCTTTGTCCTTCTGTATATTTGTCAGCATCCTCGTCAGGAGCTATATGTGTATATGATGGCCATCTATCTCACCTGTATCAGGCGGTCTTCGATCTTCGTGCCCATTTGTATGCCCAGTTAACGAAAGATCGGGATTTGCTCTAGCCGCGGGATTTCCGTCATCTATTTGGTGAGCAGCTTTGGTGCAGCCATGAGACATGTGTTCCTCCGTTCCACTCATAGAGCGAGTGCAGCCATGGTCCATGCTCTCACCCGTTCCACTCAGATCAATATCTCCAATGTGTATTTCTTCCTCGCAGGAGATCGAATAAGTCGATTTCGGTGATCTCTTCAGTAATTTCTTCAGGTTGTTTGGTTTCGTTCGAGTTTTTGCATTTTAGTGACTGCAGGCACGAAATGTATGCATTTCTATCTTCGTCAAATATCCCATCTGATTGGGCCTTTACCGTATTGTGCTCTGGATCCTAAATTCTCCATAGAGTTGTTGAGTTGTGTACGTAGCCAACCATCATACAGGCTTTTGATCTAGCCCCAAGCTTTTTGTCTGTTCTCTGCTTTTCAGGAATGAGTCGGCTGACATAGCATCCAAATCGGCGCAGATGATGAAGTTGTGCTTTGTAACTGTTTTTCATTTGTGTGGGATCATCGGGTGGCTTGTCGTATTCTGGTTTGCTGTATGAATGCAGCATCTCGTATGGTGTTTCGTAGGGAGCTTTATATCCGTCGCAATCGTCTCTTTTGGTGAGTCCTTCGTTTGGTAGGCGTTGATGGAGATATACTGCAGTGTTGATTGCTTCCCCCCAGAACTCGAGTGGTGCCTGGGAGTCAAGTATCATAGCTCTTGCTTTCTCTGTAATCGTATGAATCATTCTCTCTGCGACTCCATTGTTATGGTGGGCGTAAGGCGGACAGAACTCGAGGGCTGTACCACCTGTGGCCAAAAGCTGTCGGAAGAGCCGATTGTCGAATTCTCCTCTGCCATTGTCGCACCGAAAACGCTTGATGTTATATCCTCTGGCGTCAACCTTGGCTTGGTAGTGCTGATAGGCGGCGATGCAAGTCTCTTGTTTCTTATCAGGAAGGAGGTATACGGTGGTCCATCGGGTGTAGTCGTCCACGAATAGGATGTAATGCAGATGGCCACCTTTAGTCGGTATAGCGAATGGACCGCAGGTATCGGAGTGTACAAGCTCGAATTGTCGTGTAGTTCTCTTGACTTTAGTTCGTATAAATTTTTGGTTGTGTTTCGCTTGTAGACAGACATCACACATTCCGGTAGCATCTAGGTCGTTAAATCCGTCTATTAGAGATCGCATTGCCGCTGGATGTAGATGTGCTAGTCGTCGGTGCCAGAGTCTCATAGTAATTATGCAGGCTGAAGTAAGTTCTGTCGATGATGATTTCTTTGTAGGCGTGGACTGGCTTCCGCTAGTCTCGGAGTTGAGAGCGTAACGTGATTGGAGTATATAGAGATCACCGGTACGATTTGCAATAATATTAGTTGAGTCGGTGAATATGGAGCATATGCCACGTCGAAAAGTTGTTGTATATCCGGCAAGATCAAGTTGGTTTATAGAGAGTAGAGACAGCCGGAACGTTGGAGTATAAAGTGCGTTCAATTGTAAGTCCTGTGATATGTTAACGAGCCAATGATAGGTGGTAGTTACCGTAGTCTCATCACCAAGTTTGATGTTGATGGGCGATGGTAGTCTTTTGAATGAGATGAAGCAATTCCTATCGTTGCACATATTGTGCGATGCTCCCGAGTCCACCACCCACGTCGGAGATGCTGCGGCTGACGATGTGAGAGCGGAGTGAGTGGCTTTGTTTGGTAGTCAAAAGAGATCTCGGTCTCCGGCTGCGATCCTGTGCTCTGCCAGAGATGCAGTCGCCTCTGTGAGGGATGCCTTCGTATCTGACTTTGAGTCCTTGTTGCTTCGTTTGTTGACCCTGTTTCGGGCTTCGAAGCCGTGTTGGTGTTCGGCATTCAGGCCGTATATGACCGCGTTTTCCACAGTGGTAGCATAGCGTTTCTTCTTTGCTGTTGAGTCGTTTGAGAATGCCACAGTTTTCGGTAGTGTGATTTTTCAATTTGCAGTGAGTGCAGGTGTATTCCTTATCGTCGTTGCTATCTCCGCCTTTGTTCCCGCCGTAGTTTCCGCGTCCACGATAACGGCCTCGTGCTCGTCCTCGGTGGCCTCCGTGTCCTCTATAGCGTCCGCGAGAGAAAAGGGCTGATCCGGTGGCTTCATCTCCGATCTCCTTCTTAAGGCCGGTGGCCTGGTCATCTCTTCGGAGGGCGTCCATTGTTTCTTCGACCGCAGGTAAGGGAATTTGATTCTCTAGGATCTTGATCATGGTTGTGTACTGTTCTGGTAGGTTATTGTAGATGTGTGTACGCATTTCATCGTCTGAGATATCTTGTGGTGTACTGATTAACAGGAGACGGTAGTCGCGAAGTAGTGTAAAGTATTCTCTAAGTGTATTGATCTTTCTGCAGGCGGCATGCTCGAAACTTACATTGAATAGTAGTTCTGCCAATGTGTGTTCCGGTATTCTCCAGGCGAGCTAGCAGCGTGGTCCACATCGCCCCTGGAGACCTAAGACCTTTGAGAAGAAACTGTATGGCGGGAGAGCATGATAGATGGATTGTTGTCTTGGCTTTGGCAGCTCGAATTTTCCAGTCGTGGTAATCGATGTCAATTTGAGGTGGTTCAGGTTCTTTGCCGGTGACGATGTCGTATGCGTCCATAGCTTCCAGAACGAGAGTCATTGTTTCTTTCCATGTTTCGTAGTTAAGATAGGTGAGTAGAGGAATATTACCCCATTCGGTTTTGTTGAAGGCAGGAGCAGGCTCAGGAGTAGACATCGTGAGATTTGATCGATGGTGTTGAGTTTTAAGTAGACGAGGGTTAGGGTTTTTGAGGCTCTGAAAGATCGTGATGTTTAAAGTGGAAATAGAGTTTTTAACTAAGAGTGAGCGCCGGGCTCATAACCTGTTACTTTGGATGCTTCTATGACTTCTTGATTGGCTTGTCTATCTCGAGGGCCTAAGGCCCGTATATGTATAATCTCTCACATGCGTATGCGTATGCTTCATGAGACGCATCATCCTGGTCCTGATGCATATCCTGATACAGCCACCATCTCCATACACGTCTTCATTCTCATACAAGACATCAGACGGTGCTGAGACTCACGATCCAAGTACACATGCAACAGCTGGCAGGGATTCAAATCGAGTGATATTTCGTGACTGCTGAATAAATACCTTGTGTGGGTTAAGAAGCCAGATCCCAGTTGCCTCAAAGGAACTCAAGATGTTGTTCTTGGTATATGCTGCAGCTCTAGCGTGTGTGACAAGTCTGTAGGAAAGAATTAGAGTGGAGTATAGAGTGATATAGCAGGTGGGCTTACTTATAAAACTGTCCTTTCTTAATTGCATTCCCTCCTGTTCTAACCCATATATCCAGCTCATTGCTATAGCAGCGGGAAAGAGGACCAAACAGCCCAACATCTAGAGGTTGTAGGATGTGTGTAGAGTGTGCAGGAAGGCAAATAGGGTGAATATTTCTTTTCAAGCAAAAATCGAAAAATTGCCATGTGAGATGAGAGCCATGCCCATCAAGGATTAGAATACGTGGCTTGCCCTTTGCACTGTAATAGTTAGCATGAGCAGGAGGTCAATCCAATGGTACAAACATCTTAGTAGTATATTTCTCAAAGTTCTGTTCCACCCATTCCAGTCCCAATTCATTGTCAGTCCAGCCTTTAGTTGACCATGCAAATGTTGCTTGCTCTTTATCTTGCACACCAGCATGCCATCCCAGTAGATGCTTTCCTCCCTTGTAGAGATACATGGGTGGTATAACTCTACCATCTGCAGCAATACACTCTATAGTAACTGTAACTATTTTGCGATTTCCATCCTGGGTATAGTGGGGATTCTTTCTACCTCTACGGCATATAACCTTCACTTTGAGAGCCTGACCAAGTAGAAAGCCCTTTTCATCCATATTGTAAATGTTTTCTGGTTGTGCATTGAGCTTTCTGACAAGTTTTCCAAGCTACAGTGACCAGTATTAGCTTAAAATAAATGTATAGACTAAAATGATATACCTTGTGAAAAAAGTCCTTTAAAATTGCAGGATCATTTGCATTAGCCCTTTGTCAATCTAGATGTTGGCTGAAATTTGCAGTGATTGCAAGATGGCGGTTGAGAAAGTGTGTCATCCAGTGCTTACCAAGTTGTCGTCGCCAATGTGGAGGTAGAACTTAGAACTTGGGACATTGCAAATGCCTTAACCATCTTCACTTGCAATAGATGTCCCAAGTCATCTAGAGTCTCACAAAACCTGACAATTGATTTCCCCTCTTCCACAGTCAGCAGCTGCTCCTTCTCATGTGCTGCACTCCTTGGCTGTGCTCCTCTAGGTTGATCTCGCAAGGTTCCATATGGTATACCATATGTTGAAGCAGCAGAGTGGATAGATGGTTCAAGACCTGAACGGCATGCATGTTTGGCTTCATGAATCTCATTCTCTCGGTCAGTTGCTGCATCTCTGCACTTCACTCTACCCATGGTTGTGTTGTTGTGGGGAGAGTGTGAAAATTGAGTTTGTGTGTGGGGGTAATTAAGCATCCCTGCTTCTGGCGCTTGCGTGCTTTTTTGCGTGATCGGTTGCTAGGTTGTGGGCGGTTACACCATAAATTACGTTACCACAAGACCCTGCGAGATCCAATTTTCCAGTCCCACTTGCCGTAGTTGTGGAAGACATTGGTGACCACCCTCAACTCACCCGCAACTAGCACACCGCGCGACCTCAACCGCGCAGATGAGCTTGTTAGCTTGTCAACGATTCCATATAAGCGAACGATGCATGGTAGCAGTTTTATTAGCATGGCCAAGTCAACACAGCGGTAGTTCCTACCCGCAGCAGCTGTACGACTCTCTCGGCTGAGATACTTTTTTCGAGCTCAAATCGCAACATCGTTTGCAGCGCATTTTCATATGCCAAAACCTCCGCCGACCCTAATTCCTCACGTGTATCCCAATACAGACTAATGCTGTAATCACGTATTCAAGTCAACTTTGTCCTCCCATCTCCGACCAACCTCTTTCCAACTTCCGTGAAATGATCAGACCGCTTCTCCCACTTGTACTACCAGCAATCAGGAAGCTTTCCGGGGTGTGCACCATCTCCACCAAAACTTCGTCCTGTTTTCCGTCGAGCGATCTAAACAACACACCACGGCCAAGGGCGCAATAGATTAGGCAGGCGAGTGCCCATACATCAGACGGCGGACCTACAGGATCATGAAACAGGACCTTGGACGCAGCATACCACACGGGTATGTGAAGCAACTTAGTTATGCGTTCCCTCAATAACAATACCTCTCTGAAATCAACAATTTTGATGGCACAGGCATCAGTCAGGCAGAGCTACAGCAGCTCTCGTAGTCGAGGAGAGCGAACCACATAGTCTGGTACGTATGGTGAGAGTAGTTTGTTATCAAGCCTGGTGATGTTTATTTTTCTTGGTTTGTTGAGATATAAGGAGACTTGTTCATCTGTTTAGGAGTCTACACTTGGCATGCGAAAGAGCACGTTGCCTGGATGGAAATCTGCCTTTTTTGTCAGCCATTATCTCATCCAACAGTCGTCATGTTAACCAAAGTGACCAGAAAATGTAAAGAATGAAGTTAAGCCACTCTTTCAACTAGCTGCACAACTACTTTCCACGCGATTTTCCGAGTTAACCGCCCGTCTTCCAGATGGTCGACTGTAAAGGACAGGCTCAGCCCAAGGAGCTCGGTGACTATGCACTTATGCTTCCCGTTCGGGTCCATGATTTCGAATTCATCCAGAACCTCCACAATCAACTTACTCCCAGGGCCTTCATTTCGCTGCAGACCAAGATGCTGAAGAACTTGGCTTTCGGGCTCACTTAGCGCATCAGCCGTAGAAATCTTGAGGGCGGCGTAGCGGTTATGCCGGCGGTCACGCACAAGCCAGATTGTTGAATAAGAACCGTAACTAAGTTTGTGAACGTCCTTATAGCGACCTTGGAATTCGTCCCCGATATTAACTAAGTGATATCCACCCTGCTCGTACCGCTCGGCGTCCCCAATTGTGACTATCAAGTTGTAGAGAGGATCTCGAAGCAGGGTATCGCTGCTCATGATTTTGTGGGGGATGATGTGATTGGAGTGCGACGGATGCGGCCACCAACTGGTTGTGACAAAGCTTGGGCCAATCTCTTAATGAACGGCTCAACGGCAAGAACCGAGCCCAGGACTGGGGTCATTGTTTGTACCTGCCAAGCCAGATGCTAACCCAACACCTAGAAGCCAGCGAAGCTTGCTACAGCTTCCATAGAAACCGTGGGCCCAGCCAATCCAAAATTCACATTCGAGAATTCTCACCAATTAAGCCAATAAACGGCGTGATCGACTGTAGATCTACCAGCAGCTGTGCGGTAAAGAGTGAGAACACTCATTTAGATTTGCTGGGGGCCCATGGTCTCTACTCTCAACCTCGGACTGGTCACTTGAGTCTGCCATAGCTTCGAAGTTGTGTATCTGATTGGGCCTATCCACTTGGTACTCTTCAGCTCACGTTTATACAAACATAAACAGCACCTAGATCCTGCGCATCCCATCGTCTTTTCACCCCTCTGTAGCTCATTCTCCTCACTAGTTATTGTCATTATCAATATTTTTCTGCTCCTACAGTCTTTGCGATATTACGAGATATAAGATGTCTTCATCAGCCGTTCCTCTAGTTGATACGGCCCACCAAGGCAGTTTTGCCATCACCAGCACTAGCGGGGGAGACACGTCCCGGACACCCCGCTTCCGCAATTCATCCCGGGTTCCGCAGTTCTGGGACATAGATCTTGCTCAAAGGCACGAGGTCTTATAGCTGTTACATAATACTATCGTGGAGTGTGCAACGCTAGTTGCCACCTATGGAAGTTTCCGTTCGGGATACCGTATTCCTACAGCATGACAGATCATACTCTATGCACCCTATTTCCAAGCCTTGTTGATTGGCCCTCGTGCCCGCTAGCATTTGCGAAGACAATTATCATAATCTCAAGCTACTGCGGATCTGCTGACGCCTATCGTACGGACCAGTAACGTACATTATCAACGTTCTGATGAACATGGAACTCCGTGTGCAGCGTGTCCATTCGGTAAACCCGTTATGCAAGGTGCAAAGCCACTGTCGGCCTAGATCCGTGGCCGCGAGCGCAAAATGCCAACTTTGGCGGGCGGCAGGAAGCCATCCCGCTCTAAGCGCCGACGCCAACCTGCTAGCGACCATCACGAAACATCACCCGTGGTTTCACAGCACCGCAAACCCCACACTTTCGGGGATCTAGATACCGCTTTTAGCCGACGCGGCAGAAGCTGTCGTGGGGGGACATGAGAGCAACAAGCAAGCCTGCTTCAGCACCGTTGTAAAAAGCACAATTGGAAAATCCGTATTAGTGTGTTGATGCACCGCCAGAGCCGAACTTGGCTTGGCATGCTTCGTACTGTATCCACGGCGTGTATTTTCGGTGCGTCGGTTCTGGCAGTGTTTTCAAACCTTAATGTTTCACTAGCAGACACCACAGTAGCGTCTCTGAGCAACTAGCGGTTCGGGGAGGTTGTGAGCATCGCTGCAGGGCTACCCGTACCAGTGCAGTGGTTCGTGTCTAGCTTCCGAGCGTATTTCTCCACATAGCGCTACAGCCTAAGACTGCTCAGCTTTGGTACGCGGCCTTTTTTGCCGCGCTCGGTAGTCCGGTTCGCGCTTAAAGTGGCAGCTCGGCAGTTGTTGCGGTTGTTGCTGGGGATGCTGTTGGGCAATTGACGGGAATCCAGCAGTCCAAGCCTACAGGCATGCAGCGCCTCGCAGAGGACCACTGCTCGCCGTATCGCAGTGTAGCCGTGGGGGTTCGAATGCACAAGTATCGCGCGATATTTGCGACCTGTCAGGTCTGTGGTGATTCTCCACACTGCGCGGTCCCTATTGGCGTGCCACTTCGATAGAATGCTGCACTGAAGACGCTGATCCAGTTTGCCAGGGTCATGCCGCCCGATCCGAAAGGCGGTACGATTGAGACAGATTTCCCTACAGCCGGGACTTTCCGTGCGTTCGCTGCTATTAGTACCTCGCCTTGCCTTGCCTTGCCCTGCTCTGCCTTGCACAGCGACAAAGCGCTGGCACACACGGCCCATCGACAATATGGCTACTTCGTCATCCGATATTAAGGCGGCGCCGCCGACGGACGAGAAACAGCTAGCTTCCGACCCGACGTCGGTGTCTTCGTCTCGTGCTCCCGATCACTCGCAATCGTCGTTTTTCAAGGCTGCGTTTGATGAGGCCAAATTCCTGTTGACGACCAGAGAGGGATTGATTGGAGACTACGAGTGCGTATATAACACTTTTACGCTCTTTAATGCGTGGAGGGACTGGAGCTGACGCTCAATGCAGCTATGTCTATCTTTTCACCCCGGATATTCCACCCTTCAATAGAAAGTACAAGGACCGCAAACAGCCGTTCTTTGGAATTGATGACCGGATACCGTTGCTGCTGACGCTATTGCTGGGGATTCAACATGCACTTTCTATGATCGGAGGCGGTACGTGTGATGGGAGCTGCAATTGATGATTCGATTGCAATATTTCTATTAAAACAGTGGGCTTATTATATACACGCTCTAGCTGTATCACCTCCGCTTCTCGTCGCAGGAACAACTGGTGCAAATCTCTCACCCGATGAGGTATCATACCTCGTATCAGCATCCTTGATTCTCTCCGGTCTCTTCTCCTTCTTCCAAATAGCCCGCTTCAAGATCTTCAACACCGGACTCTATATTGGAACGGGAATGCTTTCGGTCGTGGGGGAATCGTTCGCGGTGGTTCCCATCGCCCAGGGCTTCATGGCAAATGAATATGCAACTGGACGATGCCCCACCGGCCCGAACGGTCAAAAGCTTCCCTGCCGAAAGGCATATGGCCAGTTGATAGGAACTGTCGCTGTTGTTATGTTGTTCCAGATCGCAATGAGTCTGGTGAAACCTCGAATCCTCAGGAAGATATTCCCGAAGCTTGTCAGCGGAATGGTCATGATGTGTATTGGTGCAGGACTCGTCGCCAGCGGGATGAAGAACTGGGCGGGAGGGTCTGGACCGTGCATGTTGCGTCCTGCGACGGGGCTCTTCGTTAATTGCCCAAGCAACCGTATGCCCACTCCACATCTCACTCGCACCATCCACTAACCTCACTCTCCAGTTGCACCAAACCCCCTCCCATGGGGCCACCCAAAGTTGCTCGGCCTTGGATTCGTCGTCTACATCACCATCCTTCTTGTCGAAATCTGGGGCTCCCCACTGGTGCGTAACGGCTCCGTAGCGGTGGGTTTACTGATAGGCGCAGTCGTAGCCTCCGCAACAGGATATATCGACAATGAGGCCATCAATGCGGCGCCGTCCGGCACATTCCTCTGGGTGCACACCTTCCCCCTCGGAGTTTCTGGCGCCCTCGTCCTCCCACTACTCGCATGCTGCATTACAACCCTGGTTTCTTGTCTCGGCGACGTTGTTGCCACAGCAGAAGTCTCCAATATCGACATCGACAGTCAGGGCGTCGATAGCCGAGTACAGGGCGGTCTCACCGCAGACGGCGTCTGGTCCGTCCTTGCACCCCTAGCAACAACAACTCCCATGGTCTGCTTTGCACAAAACATCGGCGTGATCTCACTCACCGGCTGTGCCTCTCGTCGCGCCGGCTATGCTTGCTGCATGTTCATGATGCTCGCCGGAGTGGCCAGTCGTTTCGGCGCCTCGATCGTCGCTCTCCCATTCAGTGTCATCGGCGGTATGACAACATTCCTGTTTACATCCATCATCATCAGCGGCATCAGTATCCTCTCCAAGGTAAAATGGAACTCACGGAACCGGTTCATTGCCACGGCCGCGCTGGTGTTTGGGTTCTCGGATCTCGTGGTGCCGGATTGGGCGACATATCTTCTTCCCAAGGGAGGCAGCGTTGGGTTGCAAGGGTTCAAGGATGGTCTTACGTTAGTGGTCAAAACCAGTTATTGTATCGTTGCGTTTGTGAGTGTCATCTTGAATGCGGTTATTCCTGACCCAGACGCGTCGGAGGTTGTGCTCCCAGTCAAGGGAAGCGAGAAACGGGACGATTAGGTGCCCGTTTGGAACGTTTGAGATGATATGATATATATGGTAAAGGTATGGATAGGTGTGTTTACGTTTTATGTTTGGGAAAAGGGGTCGGGAGTTTTTTTATGAAAATAAGTTTGCTGTTTTTTTCTCTCTTTTATCTTGAGGGATGTTTGTTGGGAACGAGGGTGGTATCATGTATCCTCATGCTGTATTGCTTGTAATTTTTTGACTGCTCTACTCTAATCTATAAACCAATACACGAATGATTTCCTCGGGTTTCATCGCACTAGCTTCGCCGAAGTATCCTGCAGGATATCAGCGTGTACCAGCATAGAGACAGCCCATTGATACCCTACAATAGCCTCTAACTTTTCTCTACTATTCCTGCATTAGAACATTCCCACCTGGGGAAATTCGGTAGCGCGAGTAAGGAGTTATAAAAGCCTAACTATATCATTACTATCGTAATTCAGATTTGAACCACCGACGGGCAGGTTTCTCACATTCGCACTTACAGATGTGGTTTTGTATATATAGAACACCCAAAATTCGGTACTTTCAGTCTATCTACCGAGACAGATGCCACACCCTCTTAAGCACGCAAGGGGCACATGGCAGCTAGAGAAAACCGACAGACTGGATGCAAAGCGGGGTACATCCTGGAACCAATAGCATTGTGGTCTCATCTCATTCTACTCTTAGACAGGGCAGTGGAAATCAAAAAGTGCAATTGCGGTCCGGAAGCACCGCATCCACTGGAAAGGGCCAAGGTATGTATAGAGGGCATGTAAACCTACGTAAGATAACTAGATCCCATGGTTAGATGAAGGCACTGGGGAGAAACTAAGCTTAGACACCTTATACTTGGCTCAATGTACCGAGGGCGTAGAGTACAGTATGTGCTAATGCAAACCTACACAAGGATCGATACCATGGTCAAGTAAAGGCAGCTAGCACTAAGAAGAAATCAAGCTTAGATAGACGCTTTATATACATGCGTCTGCACTGCAGCTATTTATTGCACTCATCCCAGCCATGCATAACAGACGAGGTTAGCCGCCGCCGCCGCCGCGCCCGTCGCGTATGAATTGCTTCTGCGGTTGCTGGGTTTTGTGGGGAAGATGAGTTGAAGGTTGGAATAACGCAGTAGATGATGCTAGCTGGTATGGATTGTAAGTCAGATTGACAACTATATAAACTAAAGACTCACTTGAGGCCTCGCCGAACTCTTTCTGGTGGTTGTCACCAGAGCATCAGCGGTAGGTCATCATGTAAGATGGATTGCGAAGGGAGGTGGTGGTGGTGTAGGTGATGGTGGTGGTGGTGGCACATTAAGAATCGCAAGGACAGCCGCTTCGAGGACAAGTAAAGAGAGAATAATAGTAGAAGAATAGAGGCATTCGGGACGAGATGCGTGACGGTGAATTCCAGAAAAAGAGATCAGGGCCCCCAGAGAGTGAGAATGAAATCGAGAGAGTGTCGTGCAAAGAAGGAGAGGGAGAGGGAGAAGAAACAAGCGGTTGAGGTGGGTGTAGACCTACTTGTATAGTAGCTCTCCACATACCCACTTTCGAGAATGGTGTGCAATAAACCGCCCAAGTACTCTGATCACCGGGGCGCGCTACGCAAACGCACGCACTCCGGTCAGTGCCGCTGTGGCTGCCACATATCTAATAATGTGAGGTGCGCAAAGATCGACCACTTGGAGTTGGAGTTGTTTGAGACATGAATCTGCCGAGCGTAAAGTTAAGAAGTAGGCGTTGATACCAGTGGTGTGGATCTACAACCAATCAATCAAAAACCATGATTTTCACTTCGCAAGCATCTCCCGGCACGTCAGAACACCAGAAGGGGGGGGGGCACAACCTGTCAGCTCTTTATTTGTCTTACCGGTCGGTGCCTTCCTCCCACCCGCGAAACATCACTAGGTGTGTTAGGTGGTGGGCAGGTTCACCATGAGTTGGGACCATGAAGCCTTTAGGAATCCTCTGGTCTCTTTTCGGCACTGGCGGATAGTTTCTGTGTTCTTTTCCACCATGACCAATGGATGACGGTTCTGACAGGTAGACTGTGCCCTATTGGTGAGGACAATCCGGAGATGTAGATAGTTCTCTGGGACCCGACTGAGGTCGAGACTTTCGGGTGCTCTGTATACAGTACCCTGTGCTGTATATTAATACGCACTAGATCCGGCCGTCCCGAGGCGGCCGGTAGTTGGATATTAATGCTAGCGAGATACTGGATTCCCCCTTTCCTGTATTAGACATAGCTATCGTTAACAAGGAATTCAAATATAAGGTACTAATATATACCGCTGATATTCAGTATAGTAACAAAGCGTAGGATCGGATAGGATCCAAAGGATCTGTGGTACCGAGGCTCTCTTTTTTACTGTTGATTTGGTGATGCTAAGGACAGGAGTTGGAAAAGCCATTTGAAGTAGAAGCAAGTCCACGATGTATTGTGAAAATATCTTGGGTAAAATATTACCTTAGCAGACATAATTAGTCTGACAGACTAAGATATAATGTATAGTAGAAGGTAAGAAAGAAAGGAGACCAGGACTATAGAAGGGAAAGGAAGTAGTGGTTTGCGCCAGAGGTTGTTTTGTTGGAGTACGGCCTAAATCACTCGTTACCAGAACTCACCACGTCTCCACCCTACATCATGGAAACCACCGCTAATTCCATTCAGCTTTGCTTCGGGTTGTGTATATACTTAGTATAAAGTAAATAGTTTGAGTATTATAAGTACCTATCCCACTCCAACCCTGCACTCATCAAGTTATCAGTCGCGCACCGCGGCACCAGCGCCTCTTTAACGAACACAACAATTCTATTCATTTTATACAATCCTACTATGTACTGCTAAACACCCGATACTGAATAAGTGGGGACCGGGAAACCCTTAGGCAATCGATACAGAAAACTAAATGCAATAAGAAAAACACCCCAACACAACTCCTATATCAATCTCCAGGTGGAAAACACGATAGCTGTAATAGTAACGCACCTACAATACAATTACAATGAAGCAAACGAAGAATAAAATTCTTCGACAGTACGGCACGAAGCGATACCCATAAACGATGAAATCATGATATCATGCTAATCCCATTATCTTCGGACTAGTGATCCTTACAATACCAACATTGCACCAGCAAGAGTTGATACGCCGACCAGGCATGCGAAGACTACTCCGGAGACAGATCGGCCACTAGTAGCAGCACTTTTGCTAGAACTAGAAGGAGAGGCGGCTCCAGAAGATGTGGCACTTGATCCTGACCCGCTTCCACCGGCCATAAGGTTCTGGTCACCCAGAGGCTTACCTGCACCATTTTTCTGTGGGTTCTCTGTTAGCATCCGTTGATCTGATGAAAGTTACATGAACCTACATAATACTGCTCGGCAGCAGTTGGCAAGTTAGGAAGCGTGTTATCGGCCTCCCAGTTGCTCGACTTCTTTGGGCAGTCTGCGGGCTTGAGGTCCTCCTGGTATCCTCCGTCTCCGGAGGGGTTCTTGGCTGCAAGAAACTGCTTCTTCAAGGCATTGAAATCATCGAGTTTCGTAACAGACTTGCGGTCTTTGGAAATTTCAACAAGGCCATAGTTATTGGGCTCTTGTGAATACTCGTATACGAGACCACCAGAGAATACACCAGTCATCAGATCGCTGTAGAGAGTCTTGACCTCGCCGAATTGACGGGGCGAAGGTTTATTGCATCCGTATTCGGAAAGGAAGATAGGAATTGAGTAATCGGTGTAGTTCTTAACCTTAGCGTCCCAATTCGAGGTTGTGAACGACGAAGCGCCGCACCAGGAGTAATCATTGACCTAGAGCAATATTAGTACTTGGATTTCCTCTCAACGGGGGCCAGGAGATACATACCGCAAAGAAGTCACTTCGGGCATCTGCGTCGTCTCCGCAATTGAGGTATTTAGCCATCTCCATGCGGTTCTCTGCAACGTCGGCAGCACTGTATCCAACAGGGATAGACCTGAGCTTCCGGGCTTTGATGTACTTCCTCATGTCTCTGGTTACAGCCTTCACGTACGTCGCGGCGGAAGTGGTAAGGGCATCATTAACGACCTCATTTGCAGAGAAGAAAGCCAAGGTGTTGTCATATTTGGAGAAAACATCGATTGTTGCAAAAACGTGTTGGAGGTATTTTTCATTGTAGGTGGCTGCAGGCTCTGCTCGGTTAATAGAGATGGTGGGGGTGTTAACATCCTAAAGAGTGTCAGTACCGACGATGCTGGTTGAGGCAAGATAATCGGACCAGCAAAAGATAAATTCCAGCGTCGTCAAGTTCCTTCATGCACTCGTCGTGGTCAGCAGAATTGTCGACGGTGTCTGAATTTTATGTCAGCCCTAATTCATGCTCCCTCAATCCGTAGAATCAAAACTTACAGATTCGAACAGCATTGAGACCAAGCTCCTTAAAGAGCGGGATATCACGCTTGCAATTCTCAACATCTGCAAGGGGATCCGCAAGCTGGCTCTGGCCACCAGGCTGGTAGTCAACTCCACGGATGTAGAACTACCATTATTGTCAACTAGCTGATATCAAATAAAATATGTGAGGTGAAAGACAAGATGGACGTACACGTTCATTACCAACGAAAAAGGCATTTCCCTTGACTGTGACAGGCTTGAGGGCTGCTGATGCAGAGCCAGCCAGGGCAACTGCGAGTGCCAAAGTAATGAATCTTTGCATTATGAAAACCCGGTGCTTGTGATTATGTTGATTACTTTATCGAGCGAGGGAAAAGCAGATCGGATGAACGAATGGGCGGGATGCGTCCGAGATGTTAGTATTATCGGTGGAGGAGGATGCAAAAGTATTCGAACAGAAAGATCCAGCAAAACGAGGGACTGGACACAAACGAAGCAAATGGAGGCTGACTGCGGTGAAAGACGGTTCGAAGGAGACAAGGAGACAAGAGAAGAAGACGAGGACGAGGGAGAAAAGGAAGAAGAAAGGAAGAAGTAGAGTGTTTGGATCGAGGTGCATCAAGCAAGGATTGGTTGTCTGCTGTACCCTGCTCGTGCGAAACTAAGACAGCAAGTAAAGCAAAGAGGACGACGACGACTCGCCCAATCCGGCTTAACGGTGGCCCATCTTCATCTCACACCTGCACTCTCCCACTCCGCTCATCTGTTTCAACGCCCAGTGCTTCGTTTCACTAAGAGTAACGGAGTAACGTACTTTAATACCCGTATGTTACGAGATGAAGGATGGCCAAATTCGTCCTCCCGCCTAGAGGACTATGCTAAGCATAAGCAGACGTCAAAATGATTGTAAAAGCGCTCTAGAATAAGTGTTCCATCAACTGAACAATGTTTAGATCGACAGAACCCAAGACAACTGAAAATCAATGACAACATCACTACCGAAAATAGTATCAACCATTGCAATCCTATGGGCGGGTTGTATTCCGTGCATTTTAGTGCTACGATATGCACCGGAGTAGCGTCGCAGACTCGCAGAAGATGATTGTGGGGTTTGAGAACAATCCGGTGGATGTCGTTCACGAACGCAATGGTACACGGGCTTTCTTCCGAGTTGAGAATCATATGTATTGGCCTCTGTCATAGGGCATACCAGGTATGTATTCAACCGTTTTTGGTCGCAGCTGTTCGCGGAACTAATATGCGCGAGATCTCACAGAACTCTGCATACCGCTTTTACCAACTCTACTGTGAGCAACTTCTTTATATAGGCCATTCTCTCTGGATGTCTTGCTTGGTAGACCGGTTCTCATCTGAGATTAATTAAAGATAAGGTTGGGGGTTAGGGTTTATTTGCATTTTTAGCGCCAGCTCCATTCCATACTTTAGAAAATCAGTCCTCCGAACGTTCTTCTTCCTCCGTCCCGACATCGTCTCTCTGTCCCATCTGTATAGAGTGCAACCATCTTTTTCGAGATCACTAGTCACTTTTGAGGCGCTCTTTGACAACTGGGCCGCCCCTAGCCATTCTTTCGGGCACAACTGCGGGTATTACTCGGAACTGCCTGATGTCATCACAGCTTTTAGATCTTGATTTCGGTGAGATCTCATCTCATTTTTGGTCAAACTGAACACATTACACCTACCAGGTGCTTATTGAATTGCAGAACCTAACAATGACCTCAAGCCTAATAAGATCAATCATTTAGTTACCGAAAACTCCGATACCAATATCTTCTTCTGAGAGGTCTCAGAAATTGTCTACTCTTCAGAGGAAGAATCCAGGAGAGGGTTTTTTGACTATGAATCTGAGACCTGCACTTATTATAATAGAATTGGATTCTAGCCTTGATGAAGCCTTAATGGAATTGACTACGAGACAAGGCTTCAATACGGCAGCTTCTGCTCTCAGTTTCTATAACAGCCGATAAGACTAAATTATATGCCGACTGAGTTAGTAGGCATGTATCTCCGTCCCAGTTATGCCTTATGTGATTCGGTTGCTCAGCAATACTGTGCCATCCTGGTCATAAGGCATTTTCACGGTCCGAATCAATTTCCGCGAGTGCCGAAAGACCGTGCGAGGCCTACGTCAGCCGTACTCTGTCTGATCATATTTCCGACTTAATTGAAATTTCACGCCAAATATGAGCCTGATATCCACGGAGTATAATCTCGTAGGTGGTGACGCGTTCGTAGAGAGATCTAAGCAGTAAGTTGGTTATCAACTAGTCGAGGAAGAGATAGTAGAATCGTGCAGTTTGTGGACCACCGTTGTGTCGAGACTGTTCCGGCAGCCGGTGCGTTCAGTGGCAGTCGAGCGAATGAGGCTGAGAATAGTGAATTGGTGCGAAATCGAAGTTGAGAGTTGATAGGTAGATACACAACTGACGCCCTAGCAGGTAGCATTTGCATTTAATATTTGACAAGCAGTCCCAGCCCTAGAATTTCTGCCCTACTGGCCACACAAACTAGCTTTCGCCAAGGCTCTAGCAAGAGTGCGCGAATCACCCATTCTACCGTTCGAACTCCCAGCCTGGCGATACCTAACCGACTGACCGCTCCTTCAATCCCACTACGTCTTCTCGACAGCCATTGCAAATCCCAGAATCAGAGCCCTTCACGGTTCAAATCGGTTTCTAAAACTTCAAGATGGTGAGTTTTAGAACTTGTGATGAATGTTGTCTTTCTCTCTTTTAGAGAATGCTTGGTGGCGACAGGCACGCGATCTTCTGATTCTGAGTCTGTTAACGTCGCCAAAATCCAACCCACATTTCTGAAGCAGGGAAAGAATGAGCAGAAAGGAGAAGGGAGCGAGCGAATGAAGATGTGGAATTTGCACTGACCAATGTTGCAACAATAGGTTCTCGCCGAAGATCTCCTGAACCCCTCTCCCGCCGCCGAGGCCCGCAAGCACAAGCTCAAGGTTCGTCCGGAATCCTCATCATAATCAACTATCTCAGAAAGAAAGGCGCAATCTGACCATCGACTCATTTAGACCCTCGTGCCTGCTCCTCGGTCCTTCTTTATGGATGTCAAGTGCCCCGGCTGTTTCAACATCACCACCGTCTTCTCTCACGCCCAGACAGTTGTCATCTGCGGCTCCTGTGCTACTGTCCTCTGCCAGCCTACCGGAGGAAAGGCCAGGTTGACTGAGGGATGCTCTTTCAGAAGAAAGTAGAGGGTGGCTTGTCTGCGGCGGGCGAATTCAAAAGATTATTTAGGTTTGCGTTCATGTGGTGTAACCTTCATCAAAATTCACGGGCCTTCTTCTGTTACTTTACGCTGGGTTGGGTTTTTTTCTGTTTTTGGGTGTCTCTGGGCTTCTGCGGGAAATGGATAGGGTAATAGACGACGGAAACGAATGATGGAGGTCCCTTTCGAAGGTTATCGATTCATCAAAGAGAGGGGCTACAACGATGCTTCCTGATATGTACCTGCGTCTACCCGTATATATCAGCCCTTGATATGATGAGTGATGAACGGAGTTACCAGGAAACACTGGAGTCGATAGCAATTGAAATTTGTTTTGACTCTGCACGTCACTACTAGGTTCATTCTTATGCACTTAAATTCGCCCAAGCTGATGAAGCTCTTGCATTGTAGTCTAGATAGCCCAGCCAGAGTTATCTAGTTTAGATATTCGAGTTCCGAGTGAGCTCTTTAATCATATTAACCCTCGCATGCATTCCCAAGGCTGAACTTGTCTATCCTGCAACCAGATGGATCCAATCAATATGTCCAAAAAGGGAAAGTGAGATGTCTCTGTATTTACACCGTCAAAAACCCGGCCGCTCATTTTTAGCAAAAACCAAAACACCTACATACTTCCAAGTAAATTCCCTCTCCCTTCATCGTTTCCCTCTAATAATGTATCCTCACTCCCCTCCTCGGGACTAAGCAAACCTCTCCCCTCAGACTCCCCACTTCTCCTCATTAATCTTCCCGCCAGCCCATTTCCACCAATCAACTCCTCGCCCGAATTCATTATAAAAAACACATCTTTCTTAGTCAATAGTCCCTGTAGAGCGCCATGATTTTCAAAAAGTACATATCGCAGTCCTAGTTTTTGAAACATAGTTGTAGCAAGATTCAAAGAGCTGGTGGACGGTAAGGTTATAGGAGTGTGATCCATCCACGACCTCATATCGACTACAGTCTCTGCGGACGAGAAAGAAGAGAACAGACACTCTGTTGACCCGGGTAGGTTTTTACTATAGCGTGCCTGATCCAGTGCGAACCGGAGCTCGGAGCGAGATATGTAGCCCATCAAGCCAGCTTCCCTAATACCCGAGACAACGGGAAATCCCCTGTATGGTTGTGAGCGCAGGATGTCGGTTAAGGAGTCGATTGTGTGCCCGGTTTCTGTGATGACGACGAGGTCTTCGATCCGCGTCATGATCTCTGACACGAGAACGTCGGGTACGGGGTCATCGCGGTTATCTAGGAAGGGGTACTCCTTAAACCTGATCCAACTTTCATAGATCCCTCTCTTCCCAAAGGCGTCACCAACCCATTTCGAAATCATCACAGCTATCATAATCGGGAGAACATATGTGAGTGCGCCTGTGAGCTCAAATGTGATCACAACGATAGAAACCGTCATCCTCGTCACTCCTCCCAGCGCCGAGGCAGCTCCGATAATGGCGAAGGTACCAGGTGTAACGCACTCAATATCGGGCTCACATGATGCAAATATCCACGCATTGGGAAATGTGTGTTGCCAGCTCTGCACCACGAGGCCCATAGCGCGACCATAAAGAGCACCGATGGCCATAGAAGGCAGAATAATACCCGCGGGTATTAGAAGGCCGAATGTGACGGCAGCAAGAAGAATGCCAAAGATGGAAGAGAGTAAGAGGAGTAAGATTTGTTTTATGCTGTGACCGCCGCGACATAGGCCGAAGAAATCGTCGGCTTTGGGCCCGCATTCTTGGAAGAGATTTGCTACTAGTTCCGATGATTGGGGTCTATGCTGATTGTTAGCAGTGAAGGTAGAGAAGAGATGAGAGAAAAGAAACCTCATGAACACAATGGGGTAGTTTACTAAGGCCGTGGCGATAGCGACTATCAACACCTCCCAGACGGGGTATTTCTTGGCCATGGAGGACTTTCTCCAGGCGGCAATCTTCATATTAAGTTTGATGAAGAAAGCACCATACAAACCCTATTCTCATTGTCAGAGTTACATTGGTTTCTTGGGTATAATGACGGCCAGCTCACACCAAGAATCCCGAGCATGCAGAACGGCACCATCTCGAAACCATGCCAGCCCCGAGTGTACTTGACTTGATAAAGAACGAGCTTTCCCGTTCGAAATGGGTTCATAAATTGGAGAGTTACTGCAGCGACCATTGCACAGACAAATGACTGCCACATAGTCTTATCAGGAAAGTAATATGACAGTTGTTCAAGACTGAATAGGACTCCGCCAATGGGGGAGCCAAACGCTACCGATATTCCAGCGGCGGATGCTGCAGAGAGAATTTCTCGTTTTCGAGCTATGAAGTGTGAATTTCAGTGACGAGTAGCGTAGTGTTAGTAGCGGCACACCTTCGTTCTTGCTCAGTGCACTAAATGGCTTCATCATGATGTTTGCACAACAGCAAGCGACGTGAACGAGTGGACCTTCCTTCCCTAACCATAACCCAGAAGACTCAGCCAAACTCTATCTCACTAATTAACACAGCTACTGGGTAATAATGAGAGCTCCGAACGTACCAAGCCGATGGATTTGATGATTAAGGTCCATGTTCCCATGAATCTGCGTATTACGAATCCTCCCAACACCGTCTTTATCTCCGGAATACCACTGTGACGAGCATACGGTGCAAAGTTCTTTACCAATAGACTGGCACTTGTTGCAAACAAAATCTGATCACTGTCAGAAAGGGCGTCCCAAAATTTCGTCTAAGTGTCTAGTGCAACCCACAGAAAAGAGTATATAGAAGATGTATTCAACAACAAATGAACCGCCCTTCGAATTTGACACATTCAACGCCTGACTCCACCAAATCCAATCACCACACGATTCCTTATCTACACTTGTCAGCGCCCATAGCCTTCACGCTTTCTCACGAACATACCTTCAAAACCCCAACAACAGAAATTTCGACTCAAGTAAAAGCTGCTCCTACAATACCCCTCCTTTAGATCTCCCAACCAATTTGCCACAATATCAATGGCAGCAGCCACCAATCCTGCCGCTATACCAGTCCCAATTAAAACAATCCAGAGCTGACTCGGATCTAGTAGCTTCGCAAAGTAACCTATCAACCCCGTCCGCCGCTCAAGATTCCGCTGACGTAGGCGCTCCTTCGTGTACTCGAATATCCAATCAATCGCCGTTAGATCATCGTAGAACCGTCTCCCGGTACCTTCTGTGGCCCAACCATCATCCCCATCTGATGCAACAGATGGTTCATCTGACAAGTCCATGCGATCACCGGGAGGCTGCAGGGTGTCCAGAGACGTCGCCGACTGGTTCAAAGAGCTAGTCGAGGGAGGTGCAATGCCAGGTGCAAACGTGCGCGGATTGCTGGAGCTAGAAAATAACGAATACCGGGCTTTCTGCCGGCGCTTGAAGGAAATACTAGACATAGTCAGCCGCAGTCTGCTGTAAAGTATCCCAAGGGCGTGCAGTGGGATGCGCAACTGGTTGGAATCCTCATCTAGCTCCCGATGATGACCTCCAAGAAAATCATTATCATCGCCTTCTACAGTCGCTGCTCGACTACCCTCTGCGGGAAGCATGGTGTTTTGTTTGAATAAATGCGCACTGTATGTGTAAATTGAGCTGGAGGGATCCGCAAGAACAAACATCAGCAGTCTCACTCTGTATGCTTTCAAAGGCGGGTAAATTCGGCTCATTGATGATTTCGCTGCGGCTCAGCTAGTTAACTACCATAGTGAAAAATTAAGGGTTGAAACACACTGCCAGAACAGAAGTACCCAAAATACACGTCGTGGGTACGTTCCAAGACCGTTTCTCCACAAGATCGGTACGAAGCACACACCAAACTCAAGTCAAATTCGGCTCTGGCAGTGCATCAATACACCCCGATTACGGATTTTTCAACTGTGCTTTTTACAACGGTAGCCAGCAATGAAGTGTTGGGGCTTAAAACTGCTTCCACCTTTTACCAACCACCGCATGGATTTTAGATATAGAACTACATAGTGTGTATGCGCATATACAGAAGCACGGTAGGGTTCTTGGGGTTAGGCAAGTCCATGCGGCTGCGCCATAGATACCATGAAGGCATCACAGAATGTATTCTGCAAACCTAGCGTCAATAGACTTGGAAGAGCTCTAATCATGGTTCGTTCATTACTAGTGGCTGTTGGGAGAAATAGCGGGAGTCTTTGAAAGACAGTAATTTCGAATAATTGGCATGATAGAACATTCCCATACTGTCAACTGTGACAAGCAGGGACTCGAACTGTTTGCCAGCCTGGGGATCGGGGATACCTCAGTATTGTTCTGCTTGCAGATACCAAACTCCAAACACCAGTTGTAGAGGACCTAGAAATCCTCACCACCAATATTTTCCTTCACATATCAGTCTTATTAGCATGATTGACCAAGCAGTCATGTCTGTCGTATATGCCCAAAATACTAAGTTGCCATAAGCACAGTCAGCAAAAACAGAAGAGGCACTACTACTGGTGACTAGTATAGGAGGTACTCTACAACATATCCCAGGTTTTCTGGGATCTCGTCCCGTCCTATCCCGTGCAGGGTGTTGCTGGTAATCCTCGATTTACCTTGTCACCGGCGGTGGGAATATCATTATTCACCTCAGAGACCTACAACAGCTTTGCAGTAATAAGTGTGTGAACTTACTATCCGGTAACCAAGGATGTAACCAGTGGCAACTATTGCGACTCGACCTTAGTATCAATTTTCTCGAAGTAATATTAATGACGTGCATGTGGTCGGTAACTTAGAAGGTAGAAGGTGTCTCAGTGAAATTTGCGGGCTCATAGTTATGCTCGATGCGTTTTGTAAATTGCGGGGGATATTGGCCTCTTCGGTCGATTTAAAGCGGAATCGAGACCGGCCTATCTCGAGGTACAGGTGTTTTGAGCATGACCCGGACATTATTCAAGCTTAATCCAGGGTAAACATCCGGCCGAAACTAAAGGCTAAGAGGCTTGAGAGGAACGTCAACATCGAAGAGGGGTTAGGGTTGCATTCTACATGGACGTAGACGTCGAAGAACAAAGGCTAAAGGTGAGCTTTGCAGCCTGTAGGTAGAATCGGCCTCCACACCAAGCCTAAGTGTTTCGGAGTGATTCATCGGCTCACTTCTCACGAGTTGTCCTAGTGCTTCGTTCGGTACCACATAATACAGCACCCATTGAGACTCGTTTGCTCACCAGCAGAATTTTGAAGATGTGAACTCTCCGTCTCGGACTGCTGCTAGCGGAGAAGTTCCTGGTCATCATGAACGTTAAACTCGAAGACACATTGATACTGCCAAGTTGAACACCCATCAATGAACACAGTGTATCTCAACATTGTTGCCCCCAGCTTGCCAACTGAATCTCACTGCACCAACGCGCGAACTAGTATCAAGTTATCATATTACACCGCCCAACAGAGACGGCAGTATCGTAAATACCGTCCCCTTCCCCCGTGATAAGATCCCATCCCACACTACCACATGCGAATCATCACCACATCTACGGTGCCCCAACCCCGTCTCATCAACATCCGCCCTAACCAACCCATCCAACGGCAGAGAAGGCCCGTACACACCAACACACAACTGCAGCATTAAATGAAGAAGGGAGGAATGCCAGCCTAGCCCGTGCAAAAGGAATGAGGGGAACTCGTTCAACACAAAAAAGAAAACAGCAAAACGATGCAAGGAACCCCCGTGAACACAAGTTGTTCACAGATGTAAAAAAAATCAACACTAAAACAGACGCAGAAACAGACGAAACGTAAGAGCAAAGACAATGAATACAAAGAAAGCCAGAGCCCATTCTCGAAAGGATAGCTCTGGGAACCCCGGAGAGCGCTGCTACAAATTAATATCAAAGTTCACACAACCGGTGAAGAAATTGACAGGAGGCCGACGAATTCGACGGAGGACCACTACCAATGGTGAAAAACAAAGAAATCAAGAACAAGGCCTGTGCAGCATCTCCACCCCCTCGAAGTGCCCTTCAGGCTAAGCCCGTCCAGGTAAAGCAAAACAGCTCTAAGAGACTACTAAGAAAGGGGCGTGTCTCCTCCCTCAACCATTGAGAGATCCAAATAAAACACAAACTGTGTTCCTCCGCTCGTTGAACCATTTCGTGACTGCGGCGTGATGTTGAAAGAAAGGCCATAGCCTCGGCGGGTGCTGTTACCCGACGGCCTCCGAAAGAATGAATGAAAACCGTAATCGTCATAGGTAGAAGCCGTCTTTTGCAGCAGGAGTTGTCGAAGAAAAGTGAACCCCATTACCAACCTTCGCTGTAGGATATTCCAGAGGGAAACAGAAATATAAAAGTGAAACAGAAACAAGACGCAAAAGAGTAATAAAATCACAAACCGAGAACTGCACAAGCCAGGCCTTCAGCACACAAAACAAAGAAACCATGGTAGCGGCCTTCCTCTTCTTGACGACAACCTTCCTTTCCGGTAATAGAAAATGGCAATTTAAAAAAATCGCCCTTAGTGATGACTACTCGTGATATGATTTTGCCCGGGTTCATTTACAGCTTCGCAATTTTTTCCCACCACTGTTTGGCAGAGTCGACAGCGGAATCTCTCAGTCAGTACCACTGTTGGGCACTAGAACCTCCGGCCTGATCATCACGCTTGTTGACACGGTATCCACCACCGGCGACCGCTCCGAAACCAGCCGGGGCTTGAGCACCTTTAGATGCCGAACGAAGCCTATACAAATCAGTATCTGATAACAAAAACAGGAGTAGAAATGAATGAAGCTTACATCCTGTCCGAACCACTCATACCCTGAGCGTTATCAACACCCATACCACCACGCTCAACTACTTTTCTTCTGGTACCACCAACCACACCCGGCTTGGCTGCGCTTTGCTGAGGATGGCCAGGACCAGCTGTTCGAGTACGTTGTTGCTTAAGTTCCTTGTCTTCTTCTTCGCCTTGTTGGCCAGCGGCCTGAGCAATAGCCTGAGCATTCTTCTGCTGCTGGAGTCAGACCGTAACTGATTAACCTCTGTCTAATACAAAAAAAGGAATGGCGGGACTGGGCAAGGAGGAGCCTTACGTATTTGTAAACAGTCCAATCAAAGACGTAATCATATTGAAATCCCTCACGGACGAAAAGATCCCTGAAGATCTTGCGGAGGTAGGAGTAATCAGGTTTGTCATCGAAGCGTAACGACCGAGTATAGTTCAGATAGATAGCGAATTCGTTCGGGAATCCACGGCAGAGAACCTCCGTGGGAGTAGTCATCTTCTTCTCCATGATACGGTCGTACTTCTGCTTTTTCGTGGCAGCCTTGAGTCCTTGCCATGGAAGAGATCCACGACAGAAATAAAGCATCACGTATCCGAGCGACTCCATGTCATCACGACGGGATTGCTCTGCAAAAAAATGTTAGATTGGATACCAAAATGATACGAGGTGCGGGTCTCGCTCGGGGAGTAGGATAGCTTACCGACGCCTAAATGAGTGTTGATGGACGCGTAACGAGCGGTACCAGTGAGGTTCTTGTTCTCTCTGTACGGGATATGAAAGTGCGTTTTGGGATCACGGTACTTCTTTGCCAGACCAAAGTCAATAACATTGACCTGGTTTCCACGCTTCCCGATTCCCATCAGGAAGTTGTCGGGCTTGATGTCTCGATGAATGAATGATTTGGCATGGATGTACTCGATTCGGGAAATCTAAAGCAATAAATTAGCAAGTTGATGAATACAAAATTTCACGGAGAGCAAATGTCGGGAGCTATCATGTCTTAGAAACATACCAACTGATCTGCCAACAGCAACACGGTCTTTAAGGAGAACTTTCGGTTGCAGAAATTGAACAAATCCTCCAAGCTAGGTCCGAGGAGATCGAGAACCATCGCGTTGTAGTCACATTCAGTACCAAACCAACGCACGAATGGAATACCCACACCGCCAGCAAGCGACTTGTAGACTCTAGCCTCATACTCCAATTGGGGGTGCTTGGCTTTGACGGATTCGAGCTTGATGGCGATTTCTTCGCCAGAAATTATGTTGGTACCTATCGGTGTGGCTCTTTGTAAGCTGCTGCGGTCGATGTAAAAAGACTCAAATCCTACTCACCAAGGTAAATGTCACCAAAACTACCACTCCCGATCTTCCTTCCGATTCGGTATTTGTTGCCAACCCGCAAATCCTATCGGATGTTAGTACAGTTTCGAAGAAATTAGAAGTTGAGTTCGAGCGGAGAGCGACATAGTTCAAGTCGAGGGAGAGGAGAGATTCGTACCATAGTTGCCATGTTTGCGGTTTTGCTGTTTAAGCCTTCCTGTTGCGCAAGCTAGACGTGATAACGACAGATTAGTTTCGTTATTATTCAAGGAGACGGGCAGATGAGCTGAGCTGGCAGTAGCTGCCCCAACAATAGCGATGCGCTGTGCCTCGCTGATAGAGGAGACGAGGGCAGAGAAGGGGAGAGGGTCAGGGAGAACGAGAGAAATGGAAGAATAGTGGATAGGAGGCAAGGCTGAGGTAGAAGTGGAAGTGGAAGTAGAGAGCCTGGCGATGTTGCTTTCGCTCGATGCCTGACAAACAGGGCCACGGCGAGTGCCTCAGCCCCCTCTTAGAGCCAAGACATTCGGTTGCTCGCCGCCCGGGCACAACTTGCTCCGCATCTACACAGCAACAACCATCGAGGAAAAGTAGAAGAATCATTGTGGACGTACCAGTCGTTAACCTTGCGGAATTCGATCGTGTCGATCGATGGTGGTGTGGATGCGAGGGTGAAAGGATAGGAGCTAGTCCGTCACGCTGGACTGGAGGAAAATGGCGGTTACGGCCGCGGGAAACGGGTCGTTGAGCACTCACTCTTCGAAGGAAGCAGTGAAAAAGAGAAAGCGGCTGATTAGAGACCCAGGAGAGAGGAGAAAAGTTTGGGAAAGAGGAGAAAGGCCTCTCTATCTGTCTGACTGAAAGGGCTTGGGGGGAAGTGGAGGGGTTCTGGGTCAAGTCAGGTGGTTGAAGAGGAGCGAAGCACACAGTCGGAGGTATTGTACTCAGGTAGTGTACTACTCCCTACGTATACTGTGGCGGCCGGCGGAGCAAAAGACGGTCGGTACTTCTATTGGGAATGGCACATCTACCTACGTCCCACTGCGGAAAAGGGAGGTCAAGTCAAGGAGTTCGGCTGGCGGCTGGAATATTATGGCTCTAGCTGCCATAATATCACGCTATTTTTGGCGGCTCATGCCCTATTCCGGACGCCAAGCCGTTAGCAATTACCGAATCAAGTACTGCGGGGCCGGAAGGTACGAACTCAGTGGCCGACTTTACGAATTATTTAGTATCGTCTTGTAATAATTCACCAGCCAGTGAATTCGACAAGTTCAAGAATTCGGACTCAGGACTCTCCGAATAAATATATCACATTTGTATCCGGGGTGTTAGACCTCGGTTGTGCGGGTTTCGTGTTGCTCCGCTGTTAATTCTCACCATCAGAATCATCAGCCTTCTCCATGTATACATACAAGCGCCACAGATCATTTGGACACTGTTAAAATTACCCGACTTCGTCTCGGAAATCAAGATTTGGGTTTCAATTCGGCCAGGCACAAGTGCCCCACGTCTTCCTCGTTTGCCTTTCCACGTCAACGGTAAATCTTTAACCATGATGTGCTGGTCTTCACCCTCCAGATAGCAGTTTTTGTTGGACCATGAACACCTCACCTCGCATTGAACCAACCACCAGACCGGGGCTAAAACCTATCGAAGGATGAAACCGCAAGCTGCGGCAATCGACTCAACACTTGTACCTTGAGTTCTCTATTATTTACATGTTAGGCCTTGTCTTCGTAAGTCATCGTTTTCTCGTACACTCTTTCTTTAGTGCTCGGGTAGAAACGAAACCCACATTTCTCTATCTCAACGACGACACCCGCATATATTACGCTTGCACTGCCTCGACACGATACCCATTACCGTCACATGGCCCGCCAGTTAACAGGCTGACGGTGATAGTCAAAAGACAGCGGAGACCAGATAAGACTAAGGTTGTACTTGCTGCATCAATCGAATTCAAACTCCCCTAAACCCAAGGAAAGGCAGTCGTTTGGATCCCTGTTTCAAGAATTGAAATCGATTCCCTATACAAAAATTATCTCAACAAAGACATAATTTTCTAGTACTCTAACCTGGATATTTACAGCTCTGGAGAACGCCAATGAAAATCTTCACACAGGTACTTTGTTGATTTGGCTGACTCACCTGTATGAGGTCTTTTTTGATGCGCTCAAACTTTTTGGCCCCTTGTTTCAGGCAAGCGCGACAAAGCATCACGTCACAGATCTCACAGTGATTGGAGGAGATTCATGGAATTCGACCTTTGTGTTCAACAGCCATCCATCGACGTCTTTGCGTTTCATCTAGGGTTATGGGATATTCGCATGTCATTATTGCGATTGGCTCCTATTGTGTTGACAAGGCAACCATGGCGAGATTTGCAACATGCCTGCGGCGGAAAAGATTTCTCATTGTGTAACAGCTAGAACTGCATCCCACTCCACCCATCGTGAGATAGTGGTGCGCAGTGCAAGGCTGCAGTTCCTAGAATCCAAAGCTGAGGCTTTTTGTCACAAATGAGGCACCTTCTTTACTTCTCAAATATAGTAACAGTGGATGCAGTGCGATCGACATCCGGCAGAACACGCATCAGAAACAGGGCTGGGTATATACTTGGAATGGAGCAGCCCATGGAACCATCTGCTCTGCCGATCTAGTACATATAAAATTATAATTCCGGCGGACTTAACCTACCGACTCGGGTGCTAAAGTCTAGAAAACCGAGTTCATCTGCACACAAAAAAACCTACCAACTCCAAAACCCCAAAGAAAGAGAAAACCTATGTGGTGTAGATTTTTTGAACTTGTTGAGTTCTATGTTTCTGTCTTGCAAGCTCGCCCGCATCGCTGCCGATGGAAAATCCTCAAATACAGGGCCGGTCATCGCCGAGTGGTGGATTTAAGGCCCGCTGAGTTACACAAGTCGATCGACACTAGTTAGTGTTGGAGCGGGGAATCATGAAGCGCGCGGCTGGCGCATATCTTTATTACGCCTGCACAGAGTCACAAGAGTGATTGTGTCAGGTATCGTATTCCTTTTCATTCCCTACCAGCTGTGTGCAACTCCGGACAAATGCCTAGCAGCTAACTGGTACAGAAGACTGATGTGCGCAACATACGAAGCACTTTACATATGAGCCAGCCGCACATCAGCTAGCCGTGCTCACCTTACAGCATCCAGCTCCAAACTGTGCGGAGTGTGCAGTTGCAGAAGATCTTCAGGGGTCTGGAGGTGGTGCGCACTAGCAACACGATGCCAGTGAGCACACCCCGTTCGCGCACCGTGGTAACTTGAGAGAGGGATGGATACGGACATTGGAAACTAGGAGCCAGGGTGACTCCTACTAGTGGATCCTCACTTTACCCGCTCCTACAACAGTTTCGGAGTCCAAGCCAATACACACTGATCATAGAATATCACTCACTTAATATAGTTTTCTTGGGTCCTTTTCTAGTATTTGGAACTGTGGGTGTCTCGTACTGTCCACATTCTAGATGTGTACCCGCCTCAGGGTCCGAAATCTACACAAAATAGAACGGCAAGATTGATGACGAACACAGTGCTGTACTCCCGGCCGAGAAAGTTTATTAGATGGCGGCTAACCGGGCGAGGCCAGGGTGCATGTGGTAAACGAAAACTTGCCATCACCCCTCACTCGTTCTGAATTGTGATCGGACTTACAAGGCTGAGGCAGCCGCATTAAAATCTGGTAAGTTGATAAGTTGGGGGGTAGGTAGGAGGGGCGGAGGCGGTAGAGAAAAACAGGATATGGTGGAGAGTCGACCATATAATCTAGTAGCCGATAGAAGTGGATTTGCACGAAACCTATCCCCGTAATAAACACAAGCCCAGACGGCTAAATGATTATCTAGTCTGTCAGACAGCTTGGGTGTGTATTACCTGTTTCCGAATAGGTAGCATACATCAACATATCTATCATAACATGGTATTCTATGAGTACGAGTGATATAATTCATCTAACCCTCCCTACTTAAAAGCCAGAACGCTACAAAAACAGATCCAGCACCAACCCAATACCACGCTCCGGCCACACTTCCGAGTAATACCATTTGACCCAACAATGCGAGTGGTATGGTAAGACTCAGCCCCACTGTCACCACCAACGGTGTCGTAAGCAACATCGCATAAGCCCAGCAGAAATCTGAGGTCAGTGTGATTGAAGCATTGATCATGATGATAGCCCATACCCTACCTTCGGGTGGTATCTCAAAGGGCTCAATTCCCATGTAATGCAACACCAGGAATCCGGGCCATAGGAAGATGACATTGAACAACCCCACGAACCCGAAGAAGAGCTGCATATTTACTCTGCTCTCATCGCCAACGCGGACTTTTAGTAGAGTGATGTAAGTGGCATATGAGAGTGCCGAAAGGAGCGCCATTGCATCGCCAAGCAGAATCTGGAAGGGCGTACGGGTGGATGGACCGGAGAAGGAAGAGGAGGGTGGGACTAGGTCGATGGTAGAAATAAGGTAGATACCAACAACGGAAGCGATGACGGAGAGAAGCTTGGTTAACGTGAAGGTTTCAACCCCGAAGAGGGTACCAAGGATGAGGGTGAACATTGCTGCTGTGCTCGAGAGGATTGTCGCAGAGCTGACGGAAGTGAATTTCAGACAGTAGGAGTTGAAGTAGTTTGCCTATGAATGTAAGATACATAAATTTGAAGTGGATAGATTGGTAGACATACGAAAAACCAGATGAGGCAGAACTCGGCGCTGAGACGCATTGTTTCATGTGTGCTGAGTCTATCCGAGCTTATTTGCATCTCCCCTCCCCTCTCTTCTACATTTTCCCCATCTTCTGGCGTTGCGGGAAACATACTCCCCTCTGCTGAGATGTTGGCCTGTTCTCCAGCCTGGCGTTGGTTACGGTCCGACAGATATTTCCGCGCCACAGAAGGCAGTAGATACAAACAAAACATCGAGGTATTGAGGTAGGTAATAAAGTACGGTTTGGAATAGCTGTCATCTGAGAAGATCGCCTACGCACCAGTTTAATGCGGTAAGTATCTCATCACTGCTTTTTCAAGATTGGAGAACCAGACATGCGTCAGAAAGTTGCTCGAAACCCACGCAAACACCACAACACCTAATAACGCCATCCCAAAATTCCTCCTTGCCATAGCACTAGTCGGTACTGCCCTCCTCATCAGCCGCTGCTATCGCCTTATAATGCCTGTACAACATACACAAAGTCCATCCCTTCCGACCACTCCTAGGAGCTCGTTGCTCCCCGAGAAGAGGGGCATCAGTGTCACTATTCCTGCGACAATGGGTTGGATTGGTTCCGCTGCCCCCCAGCTCTGAAGCTGGCAGAATTTCCATGGCTATATCCGGAGGCGAAGACGTGGCTACCGGTGAGGAAGTGGAGGAGGAGGTGGTGGTGATGGATACAAGCTAGGAGGTATAGCTATAGAGCATGTAATAACGAGCTGTTATATCAGAATCGCTAAGATCCACAGGGTAACTTCAGATGGCGCCAAAGGGTGGGGCCAAGCCAGGCTTTGCGGGGAAACTTCTGCCCTTCCAGAAAAGCTTTCATGGCGCCCCCTCTAAGTGACTCCGATCATCTCACTGCGACTCAATTCTACTTGCAAAAAGCTTCCTAGTGTTCAATCTTCCCCATACATATCGAAATGGTAGCTCAAAAGAAATGCGGTAAGCTCCAACCCCTCTCGTTAGCGACAAGCAATTCAGGAATCAAAGCTCACAAATATAGGTGTCCTAGGTTGCACTGGTTCTGTCGGCCAGCGCTTCATCCTTCTCCTCTCACAACACCCCTACTTCAAACTCCAGGCCGTCGGGGCCTCCCCCCGCAGCGCGGGAAAGAAATATAAGGATGCTACACGCTGGAAACAATCTCAGCTCCTGCCCCCTACCGTCCAGGACATGGTCGTTAAGGAATGCAAAGCATCTGAATTCGCGGGTTGCGACGTTGTTTTCTCTGGACTCGACGCCGACGTTGCGGGAGAGATTGAAGCAGAATTCATTCAGCATGATTTAGTCATCTTTTCGAACGCAAAGAACTATCGACGAGACCCAGTGACGCCGCTTATGGTCCCTCTTGTCAACACCAACCATTTCGATATCATCTCGCACCAGCGTAAGGTCAAGGGCCTCAACAAGGGGTTCTTAGTCACCAATGCCAACTGCTCCACTACCGGCCTTGTGGTTCCTTTGAAAGCGCTCCAGGATGCATTTGGACCATTGGAGGCAGTGATGGTTACGACGTTACAAGCAATCTCAGGAGGGGGATACCCTGGCGTTCCGAGTATGGACATCCTCGACAACGTCGTCCCCTACATCAGTGGTGAAGAGGAAAAGATTGAATGGGAAACGGGCAAGATTTTGGGTGCCATCAGCGAGGATGCTACAGCCTTTACCAACGTCGAACAAACCAAAGTATCGGCACAGTGCAACCGTGTTGCAGTCATGGATGGCCACACCGAATGCGTTTCTGTCAAGTTCTCCAATGGTGTCAAGCCTTCTGTGGAGCAGGTCAAGAAGGTGATGCGCGAGTTTGTGAGCGAGAGTCAGACCCTGGGTTGCCCCAGTGCACCCAAGATGGCTATAAATGTTATGGAGGATGATGACCGGCCCCAGCCAAGGCTAGATAGAGAGACGGATAACGGATATGCGGTTAGCGTCGGGAGGGTTAGGGAGGACCCAGTCATGGATATTAAGTTTGTAGCATTGAGCCATAACACTGTCATTGGCGCGGCTGGAAGCAGTATTCTCAATGCAGAGGTGGCGGTCGTGAAAGGCCTGTTATAAATGGCTGCTTATAGGGTTCTGGTTGAAGTGGATTGGATATATTGACAACGTAAACATTTTGGGGAATATCATAAATGTACAGTCGTGGTAAGAAGTTAGTTTGCGTTCGAGAGTTCTTTTGTGTACTTTAGCAGGGGTCCTCCGTTTCAGGTGAGGCTCATGTGAGGCCGGTAGACGTCTATTAGCCTCACATGAGGGTGACTGAAATATCATGTTGAAGTGAGGATATTTGTTGGCTCATGGTAACCTCTCAAACTTATGACTATCCTGCCACTGTCACTCACACAAATCATTCAGGCAGATTTGACACCATTGCAGCAGACTGCAATGGTGACAGTTGAGACACATTATCCTCAGTTGAAATTCTCATGCCACAGTAACTAGTCAGGTAGGAGGTTTTAAGTATTCTCACAATCAGCATTTGGAGATTCTTGTGCAATGCTGCAAAAACTAAAAACTCTTTACCTTCACAGCCAAATAAAACATTACATAGCAGTTATTCTGTGATGAAGTTGTCATTTCTGGGGGTTACTTTTAGCTCTACAATTATTTCCTGCTGCACCCGTGATTTTGAATGTGCAGATGTGCGTGGGGTGGTGGCAGTGGCAGTGGCAGTGGCAGCAGAATGCTGGCGATGATGATGGTGATAGTGCATGTGGTGATGGTGATGGTGATGGTGATGATGGTTGTCATGGACCTACAGGCATGGTAAAGGTGTGTGCTGCTGTGTACTTAATCTACTCATTCCTGGCCTGGTGCTTAAAGCACGGCTATGAGTGCAGCCGCAGCTACCAAAATCCTGTCAGAATTCTAATATGAGCCTGGCAGGCATGACAGACCTCCAGGAGTGCCATGGTTGCAGCTGACTGCAACCACTGCAAATCTATCTGGTATCAACTGTGCCAGTACTGTCATGAGTATGCAAAGTCAAATCAAGGTGATTGCAAGATCAACCTCATATGCGCCTCATATGAGCCTCAGCTGAAACGGAGGACCCCCGCTAAAGTATTGTTCACATTTGGCGCGCAAACTCACTTTATTGCCACGGCTATACTTGTTTTGAGCGTATAATTTTGTTCTTTGGAAGTGTGTTGCGGCTTCACTAGCCCTAGCGGGTACTGATCCGGGTGGAAAGGAGAGTATGGTCAACGTCAAAAGAGCCTACTGACATATATTGCGGATTCACTATGCAATTTCACTAACGAAAGAGCTAGCTTTGCAATCTCATAATTCATACATTGAACCTGATGGTACAAATACACCCCAATTCTAGTGGGTTGGGCGGCAGCTGTAGCCGGCTGTAGCTGCCTCGTCAGAGAGGCAGTTGGATCATTGCCAATCACTCACTTGCAGAACCACAACCACCAACATATCTCCACCAGTTGTGAACGGATTTAGGTGTCCTCTACATGAGGGTATCTTCAGCATATTTTCCTCAAAGCTGGACATGCTCTAGAATGTTCTGACAGGAGGATGGTGCAGAGGAGGGTCGGACTCTCCTCTCGGTGCCCGTCGAATATATCAACACCAGCTACCAGCTACAGTAAAACTATCAAATCTTAAGTGATAAACATAAACAAGGGCCCAAGTTCATGGCCAGAAGCAGCTCTCTCTAGCCATGTGTTTGGTCTCAAATCTGAACAGGATTTCTACAATTTTTAACACCCTGTTAGTGGCTTGCTTACATTACTCGAGCGTAGCAGAAGCATCGGGGTTCGATGCACACTTAGCTATAGATCTTGAAGAATAAGATACGCTGGCAAAGGCATGGGGAATGGGATCTCCCCTCAGGTTCGTCGGACAGGAATGCATCCAACCAAATAAAACTAGCATATCTGTTATCTCAGATGGTGTTGCGTGGTCAGGGAAGGAAACCAGAGTCAAGAGGAAATAGAGAGGAAGCAGAGGGGAGAGACCGGAGGATAGCCCCACTTACTCGCATAGATCAGAGATAAGTAAGAGGTAAGAGTATAACAATCCTATCCCTCTCACACCCCATTTGCCTTGTTCTGAAGGATTCGGATGATCCGGTTTGTATGCAAATTTCAACTATCCCTATTTGCTTTAAAAGCCCAAAGCTGCACAGAAATCCCGGAAACTCCGAGCCCAGAAATACAGAAGCAGTGTAATTCACAAGCCTTCCTATGCATCCTGCATGCAACCACAGAAAGACGAATCCATCCAGATAATATGCCGAGGAATCGATATTAATCCCATGCACGATGACGATGAATCGTCGATGTGGCCACACCAATTGCACTATTAGATCCCTCGATCCCTCGACCTTTAATCGAATTGCATGTGCGCTTTGAGGTTTTCCGGTCAAGGGATATCCATCCAGTAGCCAGTAGATATTCGTGGTACACTCCTCTGCAGCTCCAGGTTAACCAAGGATAAAAAAACTGCTCCTGCCAGGAGCAGAGGAACTATCGACGAGGGAGGAGAAATCACACTGGTTGGTAATACGTATTTGCTTAAGCGGCTAGGCATAGATTGGGCGGACTTGTAAAACTAACATTGATTTTTCTAAAGGGTATAGAGCACTGATCCTGAAGGGACTAGTTATATGTTCAGCGTTCAGGGAAAATGAAACTCCAGAAAGAGTTATGATAAACCTTCTGAATCTCGGAACCCTGTGTACCACACTCCGAGACTAACCTTCTGAAATTGAGGCTACAACAGGGCCAATTCAAAGAAGATATTCCGTCAGTTTAATTGCGAATCCAAACGTGGTCTGGAGTGTGGACAGATAGTATGGGCGACTGTCATCTGATAAGTTAAATTATGTGCCTCGAGGCGTCTCCGCAATGTTTATGTGTGATAGACATTTCTACCACTTTACATGCAGTGAGGTATCTTATCTGCAATTTAACTCGATAAAGGAAACAGCGTGCCAAGGACCATAGTAAACGGCCGGAACAGCTACCCGTCGATCTAATCTAATGCAACATTGGTTGTTAGTATTGTCTGAAAGAATTTCTTAATAGCACTATCAACACCGCAGTTTTCAGCCCCACCCCACAAGTTTAACCTTCGCCTCAATTCCCCTCCTGCTCCTCCTCTTCCTCATTTTTCACGCGTAGGCTCCGACATCCCGCAACACGAAATCTCAACAAGCACCTTTTCAGCATGAACCAGACCTCCTCGCCCGCTGCGCAGCCTGTGCGTCGCCCTACCACGACCCGCGCTAACAGCAGTGCATACTTCCAAGGCCAACTCAAAAACATACAGGGTTCGGCTGCTACGCCACCAGAAGACGAGGTCGTCGTGACTGAAGACGGGAAAACATTTCGGATCACGCACTCTGAGCATAAATACCGGATTCCGCACGAGAGCTCTGTTGCTGTTCCCTCTGCGGCAGGCATAGTAGCCACTCTATTCTACACAGGTGGGGCGCGCCGGAATGTTTCTGGCGAAAGCGATGACGACAAAGAAATAGTGGAAGCCAAGAGAGAGGAATATGTCTCTGATTTGGCCATCTTTGAGTTCATTCAGACCATTGACGCGTTGATGGTGCCGTATCAAAAATCACGGGCTTACCATCGCGTTCTCGACGGTGACTCAGAGTTACCCAAGGCTGTTGAGATTGCGTTTGCGATGCCGAAGATGCTTGTCCTCACTGATCTACGACGCCACGAAGATATTTGGGGATTTGAAAGGAAATGGGGGGTTGAGGTGGTACTGCAAAAGAATGACGTGTTTCGACGATATAAGAGACTAGCAGTCTTCGACATGGACTCGACATTGATTGAGCAGGAGGTTATCGATGAGATAGCAAGGTTTATCGGTGTGGAGGACGAGGTCTCTGCTATCACAGCTAGGGCTATGAACGGCGAGATTGACTTCACCGAGAGTTTAAGGCAAAGAGTGGCGCTATTGAAGGGTGCGCCAGCGAACGTATTTGATGAGCTAAAGTCGTTGATAACGTTTACGCCGGGAGCGAGGGAATTGTGCAAGGCACTCAAGATGCTAGGATATAAGCTTGCTGTGCTTAGTGGAGGCTTCGTGCCGTTGGCGAACTATATCAAGTCTGAGCTTGGCCTGGATTATGCGTACGCTAACCAAGTATGTGTTTAATTCCCATCTATCACGGAGTATCACGAGGACGCAGGCAAGAAGAATGGGAGAGATGTTCGAGCTGTTCCTGGTGAATAATGTTGACAATAGGCGTGATGAAAATAGCTGGTTGTGAATGGGAACGGGACAGAGCTCACTGGCGAACTCACTGGTGACATCGTCCACGCTGAACGTAAAGCTCTTTTGCTGCAGCAGATAGCTGAAGAGAATGGCATTCCACTTACTCAGGTATTATCCCCTATTATACCCCTCAAATTCATCTAATCCGTTTTCTGACAATTGTCACCTGTTGCTAGGTGGTTGCTATCGGAGACGGAGCCAATGATCTCAACATGTTGCACAAAGCCGGGTTGGGAATCGCTTTCAACGCCAAACCAACGGTCCAAGCTGAGGCACCGTGCCGCGTCAACTCTAGGACGTTGCAGGATGTGTTGTATGTCTTGGGGCTTTCGAAAGATGAGCAATTACAGTTGTGCCGAGAGGACGGTTCCGCGTAACAGGGCCTGACACCGGTAATAGGGCGGGGAGGAGGTGGGGGTCTGGTCGTTTGACAAGAGAAAGCCACATCTCCTGCGGAATTGGTAGAGACCAACGAGAGGGGTAAGACAGAAGAAATGGCCTAAACACTGACTGGTAAATGACATCTTACCTGTATGCCATTATCAACTTTGCTATCCGCACTTGCCCTGGAGCGCGGTACACTTATGTGATGATTGATCAAGAGAGAGTTCCCAAAACCGGGACTAGTGTAGTTCACTAGCAAAATAACCGTCTGACAGACATAATGCATATAACCGATGGTGAGGGTCCCAAATGATCTGGGTGGGCACTGCAGGCTCCCAAATCCTCTGGCTCTAAAGTTATAGCAACATCACTAAACGACAGTATGAATTTGAGAACGCAATAAATTTTTCGCTTATACCCCATTACGATGTCTAAGAAATTCGAAGGTTGTAGCTCAGAGCTTTGAGTTTCTATGTAGAGCTATGGGTCGCACGTATAGTACAACTATGGAAACGGAGTTTTAAGAGTTATCAGTTCTCCGGCATTCGGAGGAATTCAGCTGCATACATAATGCATATGCTCAATACTTAGGTGGCTCAATAGGTGGCGTTTAGTTAAATAACTCACGACTCGTATTACACTTTTTGAGAAATCGCTTTACACATGCGAGGCGTACGCTGGGCACGCAATGGCTACTAAGCGGAGTCCCGACCCCACGGTTCAGTGTGCATGAGAGGCCTTCCATCGGCCCCTTCGCTCGAGTTAACTTACCGAACATGTCTAGGACAGTGTGTACAGGTAAGACTGTTTACTAGGCAGGTTTCTGAATCCCTCTTTTGGGAGGATCACCGAACCACTAGTAGCGTGCAGTAGTCTGCGAGGCGGTGTTGGTTGGTACCCAAGATAGAATTCTTCAGGACATGGCTGGAGGTGAAGAATCACTCCTGTGCTGGTATTCTCCTGAAGAATTTTGCTGTGAGATGGAAGTCAGTATGCCTTAGCTTTTGCCTGTCCAACAGGATTCACCGATCCTTCACACCACATGGATATCACCACCACAGAAACAATCCTAAAAAGGGGAAAGATTGAGAGTCTTGAAAGAGGTAGGAGCAAGTGAAGTAGGTAGAGGAACCTAGATAGACGTTGAAGATATCGCCGTCTGGAAGACTTAGGTGGAGGTGTTCGTCTAGCTTCGACTACCGATGGTCTGGGACGGGGACGCCTCGCTTCCACTTTCTCGGGATATTGCAAGGATCATGTAAAGATGGAGATGAACCCCAGTGTCGGATGTGGGGTGGTGCGTCTCAGTTTATCCAACAAAGTCAAACCACCATGGCGTCGGGGTGTAGATATCTGCCTAAAGAATTCCAAACGTCCGCCCCGACTAGGTACCTCCTTCCTCTATATATCGGCACTATTTATCCGCAACTCCAAATCCTGTCCTTCCTCCCGTCCTTCACTTTACATTATCATCTCAATCATGGCATCTGAAAACTCTTATCCTGCAACTGGCCTATACTCCTCCGACTGCTGTTCATCAGCGTCCCTAGTCCACTGTTCTATTGAGACCTCCCTCTTCGGTGGTTTCGAAGTTAGCATCCAGCTCGGTATGCTGTTCCAAAACAACAACCCGCACGATATGGAAGATACAGCTTTCCACTGCAAACTCGATTCTGAGGACTCCGCAATGACCTCATTCTCTTGCTGTGTTGAGCGGAGCTTCATCTCCGACCCAGAAGCCAGATTCGAACGACGCATGGTAAAAAGGGCGGCCAAAAAAGGGGCGTCTTTTCAATGCGCAGTCGGTAATATCCCAAGTGGAGGTGATGTCATTTTGTTTATAAGGTGAGATTCAAGAGAGTCCTGCAAGGGTTCAAATTGCTGACTGGATTGCAGTTGGGTCACGACCGTTACCCCTGCTGCAGGTAATGAAGCTCAGCTGTTGGTCCCGCTGCCGGCAGAAGAAAGGGAAAGTTCATACTGTTTGCCAAATGCGAACGCGACAAGTGCTGAGTTCAAAAAGGTAAGAAATAATAATACAGTGTATTATGCCGTTGACGCTAACCCTTATGCAGTGTGCCCTCCTTCTCACATTCGAACTCGATGATCCCGCCTCAGACCTAGGACTTGACGACGACAACTACTCGTCGTCAGAAAGCGAGGAATATGGTCCTGGGACACCAGCTTTCGAACTCGCGAATCCTTTCGACGAAGACGATCGGTATAATGTCTCCTTCCAGAAAACCTCGTGGAAGTCTCTAGTCCTCGGACCGATCTCCGACGACATGAACCAAGCCATTCCATGGTCCGGTCAGGAGGAAGAAGAGTATCACTACCAATACCTGGCTCCTCCACCTGCCTGCCGGCTACATCCACTTTTGGAATCGTCTTCGGCATTCGATGACCGGTTTGATGCTGTATGTTTCTCCGGTGGCTGAAACCCCTCATGTCTGTACTCAAACTGACTTGCGAAGAACACAGCTAAACCCGGTCCGACAAGTGTACCAATGGCACGCATTATCGATATCCCAAGACATGTCGTGTCGTTAGACCATATTAGTCCAGAGCTTGAATGATAAATTTTGTTTTGTTTGCGGCGGCCTTTCTTCCTTCTACATATTTTGTCAGCTTCTAGCTTAGGGAGTTGTGGTCGGATTGTTTCTTTTTCTTCGGCATCCTTACAGAGACGATTTAGGAGTTGTGTTCTTGGCACCCACTTTCGGACCTTTTTTCTTTATTTTCTTTCTTCTCTGTATGTAGCACCGAGATGTCAACACGTTTTATGACTAGCTCCAGGATAGATACAATTGAAGTGATCTCAGTAGAGTCAAAAGCCGCCACTCAGCCGTACCTTGGGCTAGAGGGCTAGGGTTTCAAGCGACCCAAGACTTTCGGCTGCAAACGCACATAGTCACCCCCACAGTACCCCACTTTGAACTCCGTGTTCTGCACCCCAGATTGGCCAACAGCAGCAGCCACACGCAATCCAGAGCCTGTTGAAACATTCCCTTGGTATACTAACCCACACTGCTCTGTAGAGCGCACACATATCGACAATTGCGGCACGCACCGTAGGAATTCTCTATCGCAATGGCTTGCGGTCACGTGAAATGAGGTGATTGTACGCCGTTTAGCCAATTTATTTCGTTACCGTCAAGTTTATCGGCACTAATATAAACCTGAAAGAACGGGGCGAAAGGGCATTCGTTCAATTGCCTCTTTGCAAAGAAAAAGATACGGTTGGTTGGTTTTGCTCGCTTCTTCTCATCTATACTTCTCATCTCATCACGATATGTCGTTCGCAAGGTGTGTGTTTTTGTCCAATTGACTGAAGAAGGGTAACAGTAACAAACAAATGCTGAATGAATGATTTTATGGTAGCTTCCTCTCCTCGCCCACGGTCCGCGTTCGGATCCCCCCCTCCCTACACTCTGACGAGGATGAGAAATTCTACACCGTTCACCGATCCCTCCTTAAAAACAACACAAACCTACTCTCATTCAGCAGTATCAAACCACGGGAAACTCTGTGTACACTCCCCGCCTCGACCTCTCCCGCAGCCTTCGAGGCGGTTCTGGAACACCTCTACACCGGCCACTATATGCTTGCAGAAGAATACGAGTTTGCGGATGCACGAGCCGCGACCGTTCCATCGCCGGTCCTGCAGGCGGCAATGAAAGGCGCAATTGGTGTCTGGGGGAAACCAGCGGCCGTCCATGACGACGCTTCGAAGCGTAATATCTCCAGCTACCAGAGCGACCTGTTCCCGGACCTAAAGAACGGTTACGCCACCCCACCAAACGAGAAGGCTGATATCCAGACCTTGCCTTCTCCTCCCCCTTCACCCCAGTTTGCGGAACATGAGCCCGTGCTCATGACCCCAAAGACACAATTGGTTGTGAAGCGCTCGACCCCCCACAGTCGTCTTGCGGCACATTTGGAGGTGTATGCCCTCGCCCGAGGGTACGCGGTAAAGAAACTCGCCGAGGTCGCATTGGAAAATATTAAGAAGGAGGTGGTTGCGAGCCCGGAGATTCTGCATGAGCTTGTACGCGTGGTTTATGGCACCAAACAAAAGAATGAAGACTTGAGGGCGTTCGTGGTTGACATCATTAAGGACCACTGGGAGCAACTGAGAAATGAGAAGGTATTCGCGCTGTTGTTAAAGGAAGGTGGGGAATTCGTCTTGGATGTGTTTTCCAACGTTAAGGGTTTTTAGGGTGGGGAGGTATTGATTGGGCTGAGCTACTGGCGGAATCTTATGTACAATTTAATTTTATGCGGAATCAAGATACCAAAAAGTATAAAAATGAGATACCACGAATTGCAAGTATACGTTTTGTCTCGACTCAGACATGCTGCTTATATCACTTCGCTGCTTAGACCCAGGGCGAATGTGGATGCCCTAAGTCTGTGGCTCTCTGCACCCCGCGGCTCCTGCATCTCGCGAATAGTGGGGTATGCATATATCTGGCATTCGTAATTACATGCACGTTCTGGCAGATAAATCAATAGCCCCATACTAAGAAGATAAGACCAACCATTTGGGGGATGGCGACGATAAATACCGGAGTAATGTACTATAAAATGTGCCGGCGTTTCTGGGAATCTAGTAATGTGCAGTCGATATTGTACAATATTGTACAATTGCCAGACTCACACCTTGCATAGAACTCTGTTCACCCACAACTCCTCAAGCAGACATGTGCCTTGCCTCACCTAGTCCCAAAGACATCGCCAGGCCCCCACACACACAATCCCAACAACAACAATTGCAGCTACTACCAAAACTAGGGTTAGGGGTATAGCCTTGCTTAAAATGGATCAGAAGGGTAATCTCGGAACCCTGGCGGGCACTCCGAGACTATCAGAAGGGGAGCATGAAGGCTACCACTGTGGGATTGATGGGACACCCTGTCGGCCACAAAGAGCCACATATTTGGCAAACCCCTGCGAAACTGGTTGCGAATTCTGCGGGGTCACCTAAAGGAATGATCCCCCACCTCCCCAATAAAGCCAAGTACTCTAGGCGGACCGTCGTGGTGAAAGTGATGAATGGTGAATGGTGGAGTAGGAGCTCCGTCGCATCTTTTTTAAGGTCGTTCCAGAGTATTTTGGCATTAGTAGGGTCGTATTAATACGCTACGCAAGGGTGATTTCTGGTGGATCAAAGGCTCCAGACACTGTTCTGCGGATTCGGGCCTATCGAACTTCTAGTTATGCGTGAGATCGGCAAATCGTGGGACGGGTTCGGATACGACGACGTAATTTTGAGGGCAATGCCCGTAGCCCAAGCACAGCATCCAATACAATAAGTATCGAGAAAAAATCAAATAGTTGAACCACCCGAATCCCGCTCAAATGCAATGCGTAGTCATAACTCACTATCACCACCCTTTCACATATCCAATGCTCCTGTGAGGCCTCTATTGCCGTAGTGACACATCCCAATTCCCCACCTTCCCTTAGCTCTATGAAGCTGACCACTTCCTTATATTTCTAGTACACGGAGCACCTTACATTCCCATACTGGAACTATCCATCCTATACTCCATCGTGACCTTTCTTAGAGCTTGGACAACTTCCTCAGCCTGCTCCTCGTTCATCGCTTCAAAATCATACCGCTTCGTCTCTTTCTGCTGCCTCATCACCACAATTTTAAAATTGCTCGGTGCTCTCCTATACGTCTTACATCCAATAATCGCTGAAATATGTATACTCCGCGTCTTTGCCTGGCTCTCAAATGCATTCAAGAGCGTTTTCTGGTCTGAGGGCATTATATGAACATATTCACCGTCGATAGCAAGGATCCGTTCGTGTCTTGACATGAAGCTCATTGACGCCTTCCTCCAGACGGTGAATTTGAGGTAATCGCGTGAGGAAAGCATATCCGGTGCCCATAGCGCGGGTTGAAGAATCTTCGGTTTCTTGGGGGTCCGCGCGGCAGAAGAGGATCCAATGATTAGGGGCGCATTTGGAGAGTCGACAGTAGAAGGAGAACCAGGACGATCTCCGAGTCCTTCAGAAGCACCAATGAAACGGCGACGAACAAGGTCCAGTTCTGCGCGCTCACCCAGAGACGCCACCGTACGGTCAAGCGGAGCAACAACGTTGGCCACACCAGTTACGCGAAGTACATATTTACTCTTATCAAGATGCTTCTTTTTGCATACTTGCTCGAGTACCTCGGCTATATAGGTGTCAGTAGTGACGCAGATAGATATGCTTTGCGCAAATTCGTCGATGGTGGAGGTATGGATGCGGAGGATCTTGGACGGACCGGTGCGGGGCGTAGAAGTTGAACTTGCTGTTGCAGCTGGGGCATCAGCAGCGGCCTGGCGAGCAGATGGACCCAGCGTAGGAGCAGGAGTTAGAGTTGGTTCTGAAGGGACGAGGGTAATGGCCGCAGACGATGCCATAGACGGTGTAATCGAGGTCGCCTTAGAAGTCGGCTGGACCGGTGTCTTAGTAGGTGTGGTTTTGCAGTTTTCGAGATCTAAATTAGATTAGTCGCCGGAACGAAAAACTTCCGAGAAACATCATACATTGCTCTTCCGTAGCTTCACAAAGGGCGAATTCGCCCTCTAATTTGGTTTCCCTATTTGCAGCAGCTAAGCGTCCACCACGGGGAACTTTTTTGGCCATATATGCTTTGATTGGCTGAGTTCTCTCAAGTGGTGGGAAATCATCATCGGGCTCTCCCTCGTCCACCATGCGAAATACCCATCGATTGATATCTAGCTGCTCGTCCTTCAAGACTGGTGTTTTCTTCTCCTCCACATACTCATACAAGACAAATCCAATAGCATCAGCCACGGTTGTTTCCTTACTCCTTGTTCCCCCACCCCCCTGTTTTGCGAACGGGCTAAGGATGACTTCGAATGGTTCGCCCCCCACAAATGGAATGTAAATCTTCAGATATATAGGCGAAAGCTCACCCTTGCCAGAAAAGAACCTATAGGTGTCTAAAGGACTCTCGGCTTCAGCCGACTTGGCCTTTAGAAGCTTACTTAGCATCGATATGGGTTGAATCATAGATATGGGTCGTATAGGCGGAGGTAATGCGTGCAAGATTGCAGGTGAAGTACGCTGCACAGCTCTAGGCGGTGGTGATAAAGAGTTCCCAATAACATCTGGGTTTGAATCGGCGGTAGGCATGAAGTCAGAGGACATGGTGCTGCTAGCGTCAGATTCATCCACAGAATCGAAGCCATGATCTCGCGGCAGTGACGAATTGGGAGAGGATCGTAGTTTGCTGACAATTGCTGAGTGAATATCTTGCTTTTTCAGAACTCCGGAGGACAACAGTTCCTCGTCGGCACCAGGTACAGAATCGTAATCTGCTGCGGATGTGATAACTGATTTGAAGTCAACATCTCCATGCGAGCCACCACGTAATCGACGGGTCCGGTTTTTTGTTAGAGATGGCGAAGTAACTAAAACCTGAGGGCCATTGTTTCGTATCGGCGATGAACCAGCACGCGGTCGATGTGGAAGCTCTTTCTTGCTAAAGTCAAACTGTATCTTCTGTCCTGATTTATCTGCACTACAAGCACATCTGGTCAGCACAATTGGCAAAAGCTATTCTCCTTGAACCTACGTCTCAAAATTCTGCTCATCGTCAGAATCGTCACTCATGTCAGAGCTATCGTCTTCTTCCCGGTGCATCTCCATTCTCCTCGTAATTCCCGCCTTTGGGGTTTTTGTATTGGTAGTGTCGAGGCTATCATTCGAGAACCGAGACCCCAACAATGTACTTGCTTCATCACCTCCAGCTCCAAGTCCTACCGTAGCCTCCTCATTGAACGCTCTTCCCGCCGCGCTTGCAAAATACTCGCCCGCGGGACCGCATGGAATTGGAGGGGAATAGTTCCGTTTGATATCTTGGGCGACACCCCAGCCTGCGTTCTTGAAGGCAGGGACGTTGAGAGCAGTGGGGTTGACAGTGATGAGGCGTTCACTGACTCCATCTTTCATGCACTGGAGGTATCGGCTGCGAATCCGATAAATAACGAAGCTAATATGGGTCAGCGGGAGCTCATAAGATGCAGTGATGAAGCCTAGATACTCTTGATTCTGAAGGAGAGACATTATTTCACCCCAAGCAGATTGCTGAAAGCATTTAACTTAACCGGTAAGTGCTGAAGTGATAGATACTGATATTGGGGCAGATCCACTTATAGGTGACGCCTCGCAGCAACTAGAGTAATGTAGAGTAAGGAAGGCGAAACACCTTCAGAGCGCAGGTACGTAGGCTCCAAATTTTTGCGGCGGTTGTTTGGCCTTCAAGGTGTTGGATGGGCGCTGAAGTTTGCCTGAAGTTAAGCTTAAGCGGGGAAGGTTAGGGGTATTTCAATCCTCCTTCCTATGTGGGATTAGAGAAATGCATCCTTGTCGCAACAGATTGAAGGACTTGGAAACAGAAGGAAATATGTGCTTCCAATCTCCAATTGTGTTCGCGACAATTTTCAAGACGGTGGTACTAGGTAGTAAACGCGGCATACTGGCCATACTGGCTCTAATAAGCGATGGCGAACTGAGATCGGTTGCTATTCAATCTACAGTACTCAAATTCCTGAACTCGAAGGATATTCAGGAACCTGACGAGGACACTAACATGTGGATCTCACATCATGTAAGTGCTGGGATTTGAGTCGCTTGTCAGTTTCTAACAACCAATAGTACGAACAGGCTACGTGTGTGCGAAACCAGCTGGTCCATGATTCTGAATAGTGTTGGCTACGAGATGAGACGCGACGAGATCCCGGTGGAGCCCGGGACGTCTCGTCACATGGTGTTTTAGGTCTTGTCGGCCCAGGACTTACAGTGAAGTCCCGCCAGTATGCCCGGGACGTCTCATACTAGGGTTTATATGTGTGTGTATATACACAAATCCTTATGTCCCCATCTCTCGATGATCGCCAATACCTAGTCCTCGTGAAGGCAGTGTTAGGCTGGAAGGGGCTTAAGGATAAAGAAGCGGCACAGAATGAAAGAACCAAATACACGGATACTATTCGTGAACTTAAGTTGGCACACCGTCTGTCGATATCTCTCGCTAGAGTGGCATCATTAGCACTCGCGAGTCCGCAGCTACAGAAGTCTTGTCCTGCCTCAGACATCTCGTTTCATGGTTAACACTAGAGCCCCATGAATATGACCTCGACGATATACTTGACGCTTGGAAGATGACGGCCGACGGGAAAAAAAAAAAAAAACCATTATATGCTACGAATTTGTGCGACCCAAGGGATCAAACCACAAGTGTATCAAAATCCCCATCAAACAAGTTGGCACTGCAAAAAAAACCTTTAAATGGTATCTATCTTCGACTCGCATCACCGAACACCTGAAGTTAATGAGGGATTCTATAGAGATGTCGCAGATAGAGGTGACTTCTTAGGCGAGGGCCTTCAACATTATCGTGATGTCTGAGACCGTGAGTACCTGCACATGGAGCTGTTTCTCGGGATGCTTCACTGACAGCGGCTGACTGCTTACCTACTTGGCCAACCAGGAAGGCAAGAAGGAGGAGATTGTTGCTGGGTGGTAGAAAGGGGAGCCTCAAAGAACGTCATGTCTCCGTAACCAATAGAATTTTGCCGTTTCTTGCGGAGCATTGGTTTACTTTGACAGATTTTTTGATGAGATTTTGTTATTTTGCGAAGTATTTGCCGTCTTTGGGATAAGTTGTAGCCTAGAACTGGCTACTTCGCAACGCCGTATCTAAGCCGTATGACTAAAGAAATGCTTGTTGCGAGTTTAGTTACGGAGCACTAGAACAAGTAGACTACAACGGGCAACAAACAGAGGAACCCGTCAACACCGTTTGGGAGAAGAGGTGAATGATGTTGACGGTTTTCTTCACCTCATTAAAAAATCTATCAGCCTATCAGAAGGTCGCCAAGATGCCGTCAAAACCCCGTCAACGATGATTATTCCTAGTATGGTGCACGCAGTTTTAAACCTACAACTCAGAGGCTGCCGGTGGCGTGATATTATTGTGCGAGCTGCAGCAGGCGAAATAGAGAGAGTTGTAATTATTCACTCTGTACCGTGATATAGTACTAAGGTCCCTACAATTTTATAGAGTAGTTTCTGTTCTAGTAGCCTGGTAGTGATGGTGGCTGTATTTTATGTACACTACGGGGGCTTGAATAAGTACATAAGCCTTACGTCTGGAAAAACGTATTCTGTTACGTGTAATGTACCATAGGCCATATGGCCTACAGTAACCTCCCGTAACACCAATAACACCAAATAATACAAACCACCCCAGAGCCATTTTCTGTAACCCCCAATAATACACCTGTAAATTACCGATAGCATAACTGAATTATTACTGTAATGCAACTGTAGCGCATGTTTTATACGCTGCAATTCATGGATATTACTATTGTTACGGGGTCGGTATGGCCTAAGTAACAATACCTCCTAAAGTATTTTAACAATACTTTAGTACCTACTTAGTCACACTCTGCCGTAGCTCTTAGTATAATTTCTTATGTGTATTTCCAAACAAAGTGTATTGGTAATCTGTAAAGATCGTATACGCAAAGAGGACAAATATGTAAGGTCGTATCAGATACTTCTAAGTGAATAGCAACTAAATCATATGGTGGTGTAAAGCAATACTGACAATACATATATCTCGTATAATTAATCTCGGTGATTAATTAGTATTGTAAAATATGTTGTATAATTAATCTTGGGGATTAATTAATATCGTAAAGTATATTCGTATAATGAATCTTGGTGATTAATTAATATCGTTGCGGTAATACTTTGCTCGTTGATAGTGCAATCACATTAACATGTATCTTCACAAAACCTTCTTGATAATTCCTTGATAAATCTGGCGTTCAGATACTATCGGCAATGTTACGTCTAAGCGTAATCTCCCTTGATACTAGTTTCACGTATCTTTATACTCAGCTCAAAGGTGATCCCTAGTTCCCTTTCTCTGCGTCTTGCTCTGTTTGCCAAACCGTTGCTCGAGCTCCAAAACAGTAGGTTCTTGATAGTTGGGTTTATTCTTAGATACTTTTCCAGATCGGGTCATACTCAACTGCTGCTGTTTCTTGTTTTGATGGCTAGTTCATAACTCCTCTTGGAATGACTGCTCCTCAATATCAGAATAATAATTGAGATCAATCGCCAGAATATCACATTCCGCAACGATTGTCTCGTTATAGTCTTGATGCTGTGATAGTGTAACTATGCAGTCCAGGAGGTATTCCGAAGCGAATATTTGATAATCAAATAATACTTCAGTAGTTCTGTATATTGAATAATACTTGCCAACCACTAAACACACTGTGCGGCGAATAAATGTTGTTGCTTCTGGAATAGTCTAATTAATAGAAATAGCGTATATACAATGATATCGTGATTAGTTGTAAACTTCTGTTCAGTCATGGGGCGGGGGAACCGCGTACAATCCTAATAGATAATATTAAGATACTTGACAACATCAGCAAAAAACATTTCCGTCTGGGCGGGATGGCTCCGTCAGGGTGGACGCACTCCGACAGAGCCATCAGAGACACCCCGGTGGCAGACATCTCTGCGCCCGGCGCTAATACGATGCGTCGGGTTGCATATCCCCCTCCGATCGCGGTTTCGCCGTATCTTCTCGCCCAGTCGGTATCCTATTGTAAAGGAACACTGTGGCGTTGTGGCTAACTGTGACCATATGTCGGAATGGGTTGATTGGGTACATCAGCAAAATGTATATCGGTCCGGAAGCCACACGCAGGGTTCCATAAGCTCGAGGCATTTCGTCTATCATATTCGTCTTTGTTACAGTCACAAGATTCGCTACCTCATAATATGGCATGCATTATTTAAGTATCTCTATATATATACATACGGTCAATCTGGCCACAGATGGAAGTCGAGCATAATCGGAGGTTCTAGCTTGAGGAGCCTAGGAAGAAAGTGAGAAGATATGATACTACCCGGCCATGAGAATCCATGCAATTGCGTGGATCCAGATGAGATGAAAATGAGATGATGTCTATCTACCCTGGGGTCTCCCGATTATGTACTCCCCGTCGCTCAGTCCATCTCCGTTACCCCTGTATCTCCGTACACCCGCCGTCACTCATTAACGATGTACTTAGAGGCCGTGATCGAGAGAGTTGTGAGATGCACTTTGGTAATGTGATCGAGCGAGTTTGGAGATACACTTGGAGGCCGAGATCGAGTGAACTCAGAAATTCACTTGGAGGCCATGATAGAGTGAGTTTAGAAATGCACTTTGAGGCCGTGATTGAGCGAGTTTGGAGATGCACTTTTAGGCCGTGATTGAGCGAGTTTGGAGATGCACTTTGAGGCCGAGATCGAGCGAGTTTGGAGATATGCACTTGCAGTCTGTGATCTTGTGAACTTGAAGGCTATAATCCTGCGTGTTTGGAGATACACTTGGAGGCCATGATCGATCGAGATTGGAGGAGTACTTGGAGGTAGTTGATTTGGAGGTGGTAGAGTGGGAGGGAGGTGCGACGGCAGCTGAGACTGTATTCATTGGTTAACTCATAATCGTGGGAATGTAGAGAGTTGAGTACAATATGGTCCGCCGAGAGATGAGAGCTGGCTGGTGGCGGGAGACAGTCGATCTTGGGAAGATGCAGTACTCGGTGTATGCAGTACTCGGTGTATGCAGAACTCAGTGTATGCAGTACTCGGTGTATGCAGAACTCAGTGTATGCAGTACTCGGTGTATGCTGTACTTGGCATTAACTCATGATCAAGTTGCATGGAGAGATAGACAGGGATGACTTAACTTCGTGTTCTTAGGTGATGGTAGAGTTGAGCACAAGAAAGAGAGAGATCAGAGGAGATGGGGGAAATCATCATGAGTAACTGGGACTTAGAGAATTT
>Ga0307515_10001579_pt1 | contig 50858 bp, 21 predicted proteins | sample 17_EM_MG_FD_194513 | JGI IMG/M metagenome (GOLD analysis project Ga0307515, IMG submission 194513) | Populus trichocarpa ectomycorrhiza microbial communities from riparian zone in the Pacific Northwest, United States - 17_EM | ecosystem: Host-associated > Plants > Roots > Unclassified | place...
ATTTTATTAGAGTGGTTAATTTCTAATTAAATTGAAAACTTTATCTCTTACAATTAGGCAAAAAAAAAAAAATCTAAAGAGAAAAATATAAAGACCATTTTCAAAAAATCAAAAGAAAAAGAAAAAACAAAGTGAAGTGCTTGACTGTTTATATGAATAGTGAATCATCATCATATAATCTAATTTTTTAATGTGATTAGATAATTCCCTAAAATGTAACAGCTTTATTAGTTTTTAAAATAATATATTAATTTTGGGAAAAGTAAAAAAGCATGTCCAATCTTCACATGAAAACAAAGAAATATGAAGACATGAAAAAAAGAAACTAATAGAAGATGAGTTATTGTTGGCGATTAATTTAGTGATTAGTTAAGGCTAACGAATTGTCATATTTACAAGAGTCTTTACCAAACTAACAAAGTTTGGTAAAAGATTTTAACATATAGCATACATAAGAAAAGCTTTAGGAAAATAACACACTTTTACATTATCAGTTGTGTTAAAGAATTGCAAATGAGAATAACGATTGAATTATAAAATTGACAATGATAAGCATAATTATGTTATTAACCAAAACCCTAAAGTAATCTAACCATAAATTAACCTTAAATGAAACCTTAAATTACCCTAACCCTAAATTAACCCCAAACCAAACCCTAGATAAACTTCAAACCAAACCCTAAAGTACTCTTAACCCTAAATTAATACTAAACAAAACCCTTAAATTATATTAACTCTAAATAAAACCCATCATCCCAATCTCTAAACCCTAAAATCCAAACCCCTAATCCCTAACCATAAACACTAACCCTAACCTTAAACCTAAAATTATAAAATCCATAACCCAAAACTTATAATTCAAGGAATTTAAACCTAAAATTCTAAGATCCCAAACCACAAACCCATAATTCCTAACCTTAAACCCTAAATTCTAAAATCAAAACGCAAACCTATAATCCCTAATGTTAAGCCCTGAAATCTAAAATCTAAAACCCTAAACCCATGTCTATAATTTGTAACCTTAAACCACAAATTCTAACACCCAAACCCCAAGCCTATAAACCCTATACTTAAACCCTAAATGAGTGTGATCCAAAACCCAAACCAATATTTCAACATGGTGGTGAATAAATCAAATGATGTAAGTGTTAGCCTTATGAAACAAATAATGAAAGGATTTGCAAAGGTCAAAAACAAAAATCTTATAGAAATTATGATATCGACTTCATTGATCAAGAATTTATAATAGGATTTTTTTCAAATAGCATTAGACTTGTTTAGGACACCTTATAACACCTACGCATCCTAAACAAACACAAAAGAACTAAAGAAAACCAAGAAAAGAACACAACATAAAAAAGAAACAAAATCTGGACCGTAGCTATAACGGTCTCATCGTTTTGGAAACGACAAGGTAGTAGCTAAAATGGTCCAACCATTTTGAGAAATGATCAAACTGTTTCTCAAACTAGTTTAGTCATATCTAAAAAACAACTAGTTTGTTTTTTCTAGAAACTCTTGGAGTTCTTTAAAATGCTCTGATCGATTCTAAAAGGGTCTGATCAATTCTCAAAAAGGTCTGACCAATTCTAGAATGGTCTAACTAATTATGCCAACGGGCATAAAATTATGTTCAACGACTAGTTTCTTTTCTATGCCTATAAATAACCTTTTATTTGCCCAAAACAAGTGTGGAACTCCTAAGGAAAAAAATCTAAGCATACTTTCTCTAAAAAACAACCTATACACCATTGTTTCACTTGTAATCATCTAAAAACAAGGTTAGGTGTGAATTGGTGAAATCCTTCAAAAGAGCTTAATTGTTATTCTAACCAACTCCACTAAGAGAGTATATTGTGGAAAGTGTAAGTGATACTCTAAACACTTGGGAAACTGTTCTAGAAATAAAATTGTGAGTGATTTAATACTTGTCGTTCAACAAGTATTGATGAAAGGTTTTCTAGTCTTTAGCCCGTAAAAAGATTAGCGATAACAGTTTGATCCTAAGCTCGCAAAAGATTGGGTTTTTAAATGATAATCTAAACCTAAAAAATCCTCATCAAATGACTCAAATTTTGATGATTGATTTATTCTTATATTGCTCAAGTTTTAACACATGTATGCTTAAATAAAGCAAGAATATAAATCAAGATTGAGTGTTCCTATCATGATTCTAGTGTGACATATCAATATTAACTAGACTAAGATAAATTAGCTAAGGTTTGGTTCACTAGCCTCTTGTAGTAGTGTCCTACTAGGTTAAATGGCATTACCATAGGTTGTTGAAAGACTTGTCCATGCTCTCAAAAAGCTTGTGGAACACATCCTTTTTTGCTTGAACAATAATAAGAGGAGGTTTATAAACCACATGTTTAATAGTGTAAATTTTGATAGGAAATAACAAGTAGACATGAAGAGAATATTTAATATCGATGGTCTAACAAAAAATAACAAGTTTTAGTATGTAAACCAATTGATTAATAGTGTAAGTTTCAGACTAAAAATGAAAGAAAACACAAAGAAAGTACCTATGATCGAGGTCTAATGAAAAAAACCAACTTTTAGTAGCATGAGAACAAGGGTAAAATTGCAATTTAATAAAAAAAATTGAACATTTTTAAATTGTCAGCTAAAGAGATAAAGGAAGAGAGGAAGTTGCATTTTCTTTGTTTATTTCTTGTTATTGCAAAGAAGAATTACATGAGGAGAGTTAGGAGGTGTGATTATGGACTAAAAATCAAATAAAAAGCTTCTAAAATTAGTGAGATCTAAGAGATTGTAAATAGTTAAAGAGGGAAAGTGGGAAAGTGGGAAAATTGGGTTAGTGAGAGAGTATTAGTATTGGAAGAAGAATTGTGAAATTCATCACCCAAATTTTTTTTATTTGAGTTGTTTTCATACTTTTCTTTGTAATTGAAGAGGGAATGAAAAATCTTTACTACGGATTTTTAGGGTTTGTTGAGTTTTGATTATGGAAATGTAAATTCATTGTATTCTTATGGATTTTATGTTAGAAATTATATTAATTAGGTGATAAATCGAAATAGTAAAGTAGATAGCGGGTTAGGGTTGTAAAGTTGATTATGAAATTGTTAGTTTTGATGGAATTCTATGGATTTTGTGTTTTGAAATAGTGTAATTAGTAGACAAGATGATGAATTTGAGGCCAACCATGGATTTTTTAAACAATAGGTGGCCGGTCATAAATAGTTTAGTTTAAGAAGTTTTAAACTTTGAGCATAAGTGATTTTAATGATATATTTGAGTTGGTTTTTGTATGTCATGGTGATGATTTGCATGTTTTAGGTTTGAATATGTTGTTCTTAAGTTGGGTTATGAAGTGAAACTCATTGTTGATGAGTTTACGGAGATTGTAAATGTGAAACTCTTATAAGAAAAATATGGATTAAATTTGCATATAAAATGTTTGATTAAATGCTTAAATGAAGGAATGAATTAGTAACTAAATGACATGATGAATACTTGAATGAAATGGATAAATTAGAAACCAAAATTGACATAATAGGTGCTAGAATGAAATGAATGAATGAGTAGCTAAAAAGACAAAATAAATATTGATTGAGATGGGTAGGTTAAAAGCTAAAGCATTTAATCAAATATTTAAATGAACATATGAATTAGTAATTAAATGATACGATGTGTAACATCATGAAATTCTTAATGCATCTTTGTTCATTTAATATAGTCTTATTCGTGTAAATTGGGTAATTTGTTTTTGGATTCTTCCTTATAAAGTGTCACTCCCATTTATCATACATAATACAAAATGTATATTGCATATATATCAACCATGTGAGGGATTTCATTTTATTAAAGTAAATAATTTATCTAATTTTAATGAAATTTCAGTAAAGTTTCTTATGCACGGGGCCTTACCTCCAATCGCATCTCGTATTTACTCTTGCAACACAACAATAACAAAACCACATTTGGCTTATACAACCAACATTCACACGAAATTGGCCTTAGGTTGACGATCAATAATTTCCTCAAAATATACTTCCACACAATATATATTGAAGCTCAAATAAATGTTGAACTTCTCTTTTGCCAAATCAGAGACTAAAGTGTGTGGAGAGGGCTATCATTTTTTTTTCTCTCATCTCCTTAATTTTCATGTGTAGCTCTCTTTAAAATAACAAAGTGGGCTATCATTTATTTTTTTATATTAAATTTTATCCTTATTTTTTTATTACTATTTTAGCAATAATTATAGTTTAGTTTTGTAAAATTGAGGTTTAATAAACCACTGAGAGGTGTTTGAAATCATGAACATGAGAGCCAATGCAAGATGGAATAAATATTAGAAAAATGATGGAAATGTAACATAAGATGTAGGATAATCCATTATGGATTGAAATTGTTACCTATAATATTTTTTCTCATTCTTTAATTATTTTTAATCATTTGACCTTTGTTATCTAATTTGATGCTTTCACATTAAATTGATTTAGGATTGGGCATGGTGATTTGTTTTGTTTGGTTTGATATGAGGATCTTGTAATGTTAGGAATAAGTTTTGACAGCCATTAGTGCTCAATTTAGCAAAATAAAATTCAATATCATTGACTCAAAATAATTAAAATTTTAGGGATCAAATTTGAAACTAAAACAGATGTTCATCTTTTTTTTTTTTTTTGTTGTGGATGAAGAAGCACTTTTTTATACCCTAATTTTTTTTCCTTTTTGATCCATTGTATTGAAGTTTTTATGTTTGAGTCAAAACTTCATTTTATTTGTGTTTTGGTCCCTAAGTTTATGAAAGGGTCGTCAGACAATGAGGGAGGAGAGAGAAAGTGGGTTAGTTGTCTTTAATCCAACCACCAAAAAGCTCTTATTTATGTCAACGGGTTCTATTTTTTAAGAGAAGTTCCATTATAGTATTTTTAACCCATCATCTTGGCAAAAAAAAAGGTTGATTGGAGCTTTGGAATGTTTTTTTAATCAAGTTGGTTTTAGGTTTTTGGGGAGATTAAAGGCTTATTTGAGGTTATTAATGGGTTTATTAAGGTCTGTGGTATTTTTAGGTGTTTTCAGTTGATATAAGATTTGAAGAAGTGGGGCTTCTTTTATGCCAAATGGGTTAGAGTTTGGTGCAATTTAGACTACCCTAAAAGATGTATTGGCAGTTCTAGTTGAGTCAATTACAAGATTAACAAAGAAGTTTAAATATGCATTTAATGGGTTTATTCAAAGTATTTGAGCCAATATGAATTTAAAGGAGGTTATAATTTCAACAAGTGATGATTAGACCTTAGTCAATTTATTCTATGCACAAGAGAGGCCTCTTCCATTTACTTCTAGGGCTTAATTAATTTTGGCATCATGGGTTGTCCACAAAGAGAGCATTCGATAACTACAGGGTTATTTATTTCCATGTGTTTTTTTATCCCAAACTATGAGTGGATTCCTTGTTATGTGTGGAAACATAGGTGGCTAAAGATGAATAAATTGAAAGAGTTTTCCTTGTTTATTTTGGATTTCAAGGGGCAGCATAACAACATTTTTTATCAAGGGTTCTTTTCAAGCAAGAATTTCATTTAACAATTGTTTCTTTTACTCTATCATATGTGGCACATTGATTTTATTTTTTTTATAATTATTTTTTTTATTAATTTTCATGTTTTAGGTCTAATTTGAGATATTTTTTGCCTTATTTTTAATTTGGATTAATGTTAGCTCATTAGATCATCTAGAGTTTACTTTATTTCAAGTATAAATACTCTTTTATAACACTTTTCAATTGAAAAACAAAGTTATTGATTTTGCCACATCTTATTATGTATTTGTGGGAGGATTCTTATTTTTAGTTCTTCATTGAAGTACTCTAACTTATCAAAAAATTAACCATGGTTTGTTGTGTCTTTTATACTTCTCGTTTGTGTCTCTTTATAGGTGTTGGGTTGGGTTTTATTATTTATAGTATTGGTGTCTCGACGCACGTCATTATTTATCAAGCTGAATTACAAGCCTAAATTTAGCTTTTTTTGGGAAGTGTCTTACTTGGTTATGGGTTTCTATATCTTTACATTCATGAGTTTGTATTAGAACTTGACTTGCTAGCCACCTAAGGTGGCTAGTCATCAAACTAGAAGATGGTGTGTCGTCGAAAACTTTACATAATACATCATATCCTATAAGAAAGGAAAGATGATGTTGTTAAATACCTATGCCACTGACCCTTTTTTTCCTCCTTTTTATCATTTCCTAATAATTTTGATGTGAATTATTAAAAATTAAATAATTTAAAATATATCATCTTACTTTTTCTTTAGTTCTTGGATTAACTAAAAATGGTTTTCAGATATTATTCTGTTAAAATTCCAATGAATTTTTACTTTGTTATCAAGTAGGATTATAGAAATCTTTTTAGAATATTAGCAAGCATTCTTTTTTATACAGGCCGTCATGATCATTGTTTTTTGTTTAGTTCAATTGATTTCCTATGATTGTTTGTTTTTCTTATCATATAATTAAATAACACAAAATTATTGAGCTTGACTTAAGTGACAAATTTTTCTTGCTATTGGAAAACATGCTAACAATGCATGAGTATTTTTTTATGTTAAAAAAAATCATATAACATAACATGGGCCAACTATAAGTGAAAGCTAGATACCCTCATATATTTTTTTTACATCAATTATAAATAGCCTTTCAGAATATTTATTTCAAAAGCTAGGTTTTTTTAGTTTTCCTATAAAAGTAAGCAATCATCTACCTATGTGATTTCTCATTATATAAATATATATATATAAATTTATGTAATGAGAAATCACTTCATATTTTTATGCTGAAAGATTTTTTTTACCTCTATCCCTTGTTTCCAGGTAATGATAACTAAGGGTTAATTTACCCAAATGCTTGATCTAAAGGTACTTGGAATGGGACTTCTAGTGGTTTATTTATCCTGAGTTGTTTCCTTCAACAAGTTTCAATTTTTGTTATCTCATTTATTACAAGATTATTGCTGATCAACACCTATGCATACCAGTCTATAAAGACTCGTCTATTATTAGACACTGCCTATGGATAATTTGTTCAAGAGCCAAGATTCTTCTTATTTATTATTATTGCATGATTGTCAGTTAACATTCAATGGAAATTCTCAAAGAAAGGAAAATGAACAACTTAATAAGGTGTTGTAATCAAATTAAAGAAACCTAATATAAATGCATGTGTGATTGAGTATTGATTTTTTATTTTTTAGAACCAAAAAAAGATGCCAATATATGTATGTATGTATGTATGTATATTCTATTTGAATAGGTCCAAATTAATTCCAAAGTAGGTTGCAATGCTAAAGATAATAATGAAATGGCCAAGGACATGACAAATACAAGATGTAGACTTTGGTCTCAACCAAAATGCATAAATATCGAAACAAAAGGAGTAAAATCTAGAGCTTGAGGTAAACATGTTTTTTAGAAAACCTGCTTTGATTGTCTCTACCAAAATGGAAATGTTTTGGGCTAAAAAAGATTGAAAAAAGGTCCATGAAATCCAATGCATTTTATATTTTAATCTTCTTGGACTTTTAATTTATGCAATTTTAGTCAACACTGAGTCAAATCACCAACCTCTTTAAATTTGGTTAAATTTGGCTATTAAATCAGGAAATTTCTTCAATTAAACCTTTGGTTGAATTAATAGGACCTCCTAAACCATGTTAATTTAGCATTTTGGTCATTGGTCCTTTAATTCTTTCAACTTTAGCCAATTTATTTCCAATTACAGCCCTCAAAATGTATCCCCAATAATTTTGAAAATTTGTCCCATCAGGTTTAAACAAAACATTTTAGCAAAAGCTTAATTTGAAATTATTTAATTTTTTTTAAATTATTTGACTTTATTTGAGAAATATAAAGGGGATGAAAATAAGGTACGACAATTATGCTCTTTTTATAATGCTTACATGAGAAAGCCATATGAAGATATTTTTCATAGGATAGTAAGCTTGTAAAGAAAATATAATGTTTATAAAGAGCTTTGAAATACATCAAATTGAGAGGTAACTCCATCGAGGAATTTTGAATTATTATCAATCTGAGACATGACCAACCATATTTTTCTAAAATGGTCAAATAAGAGGTATTGACCTTATTTTTATAAAATGGTCAAATTAAAATGTCACCGACCTCATTTTCTAAAATTATTAAATTGAGAGATGACCAACCGCATTCTCCTAAAGTGGTCTTGATATAAAATCGATGAATTTCTTAGTATTTGGCTAAATTCTAGTGTTACATGACTGAGTTTCTTGGTGTAGGATCTATTTAAATGCAACTTTGTCATGCCCTTATTGAGCAAACATCAAGTTTCATGAGGATATATACTTGTATCTTGCAAAGATTTTCTATAAAGGTATGGATTAGAAAGCAATAATGCATGCTTACTTGATTAGAAATACATGTCCCTCATTTTTTAAATCCATTTTTTTTCTAAAAATAAAAGCTTATTACTTACTTTCATGCATTATTTAGTCACTTAAATTACTAGCCTATTTGAGCTTATTGGCGTGGCTCATTTATCCAATTGCTTACACATAATACAACCTGGTCCTTTTTATAACATCCATCACCCTTCAATGCTTGCTTTAGGAAACTCCATGTTTATTAGCTATCATTTGAAAGGTAACAATGTGTCCTTTAACCATGATGTCACCCTCTAGTTTGATTATGCCCTATGCTCAGAGGTGCTGGTAGTAGCCAATCTCAACTTCTCTTTTTATATGGTCACAAGTGTTCTTCATCACAATTATCTTGACTTTATGATGAACCCCTTGCTTAGAATGCATTATATCGTATCCTAAAATTTTGATTATATTGCATTTGAATACATAAATTATTTTAATACAAGATTAAAACATTTTATTTTTAAACATATGTAATCATGTGCAATTACGATTACAAACATCCCTTAATGGGGGAGTGAGAATTTGTATATTTTCACGCAAAAAATGTAGCAATTGACGAAGAAAGATGGATAAGGTGACCTTCTAATGCGAATCAACGAGCATCACCAAATGATCCATTAAAGGTAGCAATTAGGCCTATTACAAGTTCTAAAACTAAGAGGATTCAAGAAGAATTGATTGGGATGATTCTGAAATTTCGATTAACAAGTTGCAACTCTGCTAGACTTAATCTTTTATGTAATATTCTGGCTATATCTGAAGCTACAAGTTAAATTTTATTAGAATTCTAGTTGAGATGGAAACTAGACATCTTAAGATTTCTAACCATATTTGGTAGGATTAGTAAATTATCCAAATGAGAGAGAATGAAATGTTTAAAGTCAGGCTTGAAATCTACCTGCAATCAAGGAAAGTTAGAAAATGACTATTTGTAGATTCCTACAATGTAATGATTTAATTACATGTGGAATCTTTATTTTTTAAGAATTCCTTACTTTTTAAGAAGATCAATTAGGCAGCAACTTGGGTTTGCTTTTGTTTAATGGATTTCCTTATTGGCAAGGTCTCTTTATCATTCAATAACATTAGAAGTGGTTTCGGGCTTATTTTTTCTACTACACAACATTACTCTAACAAGCATAACTTTTAATCTGATCATTTGATTGTGCTAAAATTATTTTAGAAGATTTCAGAGACCTTGTTTCATATGTTGTTAAAATGTCATAGCACTCAGTCATAGGAAGGCTTTACGATAAGGTTCAAAAGCTACTATGTGGGAATTATATTAGTTTCCTAATTGATTTATGATTCTTTTTTCTATTTTATTTCGAACTCTTTTGCTATTTTTCCAACTTTATTTAGGATGTTTTACCTACTATAAAAAAGGTTATTTAGCTTGCATTTAGTTTTTTTTATATACTTTGATTTCAGAATAATATTTGTGTGTGTGTTTGAGGAAAATTCATACTTTTGGTTCTTCATTGAAATAACTTGACATATCAAAAAATAACTATCTTTGTGGCATCTTCTTTATACTTATTATTCATGATTCTCTATAATTATTGTATGGGGGTTTCATTTCAATAGTTTTAGTACCTTGGTTCAGATAATCATTGTGTCGAGCTTTTATCAACTTAATCTAATGTTAGCTTTCTTGTGTTTGTTCCTTTTAACATGTGGGCTCAAGGATTCATACCCTCTGGGTTTGCTTCAACTTCTGTTATATGGTGATTTGGGGTCATTGTTTGTTCAAGGAAATATTTATAATTTTTTAAGAATGCTCACCTTAATTTAAAAATCCATTTTAACACCATAAATAATAATGAGTAAATTATTCATAAAGTCATGACTCTTATGAATATGTTCCTTGCATTGTTTAAGGGCACCTCTTATCATTTCTAATAAGCTTGATTTTTTATTATATAGGAATTTTAAAAAAAGTACTATAAGTTATGGTTCTTGAATGCAAAAGGGAAGTTCATAGGCTCAAAACATGTTTTTAACTTTTTAGCGACTTAGGATCACTTGTTGACAATTTATCCGATATTGGACTTTATTATATTTCTTCATCCTTCTTTATCATATTTATTCGGCATGCCCTTATTTAACTTCGTTAAGGCATACTTCTATTTTAGACTATTTTTCTTTGATTTGGGTATGCCCCCTTGTATTGAGCTTTATGGATTGCTTTTAAATTTTCTCTCAACATTTTCTTAACTTATACTTTCCTATTTGTTCTTAGTGCGGAGTGTGATCCTAATCAGGGTTTTTTATTTGAGAAAAATTCCCAGGCTCAAAAGGAGACAATAAAGGATGTACTTTATTTTGAATGTGATGATAGAAAACTAAAAAAGATCTTTCCTCATTTTAGGGCTCTAATACACATCATTTATAAACTCTAATCATGGTGATTTGATAACACATGTTAAAAACCATTAAGAATCATTGGAACATGATACTAATTGATGCTAATATAAATAATACAAGAAAGACAACAAACATAAAACAACGTAAAATTTTACTAAATAGGATCACCATAGAAAACCTTAATTCATAATCTTATTGAGCAATATTTTTTTTTTCTAATCAAAACTCGATATTATAGCTCTTCTATCTACTTATATAGTAGAAAAAACATTCTAAATAATGCTAAAAAATAATAAAAACATTTCAAACCAAATAAAAAAAAGAATCCTAGGTCAACTAGGAAAATATTGCAAATCACAAGCAATAATTTATGGGATTTATATTGATACAAAATTTTAACACTTTAGGTAAAAAGCCTATAGAATCTTCTAGAAAATGTTTAGCCTGGTCCAATGGTTGGATCAAAAGTTATTCCTAATAATATAAAGTTGTGTGTTATAAAAAGAATCTTTTATATTAGTCTTCCCGGGTTGGAGAGACCTTGTCTTCAAGATTAAATTCATTTTGCCTTGATGTTGTGGATGTCTAATCAAAAGTTACCAACCATTTACATACTCAACCTTTCTATTAAAAACATCATACCTACTAGCAACATGTTCATCCTTTCTAGCAACATAACTAATCTTAACATTATATAAGGATCATATAAACAACTCTTCCAGCAACCTTTTTAAACTCTAACTCAGCTAAAGACTTAGAACTATAAGAACAAAACAATATCTCCCCTATATCTTTTATATCATTACTAACAAGATGTGTGTTGGTTTCTCCTCTAGGATAAGTCCTGGACATTTGTTTCACAACTTTTATCTGAAGTCTAAGAACATCAACTTTGACCATATAAATCCTAAAATTATCCTTAAACACATGTGAGGCACATCCTTCATTATATGTTTCATAAAAAAATCACCTTTAGAATCACATTTAATTTGGTTCTCTATTCATGGATAGTTTCTCTATTAAAATCAGAGTTTATCTCAATTGACATAGCATGAACATCTTTTGTATGCTCAGGGTCATCAGCTACCAAGATTTCTGCATCGAATTTTAGGAGTTGATTCTAATCCACAAAGGAACAATAATCATGAGAAAATGAGTTTTACTATCATATTTATCTCGATTTAGAAGTTCTCTCCACTACTCATGCCTTTGAAACTATTTTTTAAAATTGGTTATGGATTCGTGATCACTCTCTTTGCGATCCTCTGGTTTTCTTTTTTTATCTCCATAAAAAAACAACATAATTTTTCAACTTTTCTTTGCAATTTTATCACCGCTAACTGACAAGTCAATTCCACAATATGCCTTTGTCTGTCTTTTATCACTAGTTCTTATATGTCTCTTTCCTAAGAGGGAACCTCTTCATTCCCTTCTACATAAACACCTCATGTTCCTCGACTTTTTATAGCCATGGTAACTCAATAGCACACAACAACTAACTACTAGGAATTATTAGGCTTTGATACATGACCTCTACTACTTCCAACCATGGTGATTTGATAGCATAAAACAAAAACAATCAAGAATCATTGGGCTCCGATACCAACTAACACAGACAAGAGCAAATGATAACGAAATTTGTTACAAGTCAAAACTCTCAAAAACCAAGAAGACTATAACTATAGGAAAACTCTTAAAATACCTAATTTTATTCATCCATATCTCACTTATCAGAAGGCTATTTCAACCCTTTATATAAAAAAACTAAAAAACCCTTGTAATTTTGAATAGAAAAAATAAAATAAAAAAATTATTCATTTCTAAGGAAAAAAACACAAAAAAGCATAATAAAATAAAATAAAATAAAATAAGCTAATAAAAAAAATATATTTTTCTTAAAAAAAAAGCACTATTATTAAAAATTTGATTAAGGTTATATGGTAATTACCTTTCTGCTAAGCTTGCAATATTATTGTTTGCTGTAAAATCTTCTTGTTTCTAAACTCCATATTTTCTTACCAATGATGAATGAATGAATAATTGAGAACTTTTTTTAAAAAAAAGAAGCATCTTTAGTGATTTTAAGGCTTGAATTAGTACTAGGCCTGGACTAGTTGATTCCTAGACACCTTAGAGGAACCTTGGGTTGTGGCTAGATTGGGATATAGAGGTTTGTCAAGAGGCTTTTATGAGAGAGGGAGGGAGTTGCGGTCAAAATTATACTAATTTCGAAGAGTTATCAATATTGTTGTGCTGCTTGATGAAGGTCTCTATTTATAATTCTCAGAGAAGTCTACATAAAAGCTAGGATCATCCCACACTCATCCTTGACCTTGACATTGAGAGTAGATAGTAAATAGGCTAGAAAAAACAAGTTTGGAATCTGGAAAATGATCCAAATAGAAGCAAGTTCGAAAAGTTTGCAACTAGAGAATTGGCTACCGCTACCAATTGAAAGTAGTTATTATTATTATTATTATTTTATGAAAATCGATTTGATTTTCTTAACAATGCCAAAAAGGAGAATGGCAGCAGTATACAAATATACTTGAGGGTCTATGTGTCTAAAGCCATGCTAAAATCTTTATATCTCTAATTAAACCGTGTTTGGCTAAGATACTGGCCACAATATTTGCTTCTTTGAGAACGGGTTTGATAGTCATAGACTTCAAGCTCATGAGGCCACCGCATTTTGTTAAAGGTATTTTGTTGTTTCCTGCCTTTTGTCCGGTTTCATACAAAGCCAAGAGATGGCGTTTGCCGAGTCTGACTCAATGATCCCGTTCACTTCCTTGGTTATTCCTGAGTCCACACTAAGTTGCATTGCTTCCAATATTGCAATCAATTCTGCTTCATTTGAATATTTGATACCAGTAAGTATTGAAGAAACACTCATAAGACGCTCCTCATGATCCCTGGAAAAAAAAAAATCCTACTCCTGACCTTTCTGGCTTTCCAAGTGATGATCTATCAACATTCCATTTCAGATATCCCAACTCAGGTAAGGTCCAAACAGTGAGGAGCCTTCTTGTGCTGAGATTAGTCCACTGTCGAATTCCTTCGGAAATTCTAATCAAAACATTTTCTGTATATTAAAAATTTTGGCAGACATTTCTAGTCCTCAAAGCAATCCGAGACAAGATTAAGAAATATGCATCATCCCCATTGGATTCCACGCCATTGAAGATTAACTTATTTCAGATGAACAATATACTCCAAAAGGTAGCGAAAAGCAGCAAACACTACAGCTTCCACTGGAATTGTCCCTGAATAAAGCCACTCTATTCAACAAACCAACGATCTACCATTTTAGGACAACACCATTGACAGCCCCACCAACTATATAGCTTGGACCATATCAACCAGACATCATGACAGAGCAGCAAACGATGAGCAGCTGTCTCATTTTATTCTTTACAAAAAGGACATGTTGTCAGGTTGCCAAACAATTCCTCGTTTTCTGCAAATTGTTTCTCGTACAAAATATCTCCAAACATGCAAGACTACTGGATTTGGACCAGCTAGTCTCAGAGAATCAATCAAACCCGTGCATGATTTAACTGAAAACTTACCCCTTACATCATGGATCCACACTAATCTATCCTTTAAATTCTTACATAGCTAATAGTAGATATCAGCTGCTAAAGTTCATATATTCTCATTCTACTTCCTAAAGTTGAAGCTGTCTTCCCCAACTCATCTTCCATTGCCAAATTTTCCCACATCAAACACAAATATCAGCTATAGTACAGAACTTGTTGTCCAATAGATTACACAAGCTAGGGAAAACAAGTTTTAAAATCATATTCCCAACCCAACAGTTATTCCAAAACATAACAAAGCTTCCATCTCCAACGACATAGCTTAATACTTTTTAACTGCAAGAGGTTGCTGATTCAAACCATTAAACGAGAAGCAAATGCCTTTCAAGTACTGTGATAAGCTACCAGAGAAGTGAGGTAAACCATTTTGAAATAATGGCTAGTATCTTTGACAAATGAAATTCTTCCATCCCGAGGATTTGCTTCGGCTCAGATGCCAAATCCATTTGAATGATAGGGCCTTATTCTTTGATAAAATCAAACCCATATCCACACCATCCTTACTCTTTGGCCTTGTTATCAAATTCCATGGCACCTTCAAAAGCTTTCATGTATCAGAGTCCCATCCTCAAAAAAAAATCTTCTCTGCAACATAATGAGCTTTCCAGCTACTCCCTTTGGAATTTAGAACAAGGATTGGTAGTAAAGAGGCAAGCTTAATAGGACTGCCTTTATCAAACATATTCTGCCACCCATTGAAAGAAACTTGCCATGCATATATATAGACATTTTCTTACTCTTTCAATAACTGGATTCCAAATTGATAGTCTTCTAGGATTGGCACTTATCGACAAACCCGAATACTTGAGAGGAAGAAAGCTCAATCTACATTTCATAAGACCAGCCATACCACCATTATAAACCTCATCCACATTAATTCTCACAAGAGAAATCTTCTAGAAATTAACTTTCAGCCCAGATACCAACTCAAAACAACAAAGAAATTGCTTCACAGTAAGCAAAGAAAAATGATCAGTGAAGCTAAAAATGATGGAGCAGTCGGCATAGTGAAGGCGAGTCACCTTCGTAACATGACCATGATCAATACCTCTGAAGGAACCAATCACATGAGCTCTGCTTAGAAGAACTGCTAAGCCTTTTGGATGCGTAACAATAAGATTTGAAGAAAAGATGAGGGAAAGAATAGAAAGAAGAAGCTAGGAAAAATAAAAAAAGAAGCATGAAAAGAGAAGGGAAAGGGGTAAATTTGTTTAATTCATAAAAAACTACTTCAAAATGTAGAAAACAACGTATAAATAGCAAAATTTAATTACAACTAACAATTAACCTTATACCCCCACTAAAATGTCCAATAAAATAATATAAATTAAGGTAATAATAATAAACCCAAATAAAATTCAGTAACATGTGCTTGAACAAGCTTAATCTCCAAATTAAAAAGTGATGAATTAAGCTATCCTATATCATCTTCATCCATACTCGTGTGTAATATGTGGTGCGAGTCTGGTGTCTCCATCAACTCTTCTAGATAAGAGAAACTCGACCCGTCAAGTGTAGCTCTAGGTGGCTCTAATTGTTCTCTCAAATGTTAGGATCAATCCGATACAATATATCATTAATGATACACATACAATCTGAATCAAGTCGTCTTTCTCAATAAACTAAAAATCAATTAACCTTATTATAATTGGCAAAAATAACTTGTTCATATAAAATAGCATTAATATGTTTTTTTTGTGCCAATAACAAGGGAAATGAGGTGGGGTCTCAAGAGAGTCATCAAGAATGAAATTGTGGATAAGAGTTTTAAAAGAGTCATATAAGATGTATTGATGCCTTTTATATGCAACTTTATCCTCAATATTAAAAGTAGATCTAATACAAAAGTGAGATGATAGATCATTGACAAAGCATTTGATCCAAACCTTTGTAACACTTTGAATGGTCCAACATTACATGCCAATAATTTCTAATTAGCTCCAAGCAAATGTTGTTCAGGTATAATCCATATCATTATATAATCTCCAATATTAAATTTATTATGGCATTTATATATATCATCTTGAAGTTTGTATCAGTCATTATTTGTTTTAATATTTTTAGTGATCTTAATATGCAATCCTGAATTCTAAGTGTATTGTAAAGATGTTGGGTTTCCTAAAAGCACATAAACACAGGAAAATGATAATTTAAATTTCTTAGGAGTCCCAAGAATCCCTTTACATAATTTAGAGTCGTTCATGGTTTATATGAAGATTACTTGAAAATTATACTTTCTTTCTAAGGTTTGATCAGTTTCTTTAACGTTAGGATTAAATGAATTAAATAATTTAATTTATTATCAATTTAACAATTGATTTATTTATATTTGAAGATCAAGTGCACAGTCTAGCAATGTATCATGATCCTCTAATTATTATAAAAGTCATATGTAATTTGACTTAAACCTTTTAAAAAGCAGTTTCTCAGTGTAACTATTATCTCTTCATCAAAAATATTTTAATTTTGATATTATAGCATGGAGTATGTCTGCTCTGTCAAATCATGTTTGTTCTTAATACTTATAATCATTTGTTCTTTAAATAAAATTTAAAACTCTTTTCAAATCTTATTCTATCTTGCGCAAGGATTTCACAATCAATACTATTTAAGAACATGTGAAACATTTTCTCTAATTCACCTAGGATGACGAATCTTCTTTTGATCACTCAAATACCTTTATATAGTTCATGTTTTACCTAATGTCTTCCATTTTATTATCCTTGATTAAGACATGTATAGTCAAGATCAAAATATAACATTCCATATATAAGATACTTAGTGATTTCAAGTCTAAAGATCATTTACACAATTGTCATGTGAGCATTTTCATAAATACAAATGATATTTTTATATGGAATTCTCATGCATGTCAATTCAGTGTACATGTAATTTGAGAAGCACTTAGATATTAATTCTAGGTGTCCCTCATACCTCAACTTATGAGAAAAACTGATTTCTTTCATAAAGGAAACAATATACTATGTATCAGTCTCAATAGCTCAAATTAATGTTCATTCTTAATAGAGCATTGACGAGAAACATTTAGGAACAAAGCTTTTATGTAATAGGAATCTAATAATTATAACCACTTTGTAATTTCCTTTGCAAATTATTTTTGTCCCAAGAACTCTATCTTTGCTTTAGATTTGTTACTTAAACATTAGCTTCATTAATCAAAGATAAGGAAAAGCCTTTATTAATTATAAATATATTTTGCATGAACATAGCCAATGCAAAAAATAATCTACCGATTGGATACAAAGTATATACACTAATAGAAGAGACATGTGAAGAAAATCTATAGGCTTCCCAAGTTTATAACCATGGACAGCTTCAAATGAACTCATACCTATTAACCTATTGATCGAGCTATTGTAGGTAAAATATCTATAGGAAAAACTAAGTCTCGACTTTTATCATGAGCACTCATTAGACTTCTTAAAAAATTACCTAAACTTCAATAGACCACCTTAGTTTAGTCATATGTTTAGAGGTGGTAAGCATTAAAGAATTTTAACTTAGTACCAACAATACGCAAAATGGTCTTTCTAAAGTAACTCATAAACCACACATCACTATCTGAGAATATGGTTTTAGGGAGGCCATGCAATTTGAAAATCTAATCAAATTAGAGTTTTGCAACTCTAGAGGCATTTTTTATTTTAGTACAAGGAATGAAGTAGGCTATCTTGGAGAAATGATCACTAACCACAAATATAGAATCATGTTTTTTTAAGGTACATGGAACCTTAAGCCTATTCACTACTGCCTTATTGGGCTAAAAAAAAAATAATGTTTACAGGATCCGTGCCGATCTAAAAATCAAATAGCCTTGTTAGGTTAAAATTTATTGGAGTTTTGATAGATACAACTTCATTGGGTTTTGCTAGTCTTAAAAAAGGAGTTTATAGGAACCTTGCATTAAAGTCAATTGCTCATGTACCTAATACCATATATCTTTGTATAGTGATCATGCTTCTACTAGGACAATGTTTTAGTGAGAGGATCTCCAAGATTATTTTTAGTGGGTACTTACTCTATCTTTAAAACTTTCCTTTTATGATTTTTTTAATCAAATGAATCACCTAAGTACATATTTGGATCATTGATTATATCTTGATTCCTTTGGTTTTACAATAACTCTATTATTATCATAGTACAGGGCTATTGGATTAACAATACTAGGAACCACCCCTAGTTCAATGATGAACTTCTTGATCCAAATAACCTCTTTTGCCACCTTAAACATAAAGATATATTCAACTTTAATTGTTAAATATAATGTGGTGTCTTGTTTAGGACTCTTCTAACTCACATCACCACCATTTAGAGTAAAACATTATCCTGATTGAGATTTGCTATCATTAATATCTAATTAAAAACTAGCATATAAATAACCATAAACTACAAATTCATCTCGTTTATAGACCAAAAAGATATTTTTAGTTTTTCTTAAGTATTTAAGAATGTTTTTAACAATTATCCAGTGCCTCTCACTTGGATTAGATTAATATCTACTCATTATACTCACTTAGATTAGATTGGTATCAACTCGATACTAACTAAAAAAAAAAATATTATTTCTTTTCAATAATATATCATCTACATATAATATTAGAAAAATGATTCCATTCTCACTAACCCTTTTATAAACACAAGGCTCATCCATATTTTTTATGAAACCAAATTGTTTGATTATCTCATCAAAATTGATATTCCAACTCCTTGAAACTTACTTAAGTCTATAAATGAATTTTTACAGCTTATATACTTTGTTGCAAAATTCCTTAGATATAAACTCTTCAGGTTGTGTCATTTACATATCTTCGTGAAGATTTCCATTCAGGAATTCAGTTTTGACATTCATTTATCAAATCTCATAATCATGGTATGCAACTGTAACAAGAAAAATCCTTATGAATTTTAACATAGCTATTAGCGATAAGCTTTCATCAAATTTAACCCCTTATCTTTATTTATAACCTATAATAACTAGTATAGCTTTGTACGTTTGTACATCTTCATCTATACTAGTCATTCTCTTAAAGATCCATTTATATTTTATGGGTTTTTTTCCCTTTAAATGGATCAACCAAAGTCCATCCCACACATATGGAATCCATCTCAAATTTCATAACCTTAAGCCATTTTTTCAGAATCAATATTATGAGAAGTCTATATCTCATTGGTGCATAACGTATCCACCTTTTCCATGTAGTTGGTAAGCTCACAAAGTATGAGCAACTTATCATTTTTAGCTTTCATGAGATGTCCATATCTCATTGGTGCATGACATGTCCTACTAGATCTATGGAGTTCTTTTGTTTCTTGAGCTTTAAGTTGAACATCGAATGTTATAGCATTGAGCTCAAGTTCCAATTGAATGTTATTTTGTAGTTCTTGAGCTTCTATAAGTTATATTTTCCTATCATTACTCCTTTCAAGAATAAATTATTTCTCTAGGAAGGTCGTGTGTTGTATAAAACAAACACCTTTTTCTCAATATGATTGTAAAAATAATATCCAATAGATTCTTTTGGATATCCAACAAACTTACATTTATTTGACTTAACTTCTAGCTTTTTAGATATAATACACTTCATTAAAACATCACATTCTTAAATCTTTAAGTACGATAAGTTTAGTTTTTCATCTTTTCATATTTTATATAGAGTCATATCAATATATTTTGTTACAACTCTATTTAAAAGGTAAGTAGCAATTTGTAGAGCATAGCCCTAGAAAAAAGGTGGAACGTCTACATATTATGGACCACACCATATCCAATAAAGTGCAATTTCTCATTTTAGAGACTCCATTATGTTATGATGTTATAAGAGTGCTCATTATGAGAGAATCACATTATCTTTTAGATAATCTTGAAAATCTTGACTTAGGTATTCACCATCTCGTTCAAATCGAAGTATCATAATACTCTTTCCAATTTGTTTCTTAACTTCACTACTGAATTCTTTGAACATTTCAAATTATTCATACTTGTGTTTTATCAAATAGACATAAACATATCTAGAATGGTCATCAATAAATGTGATGAAATATGTATATCTACTTATGTGTGGATCATCATTGGTCCGCATACATATATATGTATCAAACCTAACAATTCTTTAGACCTTTCATTCTTTCTAGTAAATAGTGTTTTCGTCATCATATAGAATAAACAAATTTCATGCGATTCATAATCAAAAGCATCAAAATATCATTCTTTATATAATTTAGTGATTCTTGTTTCATTAATATGACCTAGTTTACAATACCATAAATATGATGAATATTGATTATCTATTCTATTTTTCTTAATGTTTATATTAAACAAGGACATTTCTAAATTATGTATATATAAATAATTTGTATAAATATTAAATCTATAATAAACATCATTATTATAAATAAAAACAAAAACATATACCTTCAATAATAATTTTAAATCCATTTAATGCCAAGTAAGAAATGGATATGATGTTTTTAGAAAGTACTACAACAAAATAAAAATTATCAAGATCTAGTATCATTCTACTTGGAAAAGTTAATGCAACAACTATTGCTCTATTATCAATACATAGGTTTACTTTATCTTTATTCAATCATAAACAAACCTGAAGCAAAAGCTTCAATAAACTTCTTAGCTTTCACGGTTGCAAGATAGTTTTTGCATTTCCTTCAATAGTAGCTTTTCTTACCACAAAGATGACAATAGCCTTGTCTTTATTTATGTTCCAAGTAGGCTTCTATGCTTTTAATATAAGGACTGCGAAACCAAGTGAACGCTTAACCCATGGTTCATGAAAAAGCCTAATTGACCTAATTTCTCAAAATAACTAATCATTATTAAAACATGGGTGTTCACTAAGGAAACCTCTGTCATCTTATAGTGGTACAATTCCTTAAATATCTCATATATCTCACTCCTACTAGTTGCATCAAACATCTTTTTGAGATGCAAAATTATAGTATGAATATTTATATTCTCATACTGCCTTTGCAGTTCAAGTGACATACTAGCCAATATTACACATGTATTATTGATTAGTACTTAAAAGTGCATTCTCATTAAGGCTTTATATCATCATATTGTACTAAAGTATCATTAAATTCGCTAACTAAAGCATGTTTTATAATAACAAGTCTGATAATATAAGATATCTTTAATTTATGGTAAATGCTTATTTTTAATACAGGTATATCTCACAATTCAAAGGATTGATTGATGTGATTAACTATTGAAAGTGAAGAGACAAAAAGAGGACTAAACTTACAAAAGAGATGCTGGTTCAATTCAAACTGGAACACCATTCGGTTATTGGGTTATAACTGGAGCTGTAGACCTTGGATTTATGTCTGGTTTATATGTATGGAAAGCTAAGACATAGACCTAAAACTTTTATGGGAGTCCAAGACTCAATTCTACCATTTTCAAGTTCAAATCTTAGCAACAACGGAGAAGTCAGAATTTGTCCAACAACCCAGACACTGTTTGGTTTTCAGCTCATATCTTGAGTTCTAGAAATCCAAATGAGCTCTGGTTTTTTTTGTTGAAAAGCTGAGACAATTGCCCACAACTTTCATGGTGAAAGGTGCTCGAATTCTGATGTTAGCAATGACGTTTTGGCCAGCCAACAATATCAATAACCAGCAACCAACAATGTTAAAAACCAGCCACCAAGTCAATGGTTGGCCACCAACTAAATAATTTGTCAACCAATCAATAGTTTCAAATTTTAGCCTATAAAAGAAGGCATTTGCCATGTATTTAGTCATCTTGTTATTCAGATCAAGATCATCTTCTTGCTTTCTCTCTTTGTAATGTTCAAGTTTTCTTTCATGCTATATTAGTCTCTTGTTTATGCCTTTTCATTTCCTTTCATATACTTAGTTAACTTATATCATAATCATGTTCTTATCTTATTTATTTATGTTTATCTTCTTCATAATGTTTAGTTACCTAAATAAAAGAACTCACTTAGAGGAACTTACCCAAATGGCTACTTGAATGATGTCGCAATGGCCCATTCAAAGATCAACTCAAACTCTAGCAAGGAGTTCAAGAAGATTAACAATAATTGATATCAATCTTATAACTCACCGAAGGTAAATCATTTAAGATTGTCAAGTCAAGAAAGCTTAAAGAGGCTAGGAAACTTGGCAATAAAGTAACAAAAGCTACCATAATGGTCATTGAGGTAAAAGAATACTTTTTTAACATCAAAAGAGTTGAAGAAATTTTTGATAAGTTGATGTGTAGGGGAGAAATCAAGCTCTTTGACAATTATACCATCCCTGGTACAAAACAAATCAAGATAAAGAAATATTATAAGTAGCATAAATCATAAAGACATGAAAATTATGTTGTCTTTAGGAATCAAGTCCGATAGATGGTAGAATCTGGTTGCATTCTTTTTCTTGAAAGGAAAATAAAGGTGGATGACAATTCATTCCCTAAGGTGATAACAACAATATCTAATCCTACATCAGAAAAAAAAATCTTTAGTAAAGGGGAATTATACAAAACAAACTTATTTAACTATGATAGAGGCTAAAATTAGTCATAAATGTTGTGATTAAAAAAAAAAGGTACATCGATCATGGTATAGCTAAATAATTTGAATAAGAAGTTCAGGAAATACCTTTTTAGTTGTTATACCTATCTTTTTAAAGGTGATGAATTAAAAGAAAAAGTTGAACAAGTTACAACTCGATGACAGGCCTAAACCTTTAGGTCTAAAAGACTCGCCGATATTAAATGGTATGAAGCACACGACGCATGCCTTTCTTCATACTTAACCTTCCTTTTATACATGTCTTATATGATAAAGATAAGGATAATCTTCAAGTTTCCTAGTCTTTCACATTGGTAACAAATTGCTAATGTGTTTTACAAAAATACTGATAAAGTTATCTTTGGATAACTTTTTCTATTTTATCTGAACTTATCTCTTAAATACTTTAAACTAATCAGATAATTACAGAGAAGATAATGCTAACTAATCTTGATAAACTTCTATCTTAGTCAAATTATCTTTTTATCAACTGTGAAAAGATCTTCACTAATCTAAGCCAACAAAATGACATTTACAATATGGTTCTCTGTAAACAAACTATCACAAGTGTTTTTCTACAAACCTCTTTTTTAGAATTTGCATCATCACTACATCTTTATGATGAAACTTTTTATTTTTATATTTCCTATATTGACATCCAATTTTTCCTTTACTAATATTCTTTGAATTAAAAAGTACAAAATTAATAAAACCCTTAACCTTTTAAAGATAATCTTCCTTATGCAATCCTTTGAATGAATCTTAGTATATCAAATAACGATCATGTATTACTTATGAAACCTACATAGAATATTAATGATAATATTTATTAATAATGTAACCATCAATTCAAAATTCAATTTTTTTTATTACAAATGAATTCACAATTTAATAACCAACTATTATTTCTACACAAAATCAATATTGCGTTAAAATGAGAACTCAATCATATTAATAATAAATAATTTGTTCCCTATTAATTATGTATTATTTTTTTAATTCAAACTTATTCAATCTAAATTAATACCTTTTAATTATTATCAATTTCACAAATAAATAATTTTCTCCAAATTTCCTTAAATTTCTAACAAATAAAAAAGATTGACAAAATTTGATTGGTACCCATTAAATAACCCATCATTTCTTCCATTATAACAAACCTAAGTTACAAAATTAAACTCAATTTCATCAAATTACAAACAAATTCAATTTTTTTCAAATCTCGAACAAACCCTCACAAGTCATACATTAATACAATAAAATTCAATAAATTAACCTAAAACATATATGGGTTACATAAAACATTTAACCAAGCCAAGGATGCTGACACTACTGTGGGTTGGAGTGGTTGGATTTTTGACGATGAAAGCTAGATTTGTGACAAAAATGGAGGGGAATTGTTGTTTCTACTGTGAAGAAAGGAGAACAAGAAATGGAAAGGTTGTTGTTGGTTATAACACTTTTAAAGTTATGTATGAAATTTTCGATAAAAAAATGAAGATAGAATATTTTCATCAATATTTATGTTAGAATATAATGACAACTCATATTTTTGATAGAATTGCTGACAATTTTTTATTTTTATTTTTATTTCCTTGGCAATTCCGTCTGGAATTATTGATAGCACAAATTTCATTGCTAACATAGTCGGTAATTTTTGATAGAAATTACTCATCACTATTTTTAGTAGACATTTCGTTGCTATTTGCCAATTCTCATTGGTAATTTCATTGTTGTTTGCCAATTTATTGATAGTGTTTGCTATAAAGCTTACTTGAAAAATTGAAATTCATGAAGCTAATAAATATTTGGTTGAATATAGGTTATAATAGCCTCCTGGTTCCCTCATATTCCTCACTAGCTTACAAAATATGATCAACATAAATGGTTGGATAATTGAAGGGTGGGAAAGAGAAAGGAGAACTTTTACAAGTTACTTTATGTTTTGGCCATTGATGATGTTAATTGGCAATAGCTTTTCTAGAGCATGTTGCTTTGTCCGAATTCTGAAAAAGAAGAGTATGCAATTAATGTGCGATACTCGTTTTAAAGATACAAAAAAAATATGATACAGAATAAAGTATAAACCTTTAAATCCTTTCCCGTGCTTGAACACCTTCTTCAAGAAAAGGAAAGATGCGTGTAAGCAGAAATTGAAAGAAACACTTGCAACAAGTCGGTGGAGGACCACAAAATTATTAGCTGGAGCATAAAGATTACTGCACTTTATGTTGTGGTCCAACAATTCTCAAGTCATAAGCGTTGCTAATTATCACCATCTTTGAGACTTGGAGGTTTTCGTGTATCAGGCTTACATCCTCTAAACTTCAACTTTAATTATGGAAAAATGGGTGATTTATTTGAAAATGAATATTAACATAATCTAGTACTTTAATTTATGCTTTTTTTCAATCTATATTGATTCTAAAACAAAAGAGAGAGAGAGAGAGAGAGGGAGGGAGGGAGCAAAGATTGGCTTAATAATCACCCTATTACATTTCAGACACATAAATTCTGCTTAACCAAAGGATATATACATTTTTTTTTCTTTCAAACCAACTAAGAACTCATGATTTAACATGAAGCTTAGTATGAGATTGTACATTGGTTGATGAAGGCTCGAAGAGGTTCTCGTCTTTAGGTAGAGTAATCATGCACCGCAGAAAATGTTCCCAGTTTGCAAGCTTATAGACGGGGACTGGGTGGGTGGAATCTCTCGGCGTCTGGACTAGACGATAAAAGAAAAATATAAATAGCGAAGGCCGTTAAAAAGCTGCATGAATCTATGGCCATGTGCAGTCGAGCTATACATGTGAAAACAGAGAGGAAAGAACCTAATTGTCTAACCCAAATTGGAAACCTTTAGTACCACCACTGTTCACACGCGTCCCCCACTTGCCGGTTTGAATAAGACTGGGTGGGTCTTTATTTGACACATGAGCTGCAATTAGATGCAAGGATCCAGCTGGCTAGCCTGTTTTTTTTTTAAAAAAGTTAGGTTCACAATTTGACAAGATATTATATATTGATTGTGAAATAAATTACGGCCCAGTTGCATGACTTTTTTTTCCCTGAATAATCAATGATTTTTTCTATATTAGTTTAAATAATAATTTAGATTATATTTTTTTTAGAATGATTTCAAAAATACATCTCTAAATGGATTTCATAAATCACGAAGAATTTTTACTAAATATGGGCCACAAGATGTGAACTCCCAGAATAAAAAAGGTAACAAATATTTAGAACCACTGTGTTGAATCCTTAGAGTGTGATTGATATTATGGTAGTTTTTGTGGTTGTGATTTGAAAAAAATTGTTTTATAAAAAATATTTTTAGTTGAGATTGGTTTGGTATTTATATATGTTTGGTTAAAACTGTGGTTGAATTTAAGGTTGAACAAAAAATAATTTAATGTGTTTGGTTAAAAAATTGCTTTTCAAATTGAGGTTATCAAAATAATTAAAAAATATATTTATTAATATTGATGATTTTGAATTTAAATATTGTAGATTTAACTATTGCTATTACATCATGAAATAAATAATACTTTATATAAAATATTTTTTATTGTTCAATTAAACTATCTACAATTCCTTCACGTATGAAATACATCCAATAAGGACTAAAGTTTCATTGGTTTTTTAAGCGCGCAACAACATCATGTAAAATATAATCAGGAATAAAATTGGGATTGCGATCAAATTCTGCAAATGCTACGTCATCAATAAAACCCAATTAAAAATAAAAAATAAAATTTAATTTTTTTACTAGGTCAGACCCGGTTCAATGTATTTAGCTTTGGACCGAACTTGGTTTGACCGGAATCATGCACCACTGTTCACATGAACAGTGGAGTTGAACTCCACTGTGGAGGTGTTCGGTGGAGAGTTTCACTCTCCACTACAGCATCTGTAGGTTTGCGGAAAGCAATTGAGAGTTACTTTCCACAAACCTGTATTTTTTTAAAATATATGTGGGTCCCTCATACACAGTAAATTATGTTTTGGATGAATCAAACAAGTTGCGCCTGCGTTTGGCTTCAAACGCAAACTCAACTTCTTCAACAAACGACCTCTTAATCTTCTACGATTAGCTAGTTTTTCAATTTTTGAAAAATGTTTTTGTTAAATTTTTTTTATGTTTTCAGATCATTTTAATGTGCTGATATCAAAAATAATTTTTTAAAAATAAAAAAATATATTATTTTAATACATTTTTTAACGAAAAATACTTTGAACTATAACCGCTACCACAAATATAAACAACTATTAAATATTGTTTTAATTAACAGTTTGAAGGCCACATAAATAACTTGTCTTCAAAGAATTAGTTGGTATCCAAGATATTTATAAATTTTAATTACATCTACATATCTTGTATATTGTTATCTCAATGTATATAGAGAATGAAGTTGTATTATTTATGGAGATTAATGTGGTGCTTGTTGTGCTTGATAGAGAAGTTAGTAATTTGTGAGAGGAAAAAATAAAAACAACCATTGAGGTAGAAATATGGTGCATGCTCTGTATAAAAAAATATGATACATACATGGAGAATTTGTGTGCTGCATAGACCTCGGAACTAAAAAATTATAGAGGTGATAGTCTTGGAAACTAAAAATTGCATAAAGATGTATGTGTTAAGCAAGGATAGCCTAGCTTGGTAAAGAAGAAAGATGTTGTTTTGTTGTTCCCTTGGACCAATTATTTTCTCCTCGTACATTAGCTAATTATTAGTCTCTTATTTTTATATAAAAAAAATTGTTTTATAAAAAAGCTCAAGCCAATCACTCAAACCAGCCAAAGACCCAACCTATAAAGTCCATATCAAGTTTAAACTTGTATAATTATTTGAAGGTTCTGGAATTGTTGTGATTGATAATTACTCTTGAAATTATTAAGTGGTTGATGGTAGTTATTAAAATTATTAAGTATTTAATGGTGATGTATAAAATTACCTCGCTAGATTACTTGATAACTAAGATATATATTTATAGTCCATGTCACTTCTACTTACCTTATCTATTACAGTTGTAGGTATTTGAAAAATATTGAAGTTGTAATATTTATGGAGATTGTTTTTTTTATTAATATGGATGTTCGAGTTAACTTGCGCGTACCTTGACTAATCACATGGATCTTGAAGTTAACGACCATGTAAACCTCCAGTGGTTCTGATGGGACTCGAACTTGTGACTATTGGGGAATAAACTCAAGGTCTAACCAGTTAAGATACCCCTCAAAATTTATTTATGGAGATTGTTGCTTAAAGAAGAAGTTGGTGATTTGTGAAAGCCAAGAAACAATAATTGGCATAGAAATATGGTGATAGTTTAGGAACCAAAAAAAATACAAAAAGTTATGTTTGGGAAGGGATAGGCTGGCTTGGTAAGGAAGAAAAAAGAGAGAAAAAAAAAGAACGAGGCAGGAACGAGAGAGGGAGAGAGAAGAGAGAAACCCATCTGTTTGGGCCGACCTAATTGACTGAATTTTTTTTTTCTCTACCATCATTTGATCTTTTTGTAATGGATGGAAAAAATAAAACTAAATTATTACAAAAATAATTATTATAACAGCGATTTTTAAAGTTGTAAAAGTTAGTTTTTAAAAATGTTAGTAGAATTACTAAACTTAAGGGTATACAAGTGGATAGTGAGGAAAAGTGAATAAATTATGATGAGAGATAATTAATAAGAAATTATTTTGTTTTTATTTTGAGAAAAAAAAGAGATAAACAAAATTAATATGGAGGTTAAATATAAAATTTACCCTTTTAAGAAGATTAATTTTGTGGTACTTAGTATTCCCCTTACTAATTCATTAACTTCTCAACAAAAAAAATCAACCAAATGTACTTAAATAGTAAAGTTTTTTAGAATCATACTAAAAATTAAATTCATATTATTTCTAAAGCGCACGTTATATTCTTCAACTAAGATTTTTAATGCTAAAGAAATTAAACAAATATGCTTTCACCTAAAAAAACACAAAAAGTAGATTGAATTTTTCTTAGCACAATGAAATTTTTTGGAGGAATTTTTCTTCCAAGGTCGGAAGTTTGGCTTTTGATCTAACAATGAAATCAAATAAATGGTGATGGAGCAGAGATGTTTTCCTAGAAAATGATAGTCGGACAATATAATTGACCATTAATGCCTTTAAATTATATTTGGGTGGAAGAGAGAACAAGTTAGGAATGGTTTTAAACACTAGTTGGGAAAGGTAATGGCAGGATTTAAACCATTCTTATTCTTCTTCTTCTTCTTCTTCTTCTTTGAGCATAATTTATAGAGGCATGAAACTGTGGTTTACATTCACTGAAATTGAGCATTAACAGGTTTTAACATTCCCAAAAGTAAATAACTAAGAATTTCCCGGTTTTTATTAGTTATGAGTTGTGAGCAGAAACTTGATCATAAGTTTGGCACCAGCCTGTCCCACAGTGGTCTAAAAATATTACTTTGGGTGGAATGCCCCATACTGAACATGTCTAGTACTACTACTGTGTTTCGGCCCCAAGGTGTTTTGCGTTTGAAGCTTGAAACATTAGCTTGGTTATGACAGATGGGCTGTCTAACCAGCATTATATTGCCCCAAACCCAACAGTTTACGACGTTCATGTTTACCTTTTTATATTTTACAGAAAAAAGGTAATTAAAAATAAATTTTGAGAATGATATGATATGATATGATGCTTCAAAAGCCGCCAGCAAACAGCAACAGTCGTCTAGCATATAATAGGTTAAAATGGTGTTGGGCTGGCTTTTACTTTTGTTGTCAATGTGACAGAAAGACTCACATCAAAACAAATTAGGTAAAATATGCTGCTTCAAAGTGCTTTTGAAATGCGCTAAACATATGAAAACTCAAATCATCAAGTAATAATGACACCCTTTTAAAAGCACCAAAAGCATAGAATTGAATTTTTCCTTTATGTGAAATCAGTTTTCATCAAATAGCTAGGTTTAGAGAAACCTAGTATTACCCTATTATGAGAAGACTTTGATAATCTTTTGCTTGATGATAATGTAAGAGCACCGTGTGTGTAGTGTTTTTATTAACTTTATATAAACACCTACAAGAAATATACATAGCGAACTACAATACAGGAAAGCAAATAAATAAAAAAAATGCCATCTACATAGGAGAACTAAATACAGAAGGAAAGTGTATCAGTGCCCTGGTATCGTTGATTGCATTCCCTTGTGAAACATACTGTGGAGTTGTGGAAACAGTCCCTTCTTTTACAAGCGTCTACGGTACAAATATCCTAAGGATGTTGGATTTGGATGCCGGACATATAGTGGTTATGTTGTCAGAGCAAATTTAACTTGCACATTTTTTTTTCTACAACGTTTATAATATTTTTAGGTCATTTTCCATGCATAGTTATTAAGTCCCTTCGTTGGTATGGCCTTGTAAACATATTCTCTATCTTGGTGCATTTATACGAAAATAATTTTTCATAGTGTTTTTTAATATTTTAATGTTGCAAAATTTGTTAAAATATTATTAATGGACATATTTGATATCAAATTAAAAGGGAGTTCTACTCACTTTTTTTGTTAAAATTTTGTTGAAATTGAATTTCCAATATAAACTCATTAATATGGAACATTAACATGAATTAAATAAATTATAAGAAATGAGAAATTGATCTCAATGAACTCATTGTCATATTTGGGTGAAACCCAATATTCTCTACAACTCTATCCGATATAGTAAAACAAAATTTTCTTGGTGTTTATAAACTAAAAAGTTGGAAAGTTAAAACTAGACTTTAAGGGCACTAAGTTTTTGGAGGAGAGAAGTCCTAAGCAAAATGAGCTTTGAACTTAAACTCACACACATTTGTTCCAGCTCAGGTCGTGTTAGGTGTGGATTTATTGTAAAATAATATCTTAAACCATAAAAGATTATTTCTTGTCAATTGAAATTTGAACTTGGGTCTAGTCCATGAAAAATAATTTCCTTTAGCCTATTGTTTTATCTAGTCCAACTTATGAATGTTAACAGTCTTTTCCAAAAGTATTTTCTGCAAATCTAAATGTTTTTTTTCAACTAAAAAAACTTAGATTTATAACCAATATGTTCAAGTTTAATTTGTGATCTATGGTGGCTAATCAAAGGTTGATAATGATGAAAATTAATTTTAATTATTACCAAAATTAGTTCTTCAACTTTTTAGCTTCCAAAATCCCCTATAAAATGGGGTGAAGGAAGAGTTTAAAATAAGTTTTTTAAATTTTTACACACTTGTTTTCACCTCATTTTTAGTATTTTTTCTCTTATTATACATTGGTTTTCCTTTCAAATCTAGAGTTTAGGTTCACTTTGTCGGGAAACATATTGCGAAGTGAGGAGCAATAAAACCTCAAGAACAAAAGATTTATCATTGACAACACCAAAAGTTTTATTACTTTAAAGTGCTTCAACAAGTATTTGTTTTAATTTAAACATATATATTTTATTATTTTTAGTATGCATGTTAGGACTTTGATTTAATGTCAATTTGCAAGTTCGAATAGATGCTTAGTATGCATACTAGAATTATATTATTATATATATTTTGAAAGCATGTTTGCTATGAGTTTTTTATTTTGTATGCTTATAAATTTAAATTTGTACGAACTCTAGGAATTTCATTAATATCTTTTATGTTTTGAATGTTTTTGTTATGATAAACTAAACATCCTTACTCCCTAGTTTAATACAATTAATATTTTGATAATAATCTTAAGCCTTTACTTTATATTAAACTTTTTTTAGTTTATCATGTGAGAAAAAAAATATAAGATCAATTGTTAAAGAGGATTTTAGTATCTTTAAAATTTAAGTTATAATTTAACTTCTTTTTAATTTGCTATATTCTCACATATAGATTTATTTTAATAATACATGTTTTAATCTATGACCTTTTGGTTTCTTTATAGCTTTGTGATTTTTTTTTTGTTTAATTTTAGAAGGTTTTTATATATCTTTGTTTTACAGTTATAGTTTAATTGTTTTTCATGCAATTTGGATGTTTTAATGCATGTCATATATGTTATTAATTTATAATTTTTAACAAGATTTATTTATGCATGTTAATATTGATATCCTTTTGAACTAAAATAAACAAAAGTATTTAATTTTTATCTTGTATAGTTTAAATATTTTTGTTTATTAATTTGCTTTATTACAAGTTTTTAATGTATATCTTGCTTGTTGTGGGGCCAAGATATTTATAAATATTAGTGGCTATTTTTTATATAAATTTTATCTTGTCTTCTACTCTTTTTAGTCAAGATTATTTCGGTAGTGAAGATTCCACCAACACCATCTGAGGTGCATGATGAGAAACCTGAGAAATTCAATGGATTAAACTTTATGAGGTAGTAGTAAAAAATATTTTCCTACCTGACCACCTTGATTAAGAAAGAAACAAAAACATTAGAAAATAAGTATGATCCTAGTACTATGGCAGTTGTGGATGTATGAAATCATACTAATTTCATGTTAAAAAACTATATCTTTAATGGGTAGGACAATACATTATATGATGTTTATAGTTCAATCAAGAGTGTAAAAGGCACTATGAAAAGCTTGAGATAAAAAGTACACGGCTGAAGATGTTAATATGAATAAATTCATAGTAGGTAAATTTCTAGAATTCTAGATGGTTGAATCAAGGACCATGATAAGCCAAGTTTAAGAGTTGTAACTCATATTGCATGAAATACATATTAAAGGCATGTCACTAAGTGAATCCTTTCAAGTGGATGCAATCATTGAAAAATTACCACTATTTTGAAAGGAATTCAAGAACTACCTTGAATAAAGCAAAAAGGAGATGGGAGTTGAAAACCTCATTTTGAGGTTAATGATAGAAAAGAATTGTCCAAAAAAAGAGCCAACTCTTTTGATGCCTCTAAGGAAATCATTATGGAACAAATGAAAAAGTTTGACAATAAGAATTAAAAGAAGAAGCTTGTTGTGATGGGGAAATGAATTGCCTAGAAATTCAAAGGTAAATGCTTTCTTTGGAACAAGACTTGGCATCTAGCCAAAAATTATAAAAAAAAGGTCAACAAGGAAACTTGTCTTATGTTGTTTTCAAAGTTAATTTGATCAATAATCTTGAGTAATGATGGGTTGACACTGGTGCTGCAAGATATATATTGGTTGAGAAGAGGATTTTTTCCACTTACAAAAAAGTGGATGGAGAAAACTTATACATAGAAAACTCATCAACCTCCAAGGTACTAGGTGATAGAAAGGTCATACTGAAGACGATCTCTAGAAAGCTTTTCACCCTTAATAATGTACTTCATGTTGCTAACATTAAAAAGAACTTAGTGTTTAACTCATTATTCAGCAAAAATAGTTTTAATATGGTCTATGAGAGTAATAAATTTATACTCTCTAAGAGTGGTATGTTCTTAGAAATGAGTGTCTCTATTATGACCTTTTTAAGATGAATGTAATGACCATTATAACAAATTATGAGAAAAATATTAAGATTATATTTTCTTCTTATTTGCTTAAGTTTTGTGATATATGGAATGATATGTTAGTTGATGTGAATTATTATTCTAAGCAAAATATATTACACCATGTGGCGCGAACCTCGTGGTCGCGTAACCCACGACAAGATTAATAATGAATCTTAGAAAGCCAAAACAAGTATGATAGAAGTGTGACACAATGGAAACCTTTCTCAAGGCACCAACACTATTGGAATAATAACTCTACCTTATGAATGTCAATTCACGAATAAAAAGTATAAGAAAGATGTTACGAAGCCAATTAATCTTTGATAAGTCAATTTAGTTTGTTAGAGAACCAAAGAATGCTAGAATCTCTCTCACACAAGCTGAATAAATTTGATAGCAATAATATTATCAAGTCTGAATATTTTGTCCTTACAAAGAATATTTATGCTCTTGAAAATAAAACCCTAATGGATCTACCATTTTAGGCTAAATTAGCCCACTTACAAAACTAACTCAAATCCTATACTAATAAATCTGAAAGTATGGACTTAAACAAGCCTTGAGTCATAGCTACAAACTAATTAATAATTAAGCCTAAACAAGATTTGGGCCTTATCTAATTAATAAAATCCAAAAACATAAATTAAGAATGAAAAACTTTGTCCAAACTTAAAGAGAAAAGAAAAAAATAGAAGACAACTTAAACTAAAGAATTTATAGAGCTCCTAGCCACCATATATATCATAAGAAAAAAAAAACTACAATTCTTCAATGAATCCAAGCCACATTAGAAACCCTTGTAGGCCAATCCCGTGCACAAGTTTAGGGTCTATTTTGCCTCATTTAATCTCCCTTTGCTGTCAAAAAATAACTTATTATAGGTCTAGATTGATTGGGCTGAAAATAGCCAAGAAAAAACACTTTGTCGACGAATATGCCAAAACAGTAATAGCAGATTCTACCAATTAACATGACATGTTAATGAGCTCTAATTGACATAAAAGTTTACCATAATATAGTCTCATGTGTCTACTATCTCCATGTGAAGTTTCAACTCAATCTTATGTAAGGTTTAAGAGATATGCATGATCTTACAAAACTTGTCATTAGGCATTTTAAGGTGGAATTCGGACCGAACTTGGTTTGTATCATTTCCTTCCTCTTTAAAAAGTTTTACCTTTAAATATATAAGATAGAGATCATCCCCTGAAGAAAAAAATCATTATCAAGCTGAAAAATAACATCATCATCAAAGCCAGAAAGGACTTTGTTAGCAAAGAAGGTCTCCTTGATATACCAAATCTCGTTTTCAGCCATGTTCCTTTTCTTCAATTTCAGCTGCTCATCATATATTTTCATAATTATAAAAGGTACAAGAGTTATGGGCCTTCCATTCATCTAAAAGGAATACCTATTTTTCATCAACTTTTCTACTTGTTTTGAAGCTCCTTTGTATTATCGAGATTACTTTTGATAGGCTAGGTGGTTAAAAATCGATGTGTCAAGTACTAGATCAATCTAAAGTTTGATTCCTCTTATTAGTGGCAATCCACTAGGAATCTGATCAAGAAACACGTCATCAAACTCTTGCAACAAATAAACACAAACACTAGGAATAAAAATGTCAAGTTCATTAGTATTAAAATAAACATCCTTGTAAACAAGTAGGATTATCAGTTGGTAAAAATAATAGGCAAATTTAACCTCACCCTCTATAGCATAAAAAAATTGGTTATTTCTTTAGTTTTTTCACATAATTCACATTTCGCTCACTTACTTTCTTCACTCCTCGGATCTTATCTCTACTCTCGATTAGATTTGGGTTTTTCTAGAAGTTGTTGAATGCTTTAGGTTCTTGGCCGAATGGTTTTAGGTAGTGGAAGAAGTGTTTTGGGTTGTATTCAAATCTTATGGTCTTCCCTCACCTTGGTCCTCACTTTGATTCTTTACCTATATCATCATGTTTCATTTTTATCTTTATTTGATCATCATACACCTGTTTGGGTGTAAGAGGTACAAGAGTGATGGTTTTACTATCATTTACACCAGTATACCTATTTATAACCTCATCATGTGTAGTCTTCTTATTGAACTGATATGCTCTTCTCAACAAGATATGACTTGCATGCATTGGAACCACATCACTTAGAACCTCATCAATATACTTCCCAATAAAAAATGGAACCAAGACTTGTTTAGTCACTTTTACCTCACCATAATTATTCAACCATTGCAATTTATAAGGTTTATGATGCTTAATAATACTCAAGTTCAATTTACTAACAAAGGTAGTACTAGTTATATCAGCAAAACTTCCACAATCTATAATCAAACTATACACCTTGTTTTGTACATGGTAATACACATGGAAGATGTTCTCCCTTTATTGATTAATATCATCTTCCTTGACTTGAACTTAAAGTGTACGCCTTATAACAAAAGCCTCACATTCAACCATTTTTTCTTACACTAGATATGCTTCTGGATCATTCTTTCCTTAGAAAACATGTATTTTCATCTTAATTGACCCTAAATCATCACTTGAATCATCATGAAGCCCAAAATCTCAAGAATTCTCTCTCTAATTGAATGTTCCACCTTGGCCTAAACTAACATTCTTTTGGCTTTCATTCTACCCATATCGATCTCTATTAACCACAGATGTAAAGTCATAGTCACATTTACATCTGCATTTTCATCCATAAAATCATCAAAGTCAATTTGAACATTCCATTCAACTATTCGAATAGGGTTTCCTCATCAATCAACCACTATTCTCAATCCATTCATCCTACTATTTTCTTATCTCATCAAAATCATCTCATCTTTCAGATCCTTCATCACCTTAATTAGCAAGTTATTGGGTGCAAACTTGCATATGAAAAAAATAGCAACAAAAATATTTTATAACTTGACACAAATTTGACCCGTTATATAATTTTAAGTTTCATAATTGAAACCCAGACCAAATGATATCAAAATAACCTTAAATTTAATATGTAGTACTCTTATACCCAATAAACAACAAAAATCTGTTTATAGGTTGTTCTTTTATGCCTAGGTATCAAAAACCCGTGTATGATGAGTTTGTAGCAAAATTTAACTCAAAATTGAAACCCCAATCAAATGATATCAATAAGAGACCAAGTTTAATATATATTGTGATTTCACCCCAAATAACAAGTATATCATTTTTTAAGTGCTTTCAATATGGTTTAATTTAGTTTTTTTATTGTTAGTGTTTTCGTGATAGAATTGAAACAAGCTAGAATAACATCAATTCTTTTTTTAGTTTTTATGTTATTGATATGTTTACAGATAGTAAAAAAATGAACCAACACTTTTTTTTTACTAAGATGCTGAAAACATGAGAAAAAGAAGACTGAAAAACACAAAGAAAATAAAATTTTAAGAAAGATATAATCTAATTTCAGAGCCTAGCTCTAATACCAATTAATGTAAGCCTCATGATCATGTGGTCATGCAAACAAATCCTGAAAAGCCAAAAGATGTTTGATAGGAGTATGACACATTCAAAACTTATCCCAACACACTAGCATTATTAGAATAAGAACCTCCACCCTATAAATATCAATTCATGAAAAAGAAGTATAAGGAAGATTTCAAGAAACCAATTAATCTTTGATAAGTCAACTTAGTTTGTTAGAGAAGAAAAGAATGTGAGAATCTCTGTCACATAAGCTCAATAAATTTGGCAGCAATAGTATTATCAATTCAGAATATTTTGTCCTTCCAAAGAGTATTTATACTCTTGAAAATAAAACCCTAATGGATCTACCCTTGTAGGATAAATTGACCCACATACAAAACTAACCCAAAACTTGTATTAATAAACCCAAAAGTAGAGACCCAAACAAATCTTAGGCCATAACTGAAAACTAAATAATAATTAAGCCCAAACAAGCCTTGGGTTTTAGCTAATTAATCAAACCCAAAAGCATAAATTAAGAATGAAAAACTAAGTTGCCTAAACTTAAAAAGAATCGAAAGAAATAAAAGACAACTAAAACTAAATTATTTATAGATCCCTTAGCCACCATACATATTTTAGGAAAGAAAGGTCTCCAATTCTTCAATGAATCTAAGCCACATTAGGAAACCTTGTAGCCCAAGCCCAAGCACCAATTTAGGGAATAAATAAGTCTCATTTAATTTTCCTTTTCTGTCCAAAATGACCCATCATATGTTTGGACTGATTGGGCCGAAAATAACCAAGAAAGAGCATTTGGTATATGAATCTTCTAAAATACTAATAACGAATTTGAAAAATTTAAATGATGTGTTATGAAACTCTAATTGACCTGGAATTTTATTACAATATAGTTCAATATATCTAGTATCTCTCTATAAAGTTTTAACTCAATCCGATGTATGGTTTTAAAGAGATGTCCGATCTTGCAAAACTTGCCAGTAGGCATCTTAAGGCAAAATTTGGATTGAACTTGGTTCGTATCACTATGAAATATTACAAATTATGGTTTTTAAGAAAAATAATAAGTATGAGATTTATGGAGAATCAAAACTCATGAAATGTTTTTTAAAACAATTAAAAGAAGTAGTGAACCTTTAGATTTAATTTACTTGGATATTGGTGATTTAAAGTTTGTGCGAATAAAAGATGAGAAAATTATTATATTACTTTTGTAGATGATCAGAGAAGGTATAGTTATATCAATTTGTTTAGAAGAAAAGATGAGGTTCTTTAAATATTTAATTATTATAAGGATGACATTAAAAATCAACTAAATTTGTGACCAAATTGCCCGCAATTCTTCTTCCTTCCTCTCATTCTCCAAATATGTTGTTGAATTGTACCTCAAATTGATCACTGAAGTTTTTAAACTCTAGAACAACAAATACAAAAAATCACTTTTAATACACATATTGTACCTAATATTAAAAAAAAATATAGATCAATTTGTTGGAAAATTTTGTTGGAAACATAGTTAATAGACACATTTGATATCAAGTTAAAAGTGGAGTCCACTCACTTTTAGGTTAGAAATTTGATGAAATGTTTCTCCAACATAAGCTTCCAATCTAATAGAAAATGCACCATAATTGCAACAATGTGTAGTTACACATGCCAAAAATGTTGGTGACACGTGGGTCCATGTGTCACCTCTAATGCAGCTAAATAATAGAAATTTCTAGTCGGCATTAGTAGCTCCCGAAGGTCATGTTTTAACCTTTATGACATTGGATCATTTATTTTGAATAATTATTAACATGATATTGATATTTATGTGAGTTACAATGAAATATTTTAAGTGTTGGGGTCCGTGTCTAGCAACCCTAAAGGTATATAACCATCAAGGATTTACTTTTCAAGGCTTGACAAGGTTAGTAATCAATACCCATATTTGGGTTAGGAGGATCATAATAAATGGCTTATTCGAGACATAACGGTCTCGATGTGATGAATATGTACTTGTTTGTTTGTTTTATATGAGTAAACTTATTTTTGAGTTTTTGTTTCTTTCATATATTTTTCTTGTAGCTTAAAGTGGATTCTTGAATTGTAAATCCTAAGTAATTTTTTCCTTAGGTGTCATATTAAGGGTAAACGAATTCTTATATGTAAGTATTCATGTTTGTTGAATTTATTTTAATGATTTGTATTTTCATCGTCACTCAAAATTAGAATAGAAATTGTAAATCATAATTAGATGTTTCTTCAAATGTTGCATTAAGGGTAAGTGAGTTGAGTCATAAATATTGGTGTCAATGGTTTATCTTTGAACTCATGGCTTTCTTTGATGAATTTCTTCATTACTTAAAATTGGTCTATGAATTGTAAATCCGAGTTTCCGGATGTCGCATTCAAGGTAAACAAGTTGATTATAAGATTGATGTGTATCAATTCTATTATAAATTATTACCCATTTTGATATAATAAATGAGTTTGGGTTGGATCGATGTGATCCCACATAGGCTAATTAAAAGTAAGCAGTGGTCTCCAAACTAATTTTAAATATATTCAAAGAAGATGGGCCAAATCCTAATTAATCATTGCCATCCTTATAGGTTCAACGCTCATATTCCAAAAGTAAGAATTGTGACCTCAAATCAGTGTTTTATGTCATAATAGTCGTTTACCTCTAATAACAAGCACACTATACTTGTCACACGTGGGAGCGCAACGTGTAGGTCAAGGAGTCACCACTTAATTGTTTGGTTCAGGGTCACTAGAAGACCCGAGTATAGTGGTCTTGTCAGAAATTCTAGGGTAAAAGATAGGTTGTGACTAGGAAAGATATTAACACCCTTAGAGCACCTTACCTGAGGTAAGCTGCATTGTGTGATCTTCATGTGGTTTAAATGTTTTGTTGGGTTCCTAATCGATGGTTAATCAATGGCTCAAAAGAAATTTAATCTTATGAATAAATCTAGCATTTCAAATTTATTAATAGCTCATATGCCCAGATAAATTCTTATGGGTATGGTCCATGTAGATTCCCTAACATGATTCAACTATCATGGAAGGCGAAAAATTTTTCCACAACTCATGTACTATAGTGAAAAATACTTCAAATTAGAATTGATGAATATTCAGAATAATTCTAAGAATTTTCTGACCAACTTTTGGTATTTAAATATCATTCTACTTGTAGGTACAACATTTATACCAGAATATTGACTATTAATACTCATGAATTAAAATTTTAAGGGGGTTATTAAAATATTAGCAAAGTTCTCATAGATTTAATAAATTGGTTATTAAACTCAAAAATACATGCAAAGATATTCTGTATATAAAAAATGCTAAAACTCCCCATATATTTTTTATTTTTTATTAAATATGATTTTTTTAATTTTTTTGAGAAACTTGGTCATATGCACACCAAATAAAACACATTTTTGTATTTTTAAAATGAGAAGATTTTTTTAAAATTTTGATTTTTTAAAATTTTTTTAGTGAAATACAAATATATTAATACTACAGTGTAAGTATACAATTTAATATTAAATAAAAATATTGGAAAAAGGTGGAAGGGACTCGCAAATAATTTTAGATTAGTCTTAATGTTTTTTGAAATTTATTTGGGGTTTGTTTGGCTAAACCCATTTTTATTCAAAAACAAAGCAAACAAAATAAGTTTAAAATGTGTGTTTAACAAACAACTCCTTAGGCCAAAAACCCTCTCACAACAGGCCTCTACCAAGTGATCGAATTTCAACCCAACGAGGTCACCCTGAAAACATCAATTCAACTATAGGCCGAACCAAAAACCAAGGTTCAACCCAAAACTAAACCAAAACAGAGATTTAAACCAAAATAAAATCAAAACTAAAAAAACACGAAAATCATAAAATTTTCTTACAAAAACAAATTAAACATTAATTTCAAGCAATAAAATGCAGAGTTTTGTTTGCAATCAAGTATAGATCAAGAATCAAGGGTTAATTTGCTTTGATTATCATTAAATCAACATGATTTTATTGAAAGAGGGTTTCGGTCCAAAACCAAACCCTAAGATTAAAACACTTAAAAATGTGTTATTGGTGCAAGAATAACCTAGATTATTGACTAATGATGATGTACGAACATGCAGACGCCAAAATAAACTTTTTTTAAAAAAACTTAAATCTAATAATCAAGACATTGTTCTTCAGATGATTATGGAGAACACAAACCCAGGCTGCCTAGAAAATAGGCACTACTACCAAACCCAAAAATTAACCTTCTAGGTCTCTAAACTTCTATTTTTTGGTCCATATAAACCACATAATTAATAACAAACATGTTTGAATAAGAAACAATGACAAATAACATCAAATCATTAAAAACATGCTTAGGATTTCAACTTCCAAAATTGCAGCCCCATTGACAGCAAACAAAACATCAAACTCCAATCAAAAACTGGCTCTTTAGGATAAAAACCAAGTCTAAGAACCCGTGATACGAACTAGCAACCCCGTGATATGCATCAAATACCTACTACCATATTTGGCAGATTAAAAAAAACACTCATTTCAGTAAAAACAACATTTAAACACCATTTTAAACATCCAACAAATATTAACAACTAACTCAAAGCAAAAATATTAAGTAAGAAAAAACAACATTTTCATTCATCAATCTACATAAATGCTAAAACAAAAAATAATGCTAAAAAGATTCAAAATGTCATCAAACAATGAAAAAAGCATGAATAGGTAGGCCACTTAGACTCCACCCTTGAGTTTTCATAGGATTATACCTTCTCTAAACTTGCTGACTATAGGCTACTACTTTCCTTTTCTTTTCCTTTTTTCTTTCCCTTTCACTTTGTATTCTTTCCAAAGTTTGCTTGACCTTTTATGTTAGGTTATTATACCTTCACATTAAGGTCTTTCTAGAGGGTATTTACTCATGTTTTTCTCTTTGTTTTTCTTTCTTCTTCTTTGACAAAACCTAACAGTTGGAAGCTCTTGTACTAGGTTGGTTTTGCAATGGTGGTTTTGTTTTTAGGGGTACTTGGTGGTTTTACTAGACTTGGAGGGCAAAGAGCTATTTATGGCCTTTTGATCTTAATAAAGGAGTTTTAAAGTAATTGATAAGAACCCTTTGAGGAACTTTAAGTGTGACCACACAAAAAAATAGGTAGTTTTTGAAAACTAGGTGTCATATTCTAGGCTAACTTGGTTGACTACTTTTGAGGCTTCGCTAGAGCAACTCCAATGTAAACGTCATCAAAAACCACCTGAAGTTGGTAGAAGAGGTGTATATCTTTCTTTTGGATCCAACCTTGCTTAATATGGAGGTTTATAGCTTTATATTTATTTATCTAAAGATGTCAACTCGATCAGCCTAGAATCTGAAATTGTAGTGATGGTTGATCAAGGATAAGATGTTGGAGACTTCTATGGAAGAATTGTGATGTAAATGTCCAATCTTATGGAAATAGGGTTGTAAAGGGGATGTTCTTCTTCCATGCAAAAACACTTTTGTGCTATTTGGAGGTCTAGAACTCCACAACAAGCTCTTGAAATGTGTCAACCCGATCATCCAAAACTATCATGGAAGAAGATGGATAGTGGGTGAATGACGCGTCGTCTAGGTTAAATCCCTAGAAATTAGGGTTTTTAATTTGGGATCTAACAGATTTCATTTTAGTCTTTGTTCTTCCAATTACTTTTAATTGCACCCGTAATTGCATCTCAAACTCTTAATTTCATGCAATTTCACCTCTGAAAAAACTCAATCATCAACCCCAAGCTTTAGTGTCATTTTCATCTTGGTTCTTGGTTTCTAATTTGTGCATTTGGACCCTTAATTGACCATCAAACTTTCAATTTTCTTTAATTTCCCCCCTGATTTGGTCAATTTCAGCCCTTGAAGTCTCGCGACTTTTACGATTTGGTCTTTGGTTTTGAATTTCTTCAATCAAACCCCTAATTGGTTATCAAACTTTAATATTTCACAATTAAGCCCCTGATTTGACCAATTAAACTTTTCAAAGTTCAACTTTAATCTCAAAACTTCAATTTCTTCAAATTAACACCCAAATTGACTCCAAAAAAATGATTTTCCTTGTAATTAAGTCCTCGATAAAATTAATTAAGCCTTTCAAAATTCTTGTTGAGTCTTTACTCATCCAAATTTATATTTCTTTACCCTAAATACAAATATTTGCACTGAATGGGTCATTTGTCATTCAGAATTGGATTGTCAATCTTGTACATTTTGGTCTTTCAACTTTTCACTTGTCATTTTGGTTCTTCACCACCAACATAGGCAATCTTATGAGCGTTGTTCATGTGTATCCTTTTGTATTTTTGTATTTTTTTTCTTGATTTTTTATAGGGTAAAAAATAAGTAACAACATTTTAGTTGTTCTTTTCTCTTTCTTGTTTTCCCTTTTCAATTAAAAATTGAAAACAATTATTATCTGCTTAAAACAAAGATGAACTTTTCACAAATATATATATATATATATATATATATATATATATATATATATATATGGATTTCAACTATTTTTCATAAAAAATCAAAACCATAATTTATAATAGACATCTTAATATTTTTTATTTGTGATAATCTATTTATAGAATATTATTTTTATTCCATTCAAATTAAGATTAATGATCATGAAAAAGTTATATAGTTAAAGAAATACAATATTTGCATTATATTTATAATAAATTAACTAAATATAAATATATATAAAAAATAATCTTTTTCATGGGTAAAAACAATATATGTATATATAAAATTGTATTATTCAAGATTTTTCTTCATTTGAAAAATTGAAAAATAATGAAAACTTTGTGATAAAAAGTTATGTAAAAAAATAGATAACTGGTTTTTCAATTTTCTAGATTAAAAATTATTGTATTTGAACATGGAGTTTTAATTTTTATTTTTTGTACTATAATTTTTCAAAAAATTATAGTACTATTAACAAAAACTAAACCTTCGTTGAAAAGCATTATTCACCCAGATTCATTGTAACTAATAAACAAGGGTATTTATATCTTTTTACTTTTAAAAGCGTAATAAAATGACAACTTTATCCTATAAGGGTTTTTTTTTTCACAATTGTTTTTTTGTTATATCTTTTTACTTTTTAAAGCACAGTAAAATGACAATTTTACTCTTGAAATAATAATAAAAAAAGATGCTTACAGGGGCCTTTTGGTCTTTTCACAATGGATTTTTTTGTTATTACTGGTTTCATGGGCAATTTAGCCATTTTTGATAAATAAAATATTTTAAAATTTGAAAAAAGAGTTGGCGCATATGGCAGATGTGTAGGTACATGAGGGGCAACCGTTCATTTTGGGCGGTGTGTGTAGTGCCTCTCCATAGCCGAAAATGCCTTTCCTTTGTATCGTTAAAGGCGTCACCACGTTCTCTTCTTGTTAGTGCAACATGTGTTAGTGGTGATGGGGCAGTATATTGCTAGTGGGGATTTCTTTTTTCTTTTTTCTCTCTCTATCCTCTACTGAAAAGTACATCTTTGCCCTTTTGTTGTTGGCATTTAAACTTTAGTCCTTATTCTTTTGATTTATAATTTTTTTTTCTCTGGCCTTTTTAGAAAAGTTTTATTGATTTTTAATTTCATCATTTAATCCAAATTTATGTTATTATTTTTCCAATTTAGTCATTGTTTTGATTTTTTTTTCTTGGCCTTTTTGTAAAAGTTTTATTTGGTTTCAATTTCATCCTTTAATCTAAATTTATGGTATATTATTTTTACCAGTTTAATCCTCATTCTTTTTTTTTTGTTAAAGTTATTTATGGTAATTTCACCCTTCAATTAAAAATTTGTTATAATGTTTTATGTCAATTTTGATTCTCATTCTTTGATTTTTTTTAAGTCATTTTTCTTAATTCATTTTTCTTTTCAATTTCACCCTTCAATCAAATATAAAATTTATTTTGTATTTCAATTTTAATCCTCATTCTTTTATTTGTTATGCTTTGTTTTGAATTCTTTTGTATAATTGATTTTTTTTCCAATTTTATTCTTCAACTTTTTATTGGTTGGGAATTGGGCTACATGGTTTTTCCGTATAGGGTTCTTCAGGTCTAATTAAATAGGTCACAGGTTTGAAAAGTTAACACGGATTGACAGTTTAATTTTTTTAAAATGGGCTTTATAATTTTTTTTATTTTTTTTTCTATTGGGTTATTTTGATCTCATGATCTGGGTTGCAAGTTTAATGGGATATCCTGGGTTAGCTCAGCTCCTATTATCGGGGTTATGTATTTACAATGTTAACTCAGGTTGGCCAGAACTTATTTTTTTTTGGTCTTTTTATACCCTATTTCATCATGTTGTATTTAATGGGCTATAAATTGAGTTAGATCATGTTTTCTTAGATTTTTCTTCCTTTTTTTAAATGTGCTTATAGAACCCCGAACATCATTTTTTACAGAAAGAAATAGTTCAATCCTACGAGAAAGCACAGACATCGAGACCAGTTATGTTTCTAACAATCTCTTCCTCTTTTCCCTGAAAATTACCGCTAAAAACTTGAAGTACCAAATAATGTTAATACTTTGAAAACAACTTTACACATGTATCGATAGCCTTGTGCATTTTTATCCAATTGCAAGCTTGAAGAAACAATTCTTTTCATCTAAAACTGCAATCATTCCACTCCATTCTCATGCATGGACTTGTCATGATGATCCTGAAATGGATATCTGCCCAATTCAAATATAACATATACCGGAAGTTTTGTTCCCTCCATTCTCATATGAGTACCTAACTTGAACACTTTTGCTTACTAACACCTCACATGAAAATATCTAACCATAGCAAAGAGTTTGTATTTCCATACATATACTCTTTCACATGTAAGATAGTTTTCGTACGTGTGCCCTCCAGCACCATGTTATGGTGGTTTTAACATGCTTGTTGTGTATATATATATTGTAGAATAATATTGTTGGGTATATTATATAGTATATGATATGAGGTCTTTATAAAGAAAGCTGGGAAGAAGGCTTGATTGCATGCTCCATATTGTTGTAATGCTTAATATTAGAATTTTGGTAGTCATGGGGTCAGTTCTGTTCTTCGGACATCCTTTCAAGTCTTTCTATCGTCAGCTTTGAACTAATGAATTTTATTGACCAACGAAAAGAGATGAATTATATAGGCCAAGCTTTTTAATCACCTTTTAAGTACATGGCTAAGTGAATTTTCCATCATAACCACCAACATGATTAGATATGTGGGCCTGTAACCTTAAATACAAAGTGATCTTACCATATAGATATGACTACCACATTTAGGAAATATTCCATGGATTTCTTTTCTGAGCTTCTAAAGATAATATTTCAAAAATGGTTGATAAACTACAACAAGAATCAATCAGGAACGTAGCACAATTATTAGGCCAAAAATAGTTGATTAACAAGGCCAACTTAGGAAAATGTTATGTAAAGTTCGAAGCTTGCTAATTAACAGATATAATAGCTATAATCATCAATTTGAGGGAAATGAAGCTTTAGCCCCTCAGATTGTTTTTGTTCAAACTTCTGATGCTTCGAGTACAGCTTACATGGCCTAGAATGGAGAAATGCATTTTGTTATAGGAGAAACAGCTTCAAGAATGTTGTCAACTGAAAAATTCGGCGTAATTAAAGACACAACTAAAGAAAATAATAACAATCATAAGTTACAAAAAAAAGTTCGAGTACCGGACAATAATTTCATGACAATAATACACCAGAAATCATTATCTTCCTCCATTATACTCCTCTCCTCTGTTTAATAGATACTCTTTCTCTCTTTCCAAATTGTGATTCAAAGACAAAAAAGCTTCTGGGATTAGATATGCTTTATTCAATCCAACCATGAAGCTAATTACAGCTAATTCATCTAACCACAACCAATTTGCTATGATAATTATCATTGATCATCATAAAAAACACACCACACAACACATTTTCACTGTTCGCCATTAGTTTTTCACTTACACAGATCGTAGAGCAGCTCTACTGATGGTGTCCATCAACCCTAAAAGCTACTAATACTAAAACAGCAAGAACAAGAACAAGAACAAGAAACAAGAACAACAATCACAAACCCAGACAGGAAAAGTACAAGTCATACACTAAAACTTAAAACCCCACTCATCGAAATTCTAATTACCATTTGAAGAAGGTGAAGAACAATCACATGCCACCTCTGTTTCCACTTCCCTTCTGTGGAAGTTCCTATGGCAACCACAAGCCGCACAAGTGAGTGCAGCAGCTGTGCCTTCTTCACCACTTGCCATGAACTCTCTGCACCCATCAACAGCGTAACCTCCAACTCCAGCAGCATGATTCTTTTGGCACTCTCCGTATTTAACATTCCTGATAGTGAAAGAAGAAGTCGTTGAGCTTCTTGAAGGTTCTTCTGATCTTCTTACCACCACTTGTCGCTTCCTCATCTGGCTAGTCCCCAATTCTTCTCCGCTTCCTTCGCCTTCAAATCCTTGATAAGCTAGGCTAGAATTCTCCAATTGGAAGACTGACCTATAATTAGAATATGGCGTAAAGATAGAGAGGGGGAGAAGAGAGAGAAGCAAGAAATTGCTTTTAGTTGTTACTGCAAGCCCTAACCCTAGAGGGTATATTTATAGCATGTAAACCTCTCTTTATTCAATAAATCATTTTATCAGGTACCATGATTTATTATCATTTACTTTTCTTCTTAACAATGTAATTGTGTGTTGTAAAAATATTATATATTTCGACAAGTCACTGTGAGGTGATAATCGAACTGCCTTAACAACCGATTAGCACAGTGAAAAGAAATATTAACCCTTCAGGCAAATCCTAAATGATGTAAAAGCTTTACTTTTCGTGTTAAACTCTGATTGGTTTAAAATAGAATGAACAGCTAATCTCTTAAACCTAATATGCACTGTGGCCCATAAACTGTTGCTGATGCTAAAAGGAGGTTTTGTGGGGTGCGTCGATACGATGCCAACAAAATTTGTCTAGCTAGGCCTAATAACATGCCAGTGTTTAGCAACCTTGCCGAACCTGATATGTAAAGTCCTTCCATTTTCGTCTAAATCACTAGCTATACCATTGCACTTCTTGTGGCAAAATTTTCAAGTTTAATTTGGCAAACTCAACAACTATTGTAGATGAGACTTACTCCCTCATGAATTTTGAAATAAGTTCAAGGGTAATATACTGTAACGTTCTTTGAAAATTTCAATGTTACATTTCCATCCAAATCAAGTAATTGATTCTATAAAATGGTGAAGAAAATTAAAAAAAAACATTAGAAACAAAAAATATGTTTAAACATTATTAAGAGAAAAAAAAAAATTAGATTAGATTGATAAGGCAGAGTTATTAAAAAGTAAAAATTGGAGAAATTAAGAACTCAAAAGCATAAAACAAGTTAATTACCATCATAAGATCAAACTCAAAAGGCACTAATAGAACATAAAAGCAATAGCTTTTTAATTCCATGATAGTTTCTATTTGCTTATTGCTATTGAGAAGATTCAATGGAGTTTTTTTGTTTTCATAGCAAGTGTAACAAATATGTAGCTGAAGAATTTGTATGTGCTGTAGAGAGTTCATTGCATATTAGTGCATCGTCTCATCAATTTGTTGATCAGGTGGATTGGATAATATTTCAAAGAAGATGCTCGGTATTGACAAGTCAAAACCTTGGAAACTGCAAGACCTGTTTAATATAGCTTTATTGTCTAAGGATTGAAGACTATCAACTTCACTCCCACTTTAAGAGAAGCAAATGGGGAATCAAATCATCTTGAAAAAAAGAGATCGGACAAAATTGTCTTAGTAATGTTTGATCACTTGAACAATTCGCTTACCTTGCCATCTTCTGAATGGTCGCTGCGCCTTAAATTTCATTCTGTTAGCAAATCTTATCGATCCTCACCAAGGAAAGAAAATAAAAAAAAAGAAAGAAATTGTAACAAAAACAAAAAACGAGAAAAAGAGGTCAGTATACGTACTATCTGGACCATAAATTTCAGATTAAAAAAAAGGCACCAATAGTCAACTATGTCTAAGATTACTTTCATTTATGTTCAACATCATAATAAAACTTATATGTTGTTTCTTTTAACTTCGGATATTTGATAATTTCACAAGGGATTATCTAAAGGTCAAATTTTGTGCTCTGAAATTTTGGATGAGGGTCGAAGAGATGGAAGAAAGCTACACATGCTTGCGCAGGATGTTAAATGGACTTCGTCTGAATAGAAACAAACTAGCATGGTTGCTCAGCAGAGCATTTTTTAGAATTTATTTTTTTATTTAATTGTATAATAATTAAAATAAATATTCTAAGGAAAGACAACAAGTAACATTATGGAGAAAAAAATATTTTTTTAAAAAAACTTTCTTTATTGATTTATGTAATTGTTTTTTGTTTTGACAACAAAATAATTTTTTTATTAGTAGCGTAGTTTATTGAATAAAAAATAATTGTAATAAAAAAAATATTGGCAAACACTAAAATGATTTGAACTAAAAAGAAAAAATGTATAATTTAGATCAAAAATATAATTATCTCATTCATATATATATTCCCTTTTTTACTTTGACAAAAAACATGCTTTTTATGAGAACCATTGTTTTTTAAATAAACGTTTTTACAACCGTGAAAGCAAATTTTAGTAAAAAATACAAATAATAAATCAATCATTTTTACCCACTAATATAAAATATATAAAAACAACAAATTTGAGAAATTATATAATAAAATTAAAAAAAAACAAATATTTTATTCTCATTTAATATTTATGAAAAATTATTTTAAAAATTCTACATATTAGGCTAATACATAATTGTATATAAAACAATCAATAATATCATCATAAAAAATTAAATTTCTTAAAAAAATGGCATAATCAGAAAATTGCTTAAATATTTTTTAAGTAGATTAATTTAAATAGATTTTTAATAGTTTTCTTTTTAAAATAAAGGGATATCTAAGGAAAAAAGCTCGGTATACTTGTGCCTAGCATTCCAGGCCTAGACATGCCTGACACAAGAAAAAGTCTAGGCATACCTACGTTTGGAAGGCGAGCTCACATGTTTTTTTCAAAGGGCAGACGGCATATTTTTTACCATGAATTTTATTTTATATATTAGACAACTTGTTGTTTGTTTATACAAGCAATGCATTGTATTTTGAAGGTGACTAGAAAATCAGGGTTAGAGTTCGCGGACCTTAAAAATTCAATTTTTAACATGTTTTTACCTGGAAATACTCCAAAAACTTTTATGAACCTCAATTAACCAATTTAAAACCCCAAAAAAAACTTATAATGACTTAAGAAATCAAAATTAAATTGAATAAAAAATAACTTTACATTTTCCAATCTACTTTTACGACATGATTAGAGGGAAACATCATCTCCATTAAACTTCTCTCTCCAAGACAAACTCAATGACATCAAGATTTATTTTTTTGGTGATTATAATATAGTTGACTGTCCACTTTCTCACTCCTCTTAAATTCTAGGGATTTAAATTTAAAACAAATGAATAGTACTAAAACATGAAAACCTAAATCTTAGGGACCAAACATGAAATATTAAAGAATTTTAGGACCAAATTGTAATTTTTGTGTCCCGTGAACAATAAAAAAGGGTTTTTTTTTTGTTTTTGTGTTAAATTTGGTTTTCTCACTCCTCTTAAATTCTAGGGATTTAAATTTAAAACAAATGAATAGTACTAAAACATGAAAACCTAAATCTTAGGGACCAAACATGAAATATTAAAGAATTTTAGGATCAAATTGTAATTTTTTGTGTCCCATGAACAATAAAAAAGGGTTTTTTTTTTTGTTTTTGTGTTAAATTTGGTAGATGTTGTTTAATTTTTTAATTGATAAAATTAAATTTTATTTTACAACATCGAGCATCAGTTTAATACCAGAGTAATTTTTTACATCACAAATGT
>Ga0307515_10001580_pt1 | contig 50854 bp, 52 predicted proteins | sample 17_EM_MG_FD_194513 | JGI IMG/M metagenome (GOLD analysis project Ga0307515, IMG submission 194513) | Populus trichocarpa ectomycorrhiza microbial communities from riparian zone in the Pacific Northwest, United States - 17_EM | ecosystem: Host-associated > Plants > Roots > Unclassified | place...
GTACTTGCCACAATCAGCCACTCAGCCACAGAATTACGACCAATCAGAATCGAAAAAGACACATGTCGTGTCCTTATATGAATAATATAACACACGAAGATGTGAAAAAAGTCACGTAATTTTACCCGGCCGGAATATGGCGAGCTTGCGGGCAACAACACACCCAAAGGAGCCGGAGGCGAGTTCGGGCCAACTCTAACAGAGAACCAGCAAAAGTATAGAAACTTATTTTCGGGTGGTAGCGTGTGGTTTCCACATGCTTGTTCCCTTGTACTCATGTTATCGAGTGCTAAGCGCGCCAACGTGACTTCAGTGATTCAACTTTCACAATTCACAATCAGAAAGACGAAATAAGGGCAAGTAGGAAGGTAAGAAGAAAGGTTTGGGCGCAGGCATAGGCTAGCACAAGCTACTCAGCTTTAGGTTTCGAAATTGCTCCATCGCCCAATAAATTACTTCACTAACTTCTCATAACGCCATGACGAGCTTAGCATCCTGCAACATGAACAGAGAATATACTCTACATGATTCAGCCCCGGAGCCCAACTTTGGAGCCGTACATCGAAGCTGCACATAATCTCAGCACTCAACCTCCAATGGCAAAGGCGCTGTAATAGCAACTACAATGTCCACAGCAGAACCAGCTCAGGTAGAATGCCGACATACCCGCGGTTAGTAGACTCTCAATTATTATGCCACCACCGGGTGAGGCTTGATTTTGAATAAGTGTTTGCGGGTGGGACTGACTCGGCGGGGTGGTCATAGGAAGACATCTGAAGGATTGCGGAGGCAGGCGGAGGCAGATGGAGAAAGGAAGGTTCCAAGGCGAAAAGCGTATTTGTGGTGGCTACGGGGGAGGTGTGACGGCTGCACTGTCCACCTGCTCTTTTCTGAATAGACTCCGGGAACAGGGCAGTATTTAAAAGGACGATGGGCTGCGAATATTCGCTATGACTTAGGACTCCATACGGCTAAATATCCATACGGAATATGAAAATATGGGAAACAATTTGGCTGCGCCAGTAAAGCGTTCCAGGGAATCCGAAGTCTAATAGAAATCTGCGTGGATCAAGATTCCGTGCGCAATATAGATACTGTACCAACAGATGAGGTATGTGCGTCATCTTCATCAGACCTTTCGGTACGCAGCTTGGAGAGCGTCATTAGGGCCAGTACATTAATTGAAAGGTGCGGTCATTTGTCATTTGAATGACTTATATGTAACTGTACCCAAAGCCCAAAAATGCTGCTAAGATCCGCGCGGAATAGTGATAGCCGCTTTAAATTTGGCAACTAGTAATCCGGGCAGCAGAGAGGCCCGTGAGGATCAAAGTTCCGTACGGAACCCATACTCACGAAGTCGCGCGGCTAGGTTATAGTAAAAGCGGTGCCAGGAGACCCGAAAATCGGGCCAAAGTTACCTTTCCCTTTTCCCGGCCCTTCATCAACGCTTGCTTTACTCGTCTGATTGATGTCTTGATAAAATGTAGCTGCTAAATAATCTGTTAAAACAGTAAAGGTGGTTGATTAAAAAAGTCTCCTCTCGCTTAAGACTATTCGTCAGCACGCTACAAAGCACGCATTTCAGCCTATTATCCGCTCCGTCATGCGCACCAGAACAAAGGGGCAAAATATGGATTGGAGTGAGAATTGAAGGGTACTTTTGCCCATTGTCAGCCGTTAGTTTTTGTCAGACGCTTTTTTCCAGCTCTAATCGAGACTATTCAGCCGTGACAGCAGATCAACCTTAGTTTATATGAGATTCATCGGTCGCTCAATGTGAATATTCTACATAGAGATTTGATGGTAGAGCAAGTGAAGGGATTTAACCCTTTTTTGCACTGACTATCTACTATATGCCTCCCAAAGCAGGTATTATGCGACAGATAAAGGTTATTAATTACCTTTTTGGGTAGTATAACCTGACTTATAAGCGCCATTATATATCTCAATCTGGTGAGCAGGGTTCCACCAAAATGACTGACTACCAAAATGAATTATTTTTAAAATGTAACGGTAAATCAGCTACACCCTTTAAAAATAATCGGAGTCTTTAGAAATGTTCCTTTACCCTCTCTATCGCTCTAAAGAGCCCTTTTTCTAAATTAAGGGTTTTGATGGAGCTATCTCCTACACACTGGTTTTGGGAAATTGGTTACTCTACAATAATGGGTTTTGAGTTTATGTGGTAAAGTCAATGAGATCTTCCTTTCCTTGGTGGAGGTACCCTGTACTGATCATGATTTAAATAACCATTTGGGGATAATCATTACCTAGAGAAGCTTTAGCTTGCTACCCAAAACTCAAATCATACCACCCAACAATTTCCCAAAACCGTTACAGGTGTCCCCAATTGTACAAGGTACTGTAAGTAGAGTACCAGGGTAAAAGATCGGACGCTCCTGTTCTGGCAGGTAATCATACAAAACCGGCAAAACACGATCATGCCACACATGGCCAAAATAATATTCAAGACTGGAAAAGACTTGCAACTAACATCTCCCCCTGGTAAACACTGCTCAGCTAGCCAAATTCATAACCGTCCGATCTTTTACCTGGTATCCGAGTACTAATACCGCTGCGGCTGACGAGAAGGTATGTCGCGAATTGACTGCTAGAAGCATATCTAATGAATCCCCGCATTTCATCATCCCTGCTGCACACCGAGTTCACAAGAGACAGCTTCTTCTGCTACAATCTTTATACCCATCGATACCTAAGCGGTGAAGCGGCAAACTTTTGTTACGTACCCGGCGACAGAATAAACGGTGAACTCCGCTGGAGCTTTTCTACAGCTGCACATCATAAGTTTTGGGCCTCTACCAGCTGAACAGCCCCACACGTACACGCGGCTTTCTCAGTACCTTCCTCACGTTAGCAACTCCACAAATTCCCTTCATTCACACACCGGAACTATCATAATGAGTGGTCCCCATGGGTCAATATAGACGCTCCTAACTAAGCATTAATAACCCTCTTAAATTCATCTGTAGTGCGTAGGAGTACCATCGTCCCTGACATTTTGCTTATATAGATGGCGGCTACTATCGGCAAAATCAACCCTTCTTTTATTTCAGCTACTCAAGAAACTACTATCGCCCTAGCAAGCTTCAACTTCGATTTTTCTTTGGTGAAGGTCGCACCGCCAGAAGAATTTACGGGTCTTGGAAATTCGCTATCTAGCGTACGTCGAGAATCTGCGGAAAACGGGCAAGTCCATATCACGGCGCGCAAACTTGGTGCACTTTTCGAGGGTATAGTGCCGGAAACACCAGCGCTTGTGAAGGCGTACGGCGAGCGAGTAAGCGAAATTGCAGCATTCGAGCAATACAATCCGAAAGGAGTTGCCCAAAAAGATGGATTTTTTTCTGCACAGGTAGGGGCCGATGGAACTTCGATTTGGGCAGCGGCGACGTCTGGCGAGAGCGCGATAGCAGTTCATTTACTAGCCTGTCTACTAGCGCGCCTATGGACTGGTTCTCAAGCGACTGCAATATGGTCGGAGCTCGTGAGCGAAAGACAAAACGTCCTCAAGCAGGCCAGGACCGATACCGACCTCAAAATGGCTATGGCATCATGCATAGTTGTTTCCCGAGAAGAACTCGCTGGCTGGGATGCAAGTGCCCGAGCCTGGCTACAAACCGCCGATGCTGCCAAAAAGTTGCAGCAAACCCAACTTAACCTTATCATCGATAATATACGCCTTGCGGTAGACGCTAGAGGGCAGGTCTATGAAAGTGTCCTTCGTACGTGGGTGGATACAATGATCACCGTTGACCGACTTGTCCGGGGTACAGGCCAAAGCGTACAATCGGGAGCCATACTTTTGGGATTGACTTCGTGGCACTTGTATCCCGACCTTGTGGTTCTTGGGTCCCCTGCAAAGGAGATCAGACAGAACGATCCACTTGTGGCAACAGGCGGACTTGTTACTATTGGGCTGCAGACTCCAGGAGATGTGCAGAGCAGCGGCGGAGATGGAATATACTGGTCGTTGCCACTTGGAAATCTTCGTTATTATGGCGAGCCTGTTCGATCAAACCGCTACTTGGTTTCAGATGCGTCTAAGATTAGCTTCAATCAATTGGGAATTATCGCACTTGGCCGTCTTGCCAGAATGTGGAACCTTCGGCAGAAGGATTGTCGATTGCTTTCCGCATTCATCGTCGACTTATACATCCTATTCGATCCAGACACTCTCTGGCCAATACTTCTCGGAGGACTTATCCGCAGCGCCTCGAGTCTTCTGGAAGCATCGGGGCTCGATCTTCAGGAAGCAGAGCGGTTGTTTGCCTATTCATACCGAAGGTGCGATAATTTTCTCACGCCTAGAGAGTGTGAGGAGTTTCCGCCACCCATATTCGGGCTCGACAACTTCTCTAGATTCATTTCTTTCCTCTCATTAGAGGAGGACAAAATCTCTGCTTTGCGTCGATTTGCTGCAAAACACAACATCAAAAGCGACGACCTAGTGATACGATACATGCATACCGAGAATTCAAAAGGCGCAGAAGTTTACTATTGGGAGTATTGCTCGGTCTATCCTGTAACCCAGTCTGGGACCAAGCGTGACAGCGATGGAAATCCAATTCCTGGTTCGTCTAGATATAGACGTTGGGTATCGACAGAGTTAATTAAACAATGGAAGGGTAACTACGAGCAATTTCCATATAACGAATTATTGAACTGGACGGCGCTGCATGATAATGGTGACACCAACATGGATGAACAGGATGCACAGGATGAACAGGATGAACAGGATGAAAAGGAAGAGAGTGGAAACGAAGACGAGGAGTTAGCAGGCTTAGTTGAGTGGGGGCTTGGAAATCGTACCAAAATATCCGAATTTGACCGAAAACGGGAGGAAACTTGCCGCAATTATCTCGCATGGCGGTCCCAAATGTGTGGTGGCGAAGAGGTGGAGGACAAATTGTACACTCTGTATGAACCAGCTGCCTATGTCACTTCAAAGAGAGGAAAAAATCGAAAGCAGCCGGAAAGCCCTCAGAATGTATATGAAGATTTCGACACTTTCTATTACGACGAACTCGACCAAATCCTTCACCCATACCAAAATAACGATCACCACTATTATTCCTTCGTGTGCGGGGACCCCAAAAGCGCTGCAATATATACTCGGGGGGGGGACGTAGTCAAAGCTGTTTTTCCGGACACCGTGAATATGACTGAGGTTGGCGATGCTCTAGCATCTTCCGAGCTCATAAAGAAAAGTGTGCAAACACACTTTATTGGGTTATTTTCAACTCCTTCTCTCTTCCGAACTACTATGCTAGCATTATCACTTAGGGCTTCAGTATACGAAATGCTTCCCGGTGCCCTAATTCCATTATCTGTTGTTAAAAAACCTCTATCTGATGCAGTTTGGATTGCTGGTACGTGGTCCTAACCCCAAGCGCTATCAGATCCGGAGGAGCGGATAAGATAATGTGGTAGTGGCTTCTTGCAAATATTGATATATTCATGATTCATACTTCACGGCTGGTGCGAAATAATGTACAGCCCGATTACTAATAAGAACCCTAGATGACATTAAGGAAGTCAGACTCAACTCGGGGAAGTTCATCGAAAACGTTTACATCGGTCGAGCGCAAAGCTTTAACTTGCCTCGATCTCGGGTGACGACTTTCGCGTGCATGATGTACTTCCTATCCGGCGGAATATCACTAGCTCCATCTACCTTTGAGCACGTTCTCGCTGTTGCAGTCGAGGACTCAATCTATGCGTCAAGCCTAGTTCTAAACGACCCACTCGAACAGAAGGGCGAACACCAAGTCCGGAGGATTCTTGGCAACATTGGAAAAGCCGGTATTGCGTTATTGATATCTCCCATAGAACCCCTCGTCCGTGAGGAAAACGGCGCAACCTGGCGGAATGTCAACCATCACCCTTTCGATGGCACCACTACGGATTCATTTTCTGGTAGCTCGCTCCACCTTTCTTTCACCGGCTACGAGCTCCCGGTCGATACCAACAATATTGGAGCCCGAGACTGTGAGGTATACTTTCTGGAATCAAGACTCACGCTTTGTGATCGTGGCGAATGGGTCGCAGACCTTGACATTCTTCGTGCCATGGAGCGTTCAAGCTTGGTTTCATTAAAGCCTTATGCCGCTGAGACTTGTGCTTCGCACGATACATCCACCTGGTCTCCCGATTCTCTGGTGTCAATTGATTCATGGACCGAATTTCTCGATCCTCCTATTGGAGTTGGTGTCATGAGGGCCAAAGAAAACTGGATCGCAAGGTTGGTTCATCTAATTTCCTCATACGATAAATGTCTAACGATAACACTGCAGGCTAGCGGCTGCTTGTGTTGGCACACAAACGAGATTATCGACTGCTGTTGTACCATCGTGTTCGGTGTGTTGGGTATGTCTGAAGGAGATAGTCACTGCCACCACCAAGGAGAACGGGACGATAGTTATTGTTTGTTGATTCTGTCAATAAAGTCACGGATAGGTAAGAGCAATCAACTAGAAGCTTTATTTATCGGGTCATTTCGGACGATTTTTTAGGGTCAAGTGATTATGGGGTGAAGGATATTCTCTTTTGGTCGATTTTCGGTTTTATGATTTGTTCTTCATGTTGATTATAATTACGGGCTGGTATACGAGGCGTGCATTGATAACGACTTTGTGGTTTGTGGTTTATACTTTCTTTGAATCCATCCTCTTCAGTTGATTGTCGATTCCGTAGATGTGAAAATATTGCTTGCGGGAATCGAACTTCATCACAAGATTGCTATTACAGGCTGAGAAGATACCCAACTAACCTGTGGGATTGTTCCTGCGGGCCCATTACAAACGCCCTAAAAGCCATAATCGGACGCTATTTCACCGTGCTTGAAATAGTCAAATTTGGATTCTTACGTACAGACCCATAAGTCAACATCTACTTCACCTCTACACTGCACTTGCCGCGGGTGCACCTAGGTGGAGACACCATATGTCCTGTCCGAGACTACCTGGAACTTAACCCTTAGATGAACGGTTCCCAAGACTACAATACTCCAAGGAATTGAATCTTTGAATGTGACTGCCTACGGTGCCATTCGTCCCAGTCTGATTTTGCTGTTGGTAGCACCCGCGAGGACTACTAGACTATCTATCCCATCATGCTACTAAGTCCGAGTTGATGCTGAAGGAGACCCGCAAGTCTGTTCATCGTCGTGCTGGATGTGCTTTATTTTAGGTAAGCAAAGCCAATTGAAACCCCCGCGGGCCAACCTTCCCAACCTCTGTTTTCGGCTCTCATCACCGTCTCGCTTCACCCGGAGCCGTACCACCTCCCACTTCAGATCAGCTCGCCGCTGTTCAAAACCGAAATAACGTGGTGGTAAACAATGAAGCAATATAATGATGAGATAGCCACTGATGCATCCACCTACTGTAGCGGGCAGTGAGGATGATACGTCAGGTGTCAGATATCTCCAAATATAATATAAGTGACAGTGTCAGAACCGAAGTGTATCATTCAAAATATCTGTTACGGCGGTGTGTCTACAAACAATCAGTCAGAAGGGGAGTCCGAAGTCGATTATATCTAAAATCCCAGCAGATAATAATAAGAGAAAATTAAGTTTTTGCAGAGGCATGAGCCAACAACAACCTTTCCTGCTCCACAAAAATCACCTTTTAGTCACTCTCAATTGTCAACTACCATTTGTATATCTAGTGTAACATGTCAATCTTACTCTGTATCAGCCATAAAATGTCACAATGCTGTTGTATCTTAAAAATATGGTATCAGGCGCTAACACTGTATCATCCTTACCACCCGCTACGGTATCTACCCATCTAGGAAACGGGGGTCACGACTTTGCTTGATTCCTTTGTTGGCTTCGAGAGGTGGCAGGAAATAGAGGAAATGTATGCCATAGCCGCAAGCGGCCGAATATAATATGATTACAAACAACCCCCCAGGGAAACAAGCCCTGTGACCCACTATTCACTGGCATTTTCGTTTGTTAAAGGAGAAGTAGGGTAGAAGGAGGGGAGCTCCCTCATCTAGCCGGCTATCCGGAGGGAGGGGGAATTAGGTACTGCCATACTCTAGTTAGAGTGCATGCAGAATGATTAAAACAAACAAAACAGACCCTGCGATACACATACTCTATTCTATTATCCTCCTATCTAGATCTACCCTAAGACGCGCCTACAAAGCCACCAAGCCAGCCATCAAGCCAACCTCTGCTGTTTCGCGCTTCCCCTTATACGGTATAGTACATTACTGCCTTACTTAGGATCTTGGTTTCTCAGTGCTAGGACCTGCTTAAGCAGTCAAAAGTTTTGGCGTACTGCAGGTACGTGTGCTAAACTTTCTGGCCACTAAAGGCGGCTTTTATCTCGTGCCAAACGGTTCTGGAATTCCCATACCTAGAAGTAGAAATATCTAACTTACACGAAGCTACGCTACGTACTAATACAATTCAAATATTAGTCACGGCTATTTTTACAACTAACCCTTTTGAGTAGGTATGACTTATCTAAAACGAAGATTGTTGCTCTGGAATTACTGCTTCCAGTCACTTGCTTGTGTTAGTACCAGAATACCGGTTCCAGTCATCCCGCTCTCGCACGATTGAGGCCTCACCGACTACATAATCGCTTAAACTACGTCAATCCCCACACCCTGCAATTCACAGCCCACCAACCATCCACGGGTCCCTTGAGTCCCACTCCCAGAAACCGAGATTACTCACTTGCTACGGCTAAATATATATATGCAGGAATACAGATGCAGGATAGTGTTACTCGTATTCATGCAAACAGAAGTCGGCTTTGACACCGTTGTTCCGTCAACCGATTAGAGGGGGCTCGTTGGGGAAAGCAGGCGAGAACTTGTAGTTTAGGGTCGGAGAAGACGGAATAGGATGTTGAGACCATGACCACCTTGGTCTCCGCCTATAGATCTCTGCCTTATCTGCAGTCTACAGCTCGCTGGGACGAAGCGGCGAAGCAGCACGCAAAGTACGTAGACTGCTCTTTGGTCAGGGTCTCAAAATCGCAATTTAATCTGACAGATCCACCTAAGGATACTCTACCTAGTCCCACGTAAAATAATCAGAACCTCGATCCCGGTAGCGGAATAGGCTCCGTGAATCTAAAACATACCATCTAGCCGACTCGTTCTCGCTCTAGAGTACACCAGGACCGTCAGGCAGCGGTATATTCGCTGGCGCTTAGCTAGCGCCAGCGATCAAAAGTTGTCTACAGACTAAGGACCGTAATGGTCAAATCATTCCCAATGAGGTTACCGTGTTAACCAGATAAGTAAATAGCTGTTACTGGCAAACTCTTCCCGGTCCAGGGGTCTCGCGTCACTCCTGCAAAGCCCCCATTTTAATTACTCCAAAACCACATGGGCGTGGCCTACTCGAGTACGGTTATGTTTGGCGTATAGTGGACTCAACAGAGTCATAGTCATGAACCGATACCCTTTGCCACCAATAAACGAAATTAGAGTTAGGGTTAAGATTGTTATAAGGTTGGCCTTAAGGCGCGATACAATCTTATTAGAATTAAGGTGAGAAATAGAAAATAGTATGTCGTACGAAGTTTGGGTACTAAGAGTACTTAGTTATGCCTAGGTACCTTTGCGCTGCGAATGCGCCAGTTACAGGTTATGATTTGAAACGTACGAGACAAAAGGGAAAACATAATACTAGAAGTAGAGTACAGCGAAAATCTATCAGGGTATATATTTCCTGGTCTATGCTAACTGTTCTACTATATACAAAAAAAAAGCCCTTTTATGGCCTAAGTATCCCATCATAGCAAGATCTCCACCCCACACTTCTAATTCCACTTTACTTTTTCTCTCCCATCTCCACATCCTGCGGTACCGTCTGATATCCGGCTTTCACTTCCTTCTCCTCGCGCAGTCGATCCTTCCCAATCCCATAGACCACACTCCCGCCCAAAATACACACCATCCCCGCCATCCGTCCCCCTGTAACCTTCTCTCCTAGTATCAGCACCGCAAGCCCACTCTGTGCCACCCCTCGTGCTGCAGTAACAATCATATGCGTCGTTGGACTCGTCACACTAATCTGCAAAAACGTCGCAAGGGTGAGCAAAAAGTTTGCAACCCCCGTCATAGTCGCAGCCTTTAGGAACGCGGCAAACGCATCCGGCGTCATCGCAGCGAGCGAAGTTAACTCCCCCGATAACATGAGAATCGGAATGTATAGCAGCAGCTGGAGGGTGGAGGACATAAACACTAGTTGCCACATTCCCTCGTCTCCTTTTCCGAGGAACCTTTTAACGACGACGCTTTCGACGGCGGTGGTGAAGCTGCTCCCGATGCCGAGAACCATGCCACGGTAGCTCGTTAGCATTTTTGAGACGTCGCTGATCATGCCGGTTAGGAAGCCGAGCATTATGATTGCGCAGCCGACGAGGGAGAGCGGTGGGTTTGTGGGTCGCGGCCGGAGGATGAGGTAGGAGAGGAGTAGTGTGAAGGGGAGGAGGAGCCCCCGCGCGATCTGGTAGAAGCTGGCATTGACGGAGGCGAGACAGAAGGTTTTGGCTAGGGCGCCGACGAGGCGGGCGGCGCAGAGAGGGAGGATGGATTTCCAGGCCTAAGGGATTAGCAGGGAAGGGAGGGAGAGGGAGGGAGAAGGAGGGAGAGGTACGGATATGGGCCGGCGGAATCGAATCCAGCGGAGAGGACGCCCAATGAGCGAGAGGAACAGGACCTGTATTATTGTTTGTACGGCGAGGAGGGCGACGGGGAGCGAGGCGGCGTTGAGGGCGGATTTGGAGATCAGTGTGAAGCTGATGGCGCACGTCGAGTGGAAGAGGACCGTCAGGGCGACTTTCAGACGGGACGGCGGCGGTGCCGCATCGGGTGGTGTAGACATTCGTCTGTAGGGAGCGACGAGAGCGGGTGCTGAGTTGGCGATGTGAGGTTAAGAGAGAAAGGAGAAGCCAAGCGCGCATGGAGCCGCTGATGCAGCGTTCGGCTGCAGCCAGCAATCTGAGCCGCATCTGCCAATCGTCTTCGTCGCGTGCACCCCTGCCGGCCAAACTAAAACCCTACGCAGATTAACCCGTCGGAAGCTGCAGACGCCGAGAGCCGTGGACTGCAATAATTCCTTCTTGCAGCTTTCTCCGCCGGTCACTGCCACCCCCGACTCTGCGATCCGCAGCTTGCCCAGCGTTTTAGCATCGTATATTCTTCGCTTGGCATCTTCGTGGGCGTTGTTCTAATTCCAATTTTCGTGGAGCAAGGAAAGGGGTCGAGATGTATAGAGCGGGCTGCAGAGCTTCTTCTCTTCGATCATTCACTACTCACTCAGACGCTCTCTCAGCACCACCGCCGCTGCATCCACCACGGCTGGCCCGACGACCGGACTGCGCACGACCACCACAGACACCCCAGCACCAATGCTACCAACCAAACGGCTGACGCCGATACTTCTCGTCGTTTTCCTGCTCCTGGCCACGCTTTTCATCTACAACTCGGGCGACTCAATCGTTTCTTCTATTTCCCGCCAGCAACAACAGCCCTCGTTATCACCACCATCACCACAGCAGCCGGCTGTAAAAACGAAGCCCGCCCCGATCCTTGCCCACCCCCCACCGGTGGTAGCAACAGCGCCTTCGGGTGCAATCTCGTACGACAAGTCGACACCCCCGTCGGTCGGTTGCGAGGCCCTTGTTCACGATTTGCAAGCTCGCGTTATTTCTACATACCAGCAGCAACTGCGCGGAATTCGCTATGCAAACATCTTTGGCTACCTCGGTGTGTTGTTGTCCCTCCTTCCTTTTGCTTTTTCTTCCTCCCTCGGAACTAACGGCACCCCGGAAGAAACCGAGAACAAGGGCGACGCAGCGATCTGGAGTGCGCAGCAGATCCTCCTGAGCATGATGGGGATCACCTTCATGGAGACTTGTCGGTACGATCCGATCCCTCCCTCCTGCAGCTATATGTATGCTCACATTACCCCACCAGGTTTACGCACAAGGATTGCGACATCGATAAATTCAAAGCCCTCTTAGACACGCACAAGCCGCACTCCGCGATCCTGATCGCAGGCGGCGGAAACTTCAACGACTTCTACTGGGAGGACCAACCAGCGCGCATCAAGATGGTTGAGATGTTCCGCGAGTTCCCGGTGCGTTCGTTCCCGCAGAGTATCCACATGACGCACCCGGACCGCATAAACGGGACAAAGGTCGCATACGGCTCGCACCCGGATCTTCAGCTCGCTGCGAGAGACCAGCCCAGCTTTAAATGGCTCGAGGACACCTTTGGCGACAATGCCGTGGGCGTAGAGAAAAACAAAGTCCGCAGGATACTAGCCCCGGATATCGCATTCATGTGGGGCAGCAGACCCGACTTCCGTATCAACACCAAGAAAACGTACGTCACCCCCACAACCCCGGTTAACCAACACTCTACTAACACCCCTCCAGGCATGACATTCTCATCCTTGCGCGCGACGACTGGGAGGTCTCTGCAGGCGACAGCTCTTCGATCCCGTTGGGATCCGGTACCTTCAAGTTAGGCGGACTCGCAGGTGACGTAACCTACCACAAAGCAGACTGGAAATTCACCCCTACCCCGAACATCAACGAGCTTAAGGGTCCAAACCAGCGTGCATGGGCCAAGGCTATCCATGGATTCGAAATGCTCGGCAGCGCGGACTTTATCATCACGGACCGACTGCATGGTCATATCATGGCGACGATTATGGGAACGCCGCATGTACTCATGGATTCGAAGCTGGGGAAGAATAAGGATTTTCATGACACGTGGACGAAGGACTGCGGATGCACAAGGGTTGCGGGGAGTATAGAGGAGGCGAAGATGTTTGCGAAGATGTTTTTTGAGGAGAGGAAACGGAAGGAGGGGCTGTAAATCACCACTGTGGGGAGCGGTATATTGGACGCAAGTACATAAGGTTGGGATATTGTGTTTTGTTTGTTTTTAGAGGCTCGATTTTACGGATGTGGATTAATGTACAAAATTTGTGTGGTGGTGAGTTCGGTTCACCGGAACAATACATCCCTGCGGTGCCGTCATTTCCGGGGAGCTAGTGGGGTGTTATTTTTAGCGTCGACAAACGGGGTTAGGCGTGAGGAGGGCGGGGTTGTCACATGGCCGCTTTTTCCCGCTTGGGATGAGAGTCCTGGATTATAAACAGTGAGGAAAATCTTCCTTCTCACTGCATCCGGAAGCTCTAGCTAATAGTCGGAGCTAAAGTCCACATTGTTACATATACAAGACCTGAGACATGTTACAGACTTGATACAAGCTCACTGTAACCGGGGCTAATAGTACCCTGTATATCTCAAGTCCTTCTCTCTGTATAATAGTCGATACACGCAAAGGTAGTTTATAGTTTAGGTTTGAAGCTAGCTTTCACGGGAAGCTAATAGGCGATGCGGGATGTTTGATATGGTCCTTCAGTCGTAGGACGGCATAACTTGTATCTCCTGCCCCTTGCTCCATTAGGGTTTGTGGGCGGTCACCTCCGAATGTAAGACCCACCTATCCCATCCAAAATAAACCAGGTGGGGCTCCTGGTCCACAGAGAGGGTTTATTGTACCTGGGGTGACAAAACGTTAACTGGAATCCACAGACATGGAAACAGATCATTGAATGCGCCCGTTGAACTGTTTCCGGATTCAAAGGTCTAGTATTGTGCCGTAGTACACTTTGTTGCATTCTCTAACCGAGCCGGGAGAGTAGGTTTGGCTTCCCGCCCTGTCAAACTGATAACATATAGTCAGCTCACATTACGTTGTGTTAAATTACCGCCGGAACTGAATGTACGCATCCGTGTGGCTAGACACATATCTGTGAAACCAGAAGCAGAAATAGGTTGACGGAAGTGGAGTAAGTTTGCAGGCGGGGTGGGCGGAGTCGTATGTTAATGGAGTGGACAATGGAGAGTTAGCAGGGTGTTCAGGGATGTGATGGGTGTGTACACGGTTTGCCGTGGAAAGTATTGCTGGAGGAACGAATTAGCGAGTCTAGTTCTTTCCATTCTACAAAATGTGGGCAGTGATGTAATTCCTTTCGTAGCAAAGAAGTCGCGGCCATAATACCATATTCCACCATGAGCCAATACTCGAAAGGGACTTTAGAAACTTGAGTTATTCTGGGTTTCGAGTCTCGGGAATATGAGGCCTGGACATGGGATATCAAGACGTTTAGGAGTAAATCTTCAATCATCATGGAGGGTGATATTGTAATTATTTCTCAAGTCTAATTAGGGCCATATCGAGGATCTAGAAGAACGCAGGACAAAACAATGTAGAGGAATATTGTCAAAGCCACTGTCAGAAGCAGGTGCGGTAGCAAAAGGTACTGTTATTTATCGTTCGTGCAGCCTATTGTTTAAATTGAAGAGTGAATACGGAAAAGACATGATAGAACTGCTGCTAGACAGAGACCCCAACATCGAAATCACCGAAGCTGTTGTGGTGGCTGCGGCGAAGAATAAATACGGAAAAAACATGATAGAGCTACTACTAGACAGAGACCCCAACATCGAGATCACCGAGGTTGTTGGGGTGGCTGCGGCAGGGATGGTGTAGGGGTTATGAAGCTGCTACTGGATCGAAACCCCAATATCAAGATTACCGAGGCTGTTGTGGTGGCTGCGGTAGGGCATTACTCTGGTACAAATATGATAAAGATGCTGCTAAACCAAGACCCAAACATCGAGATCACCGAAGAAATTATGACAGCAACAGTAGTAGGGAATTCGAAGAAACCCTACGGCCGCGCGGAGATGGTAGAGTTCCTGCTAGACCGAAATCCCAACATCGAGATCACCGAGACCGTTCTGGTAGTAGCGGCGAGGAATGAGAATGATGCGAACGCTAGGAAAGTGATGGAGCTGCTGCTGGACCGAGACCCAACATCGAGATCACTGAGACCATTGTGGTGGCAGCAGCAGGAATGGATATGGTAGATGGATGATGGAGCTGCTGCTGGCTAGAGAAAACATCCAGATTACACAAGCGGTCGCGGTAGCAGCAGCAAGTAACGAGGATAATGGTTACTAGGTGATGCAACTGCTGCTAACCACAGACCGAAAACTAGACATCACGATGTCAATTCTCACGGCGGCAGCAGAAAATAGGAGGTGTGGGAAGGGCGTGATAGGGCTACTGGCTAGAAACTCTAACATTAAAATAAGAGATGCGGGTTTGAAGGCTATTGTAATATTTTTCAATCTTGAACACGGGTGAACTAGGATTTACTTTTAGAGAGAGTTCTTGGGGTTGCCATGTCGGGGAAGATTTTATTTTGTAGGTATTGCAATGAGAAATTTAAAAGGAGCATTGTCGTAACGTCGTTAATTCTGTCACTAATTCAAACCTCCGCAAACAGTGGTCAAATGAATACGACGGGTTAAAAGCATGGTTCGGTGGTCTGTAGCAACGTTGACCCCGTAATTTGCTTTTCCTCCTGTGCAGACTCGTTTTGAGACGATGGGTTTGATCTGTGTTGACACGTATACGCAGTGGTGGGCGTGGAAAGTTGTCTGTTGTCTAGTCTATATATCCAAGTTTGAAGTCTAAAGAGAGAAAAGGAAAAAGTTAATAAGTACACGAAGTCCACAATGCTATACTAAGAACAGCAAGCCACGTAACAGCGAAGCAGTCACATAATGCCGGTCGATGATCTCGGGCGAAAGCCCATATCTCCGTGAACAATCTGGTTCACTCTAACATATCTGTTCCGACCCATATGCCAAATTTTCCCTTTGGCTAATCGTTCGACCCATAGGCCAAAGAGTGGTAACGGGAAAATTTGGTGCACCGGTCAACCTATTTCCAAAGCAGTTGACCGGTGCACCAATCAACTCACTGACTAGGTGACCGACCAATTGACAAAGTTATGAAATCTCACTAGACTATTACACCTCTTCCATTCGCTAATGTACATTTACTTATTCATCGATTGAACTCTGTATTGAGTGGTTCATGCGGCGGCGAATCCAGAAGCAGCAGAACTGGCAGTAGAAATAGAGAGGGAACAGCTGAAACGGTAAATATAGTTAAATAGAGTGAATTTTGAGTAGACTCTAAATATATAGGATAATTACAGTAGTGAGAAACCGCAATAGTGCTTGATAGTTGAGGAAAATGTTGTGGCTCGAAATGGACCTTTATGGAAATACTGTGATCAACCTCCTCGGTCAGTTGGTGTACAGTTCAACCGGAAAACTTGGCGTACGGGTCGGAACATATCTTAATGATTGCAGTCAAATGCCGTACGCTTCTCGCCTACTCGAGCTTTGAACGTAATTTTGTGAATCGAAACGATGTTTTTAATATCATTGGTATGACCTGCGAATGCGAGTGACGAGCTGTGTTTGTTTCTTTGTTTGTAATCATTTTTGCATTCACCCCGAAGGGGTGCCCAGCTAAGTTACCACAAGCCAGCCGACCACTGGTGGTCATGGCATTTAATTAACATATTTTATCCCTGTCCATCGGAAACTTCCTGTCCATCCATCAGCTAAACTACGGCCAAACTAGCTCACACAGCACCTACTTCTGACTCAGGCAAAGTCGTTCCCTCCCACTTCCCGCTACCCGGTAGAGGGCACAAGGCCATTGAAACTCCACCTAGCCCACCCCCATTACTAATCTCTCGTATGCTCGACCTGTGGTGAGTTTGACACAGGGAACTCGGTTTGTGCAACATCAACCTGTAATTGCCAGGGAGTCTGCGTTCGGTGCGACATCAACTTGTACGACAAGGAGTCTGCTCGGGTGGAGGGGGTGGCGCCAGGATTCGAACCCGTAGCAACTAGCATAGTGCTGGCAAGATCATACCACTACACTAGGAAGGCCACCCCCGTGACGAGCTGTGTTTCGATTGACCTGAGTGTAGTTAAATCAGATTCGAGGCTTGAACGGCCTCTTGCAAATGCCGGGCTTTCCTTTGGGTGGCCGAAACCCTACATTTTGGATAAATAATCAAGGCTAAATGGCATTCGCTTCGGATAGGTGGGTATCACTAGATCAACAAAGGTCATGCTTTAATGAAAGAGACCTAGTTATATTTCAGATGGTAGAGCATATTCAAGAAGGAGACCCAGAAGGAGGAGAAATCGGTAAGCGAGACGGATCTATACCTAGGTAGAGGGGGATAGAAAATCGGAAGTCTTGTAATAGGCTGCGGTGTGGTACAAGCTTGTCGAAAGTTTCTCAAGCTACTGAAATCGCCGCAGCCACCACAACAGCTTCGGTAATCTTGATATTGGGGTCCCTTTCCAGCAGTAGCTCCAGTACGTCCAAGCCAGACCAACTTCCTGCCGCCGCGACCACAACATCCTCGGTGAGCTCGAAGGTGGGGTTTCGGTCTATCAGTAACGCTACTGCTGCTTTACCGCGGTAATTCCCCGCCGCTGCCGTCATAATAGTACTAGTGGGCTCGATGTTGGGATTCCGATCCAGCAGTATTTTCATCAATTCATTGCACCCATTCCTCGCCGCTGCCGCCACAACAGTCTCAGTGACCTCGATGTTAGGGTTTCGGCTTAGTAGTAGCTTCGTCGTCTCTTTTCCGTGGAACGTCCCCACCATAGTCGCCACAACGGCCTCAGTGAACTCGATGCCGGGGTCTCGATTTAGCAGTAGTTCTACCATTTCCTTGTAATAATTCAAATTCGCCGCCGCTACCGCCACAACTGCTTCGGTGAACGTCATTCCCTGCTGCTGCTATCATCATTGCTTTCGTGATCTCCATATTGGTGTCTTGGGCCAGGAATAACTCCATTAATTGGTTTCCATATCCCTCATTCTTTGCCGCCGCTCTCACCACCGCCCCCGTGATCCCAATGTTATCCCTAGCCAGAAGCAGTTCCATCACCTGGTTTCCACATTTCCAGTTCCTAGCCACTGCTTTCACTGCCGCTTTGGGGATCTCGATTTTGGTTCCAGCGAGCAACAGTTGAGCCACTTCCCGGCCATACCGGCCATTACTCGCCGCGGCCACGATTGCGTCTTTCGTGATGCTACTGGGGTCCCTTCGCAAAACTAAATCAACCACCCTCGCATTTCCTAGGCTTGTTGCTGCCACTACGATGGTTTTATAGAGTAACTTTGCGCCAGCATCCATTAATAGGGAAGCTGCATCTTCGCGACACTCTGTAATGGCTCCCAGCAGCGGGTCTGAATATTCGTATAAACACGAGTTGACACTGGTATCAGCTTTATAGTCTAGCAGCAGCCGCATAATCGCTAGGTTCCCTTGTGAGCTTGCCGAAAAGAGTAAAGATTGACCTAATTTGTTGGTATAATTGGATCGAAGGTGCCGGACTTCCAGATGTCATTGCAGAATTAGAAGCCAAAATAAGCTGCTGCTAGTATCGGATCTGGGGAATCGGATGCGCAGCTGAGACACTTGGCTACTTTAATTACAATGTGGCTCAATGGTTGGATGTGAAGGTTGTTGATATGGACGGGGCGACTGAGCTCGGAAATAGAAGTTAACCAATCTTTGTAAAGTTTGCTTGGCCTGTGGTTGGATCCCAGGAATTCACTGATTAGATGTGTAATAAGGTCCTGGCACTGTTGGGCATGAGCGGGCCAATATACAATGGCGTATACATGAAAGGCAATTTGTAGGTCTAATGGCGTTGCACTTGTTAATAAGGCCAACCAGGTCTCAGTGGCCATTTTGTTTGCTTCCGGGCTAGTGAATTCGAGGCGAGTCTCTAGAAACTCACGTACAGAAAGGTGGGCGAAGCGTAGCATATTTTGTTGGCGATCTAGTACCACCAGGTTGTGACACTCGTTCAGCAGTGCATCAATGGTTAGTGCTGGATGCTCCAGATTCCTCTTAGAAGTCCGTATAGCCCAAGTAACGCCGTCCATCTATTCTTCTGGGCTGGGAGGCTTTTGGGAACATATGACCTAGATTAGTGCCGCTTTTGCTACGTCTGGGCTACGGCCCGTTGTGATTCTGTAGTAGATTTGAGAGTATGTATCCTCTAAAGTCTCGGGTAGTTTCCTAGGGTATTCCTGACTTGATACTCGAAGTGCACTTGCATTCCATTCACTTTATCGACAAGACAGGACATCACCTGCATCTTTGTCTCGTCACTGACAGCCCCCTCCAGCAGTCTACCTTCCATGATACACTGCATGATCTCTCTCTGTACGAACCACTCAATATCTTGGCTATTATCCTTTGATTCGATGAAAAGATTAGGCTCCCCCTTGAGGGTTTGGACAATATCGCCATCGTCTCTAGACGATACAAAGATTTTTACAAGGCTGCTTTATGTCTCCATGATCGCCTTGAGAGTGTCAAGGGATTTTCGTCGTTTCTTTGGATCGGCCTCGTCCAGAGCGTCAATAATGATGGCTGTCTGGCGGTATGCATTTATGAGTGAAATCATCAGGCCTGGCATTCTTGAAACCCCAAACTTCCCGCAGCGTGCCCTTCCTGGTTTCTTTTTTTATACTCTGCCACTACGGGCTTCGGCAAGCCATCATTCGAGGATTGAAGTGAAAATTGCTTTATAAAAGCTTGCATAATCGTTGTTGGATCCCGGCGGTCAGGCTTGTTTCGGTTGCAATAAAAGTATACTATGGCTCCGTCACTCTTATGGCCGGAAGAGAGAAGGGCATCTACGACCATGGACCTGCTATCGTTAGCTTTGACTCTTGGAGACGGGCTTGTATCTCACGTAAGCTTTGTTTTCCCTGCGCCAGCTGTGTATTGTGTTAGCTGTCATTCCAATTCCAGGGGTAAGGCATACTCACGAATTCCGTGCAGCCAGAGAATGCTCGAGACACTGGAAGTTCTCTACTCTCGAAACTCCGGGCGTTCAAGCAGCCATCTTCCCGTATTTTCTAAAAGCCCTTCCTTGACTTGTTTGTGATGCTTCTCATACACAATTGTGGAAAGCCATTGGAGTATTTTATCTCGCAGTTGATCTAATAGAGGGTATTAGCAGGTACCATCCTTCTGATATCGAACCGAAAAGCGCAAGTATAACCTTCCAGTAGTTGATATATATCCTGAACGTTCTTATCCGTCCGGTAGATAGGTTCCTCAAATCGACTTAATACATTCCCTAGCTCCTTCATCCGGGCTAATCCATTTTGCATTCAAGTTAGTCTCGTGTAATATGCCTGGAACCATGTTATTCCGACCTTTAGTTCCTCATCATGGTGTAATTGACCTGCAAGAGAGTCAACAGTAAACGGATGCTTCTGCGTGCTGCACACATACTTTCTTTTTCTGCAACCTCCATTTCCCTCTTAAACAACATTTCGTGTTCTTCAATGCGATCAAAACTAGCCTTTATTCCTTCCGGATCCAACAGTCCACAGCCGATGCGACCTGCAAAAGGTATTAGTTATAATACTTAACTAATGGCCTCTCGAAGATGTGAGAAGCATACCAAGGTGAGACTGGTCCAAGAAACGCTTCACGCTAGCCAAAAACTCCAAAACAGAAACGTAAAGTTCCACCAAGGTTTTCTCAAGACTAGTCCAATTAAATGATTTTGGGTCCGGTACCATATAGTACCTTTCATACGCCTTACATCGTAGCAGTAATCGTGTAGTTCGCTCTATTCAGACAAGAACCGCTCCCAAGTTCTCATTTTCCACCAGCGCTACCTTCATCATAATTAACATCATCGGATAGGATACAGAGTGATCGGGGACATGCCATCAACAGCACGCGTAATCAAATCCAAGGGAGGGCGGTATGGCCTTGAAATTATCGGCATGGGTTTACGACATCAGAAGGGCTGGGTGCAGGAAAACCAGGGTCGTATTGGACTACGATGTCTCCAATTGCCTTGAAGAAATCCACCCAGGAAAGAACTTTTTCAGCTAAGTCACGGACAATGTATGTCTTTCCCCCCAGCGTGAATTTCATTCCATTTTCTCGATAAGTATCTCCGCTACGAAGAGTTAGAGCTAATAGTTTCTCCAAGTAGTCCCGTTTGTCCACGTCCGCAAAAGGAATGGCAAGGCGACCTTCCGTGGATAACTTATCGAATGCCTTATCCCACGGCGACGGCGAGGCGACAGAAGTGTTCTCGACTACTGGTGTTTTTAGGTTCGGTTTACAGCTACCTAACTAGATCTTCAAGTCAGGAACGTTCAATCCCAATGCAAGAGAAGAGAGTCTACACTTTGATCCGTACAAGAAGGTGAAGGCCCGGTTGGTAAGGGTTCCTAGACCACAATTCGGGGTTGGGGTAAGTTCGGATTTGGCGGCGATTGTATGGTTGAAGATAAGTTGGGTGTACTCGATACACTGCCTTCAGCTGGCCTCGCTGCGATATAAGTGGGGGGAGTACTTTGATGGCCAGGAGTTTGAATTCCGGTGGGTATAGGAGATGTCGATCGCGACCGGCTGTGTGAAAACCGCCTGGAGTAGCTGGCTCTAAAAGCCCGAAGTTTTTCTTGCAGTGGCATAGCTGGGGTGCGCCTTGTTGTGATAGTAGTCAATGTAGTGAATTGGATGGGTTGGAGTTTTGTAGAGCAGTCAGATGTTGTTGACTAGGAGTTTGGCCCGGCGGCTTCCTTAGTCTTCGGTACTGGTGAACTCGGGGATGAGGCCGGTGGCTTGCGGCCCCCGTTGGCCTCGCCTCATAGCTGCGAAATTCGATATGCTAGAGTTGGCCAAAATAAAATTGCTCTGATCAACCAGGACGAATTGAGTCTTTAGGTCGAAGTTGATCTGATCATTAGCGGGTGGGGTTGAATCCAGTCCAAAACTGTAGAAATCAACTCTTGCATCGTTGGCGGTGAAATTTAAAAGCCTAGGGCGTGATAAAGTCGATCTGTCTAGTGATCGCCCTAAATAATTGGAGAAATTCCTAAGCGGTGCGGAGACAAACGACCGTTCATCACAAACTTGTTCACTAACTATAAAGTAGTTTATTGAGGAGAGTTGGCCGAGTTTGCCTTTAAGCAAACTCGGCTTTCTCCCGTTCGCGGCAGGCGTTTCAATACCATTTGTCTACATATCTAAACACGAAGCCTCGTCTGATGGACTATACGAAGCCGCCACCTAAACAAGACTACCTAAGCTCGCTATGACTATACATAAATACAGTGAAACTCGACTCCAAGAATGCTAAACATCGACATACCAAATTACTCTCAAACCCGAGCGCACGATTCTGTTCATAATACAACAGGTGGGAGGTAGAAGCAGGGCGAGAGTCCACAACCACAAGCTTCTCCTCACACCGGGTTTCCTGCTTCTTCCATCCCATTCTTCTCTACTATCCTTCCGTATCTTTAAACCCTGGAAGACGCCCAATGTTTGCCTCGATTATCATATTGGAATCTTCCCGTCCTCAAAAAACTGAACTGGAGGCACCACCAACATCCTCTTCTGCAGCGCCTCCGCTAGATCCATACTTCCCCGCCGTACCGACACTGCCAGCGCATCCACGCCATCCTTATCACGTGCCCAAACATCGGCACCCTTCCTCAGCAGAAATTCCAACATCTCATCCTTCCCGGCACCACATATATCGCAACAGCGTATTCTTTGATCTACAAAATGCAAAGCCGTCCCTCCCCATATATTCCTGCGGTTAATATCCGCCCCCGCGCGCAACAGCTGTTCAACAACAGCCAAATGTCCACCCTTCACCGCCTCGTGCAGTGATAACCCCTGGTACTCTCGCAGCCCCGAGTACCACTCATCTTCCCAACACTTGTCGGGGGGGCTGTCATACTTCGATAGCTCCGTGTTGGGGGCTTCGTCATCGCTGTCTGGAAGCTCCACGGGTGCCCCACGCTCTAAGACCATCGCAATAATCGGCACTTTCACCTCGGCAGGGAGAGAACATGATTGTATACCGGCGATGCGTGCAATCAATCCGTGTCCGCTGCGCCCGGAAACCTTTGTACTCTCAACGGCCTCAAAGAGTAACCGGAAGAGGGGAACAATCGCTTCAACATCAGCCCCCTGCGGCTTTGGCGGCTCAGGGCCAGGACTGAAGTCAAGCTCGTTGCTCAATAAGTCTACCAGTAGCTCCAGTGCTGTCATCTTTGCTTCTGTCGCACCTTTGACAATGCACCTGATGCCGGTGTCGGCCTTCCACTCCATGATCAGGGAGTGCGCAAGCTTTAGGTGGCCGTGCCGCACCGCGAGATGTAGCGGAGTGCTGCATCGCTCACAAGTTGTGTTTACGCTCGCTCCGATGGATAGGAGGCGGGTGACAAGCATGGTGTGACCCCCCTGCGCAGCATGAAGGAGCGCATGACCGTGTGTATGACATTTGAAGCCCGGTCGCATCTGCTTGCTGGTGAAAACGAGTGCTTTGTGTTGGGGGTATGAGTCATGGTAGACGCAGGAAAAGAAGAGGGTGTAAAAGTAGTGGTCGGTGCGGAAGAGGCGGGCGAGGGTGTACCAGTCTAGGTAGGTGCCGATCAGGAGGTGGAGCTCGGTGGGGAGGGATTGGAGGGATACTGCGGTGCGATTGGGGTCGTAGGAGGACATTTTACTGCGGATTTCGGCGGGGTAAAGCAAGTTGAGTTGGGTGGTATCGTGGTTCATACTGGCGGAGCGTACTGGGGAAAGCTGAGCGCCCATTGAGTTGGTACTTACGTGGAAGAATCACGTGAGCTCGTGGGAGTGAGACAACAAAGATCAAGAGTATATGTATTGAAACCAAATTATTTCAGCAGAATCTGTATACTGTTTACTACGATAACAACTTAATGTCATATAGCAAGTGATTCGATCGTCGAGAAAACATAGTCGACTCACGAATATCGAGTGATTCCGTGTGAAGACTACAGCGTTTGTATGGTCGTAGTTCCCCATATCCAGAACAGCCCTCAAATATAGTTGTCATTACTATGCGTGTTGTGGGGGAGGTAATTATGAAGTAGAGTAGCGCCGGAAAGGCATATTTGTGGTTAGAGGTAGCTTGTACTAGCGAGAGTGCGAGAAGCTGAACTGTAAATAGGAGTCACTCTTTGAAAAATAGTTTCTGTACTCGCAACAACGAATAGTCGTGCTTCCCTTACGTTGTATCGTTCCGAACTGCATCACCTTACATCTCATGAACTCGCAAACAACGCCAGTATAAAAGCAACAGTGCTAGCACCGTAATTCCCAAAAGTACTACCAAAAACTCCCCATAACGACGGAATCGTTAGATACAAGTAAACCCCATTTCCCCGCCACCCCAAAAAGCGACCGGACGTACATATATACATACTTCATATAATACACATCACCTCACCTCAATCCTCTCCATCTCCCTCTCGACATCTCCCCTAACTCTCTCAAGCAATCCACCCAATCCCTCCCTCCATTCATCCTCAATCATTCCTACCTTCTCCTTCAAATCTTCCGTCAACCGTCGCTCCTCAACCTCCCCCTCCCCCTTGGCTCGGCTAAGCGCACTCTTTACCCCGTGGAGGAGACACAGCAGCCCTTCGCCGTCTTCCACGCCCAGTCCCCGCATTGCCCCTTCCGTCTCCGCTATCTTCCGCTCAAGATATAGCATCGGCTGCTCGACCCACTCGGGGTGTTCCACGCTCTCCTCGGGGGGGACGATAGGGACAACGTTCTCGAGAGTCTCGGGTATCTTTTCAAGACACTCCATCACCAGCGGTGCCGTCTCCCAAAACTTACTCCTAGCCTCCTCGACGCCGAGTGAGCACTGCGCCTCGATGAAATCCATGAATTGTTCGTGCCGCGTGACTTTTGCCTTGTTAAACTCCTGCAGCCGTGCCGCCGCGTCGGAGGTAAAGAATTGTGTCGTGCTCTGTAACCGGCCGGGGTCACGGGCGTCCCGGAGGGGCGCGAGGATGAGGTCTCTGTAGCGATCGTTGCGTTGGGAGAGCAGTTCATAAGTGTGGGTGTGTAAAGTCTCGCGGACGTCAAAGATCCATTTTAGCGCGGTGAGGTACTCGAGGAGCTCGGGCTGGTCATCGCAGTCGGCGGCTATGGGGTTGCGCGCCTTGATGAGAGTGACCAGGTCGGCGTAGGCGGCGGTGGCGGCAGTGATGCGTTCATGGAGGTCCCGGTGAGAGGGTGTCACCACCTCGCTGTCAAAAGACTTAAATTCTTCTTCTTCGGCTTCGTAGTGGATTTTGCTCTCCTCATGCTCGAAAGTGAGGTTTAGACGCTCCATCTCGTCGTAGTGGAGGTCGCCGCGGGAGTAGAGGCCTTGGATCCGCTCAGCCTGACTAATCCTTCGGCGTTGCGACTCAGTTAAGAATTTCTCTTTAGTCTTCTCGGCTTTCTCTTGAAAACGGGTTTTGATTTCGGCGAGCTGCGAGAGATTGTTGAGGGTCCGGACAAGATCGCGGAATACATCGAGCCGCGGGTGCGAGTTGTTGACGGCTGGATGCTCCTTGGGCCACGTAGGGAGGAGAGTGAGTAGCGGAGCGATGTCGAGTGACGTTTTGACCGCGTGTCTCCTCCTCGGCCGGGGTTTTGAGGAGGAAGGAGCTCGTGAGCGAGAACGTGATTGCGAGAGCGTTTTACGGTCCGGAGGGTAGGCGGAAGAACGCATGTAGCTTGAGGGATCGTTTGCGATGGTCGTAGAGTTGCGTGGGGTGTTGACAAGCTCGGCAATTTCCTTGAGACTCTGGCGCGGCGTTTTGTTGAATCGTTTGCTACGCCGGGGGTAGGAGGTGCCGTATACGCTGTCGTTGTCGTCGGAGCGGAACGCAACGCTTTCAGAGATGCTGCACGATCCGCCGTCTTTTGAGTTCTCCCACCACCGTGACGAGGTGCGGCCGCGCGAAGACTCTTCTTCTGCGATCCGTGCTTCATACGCGGTCATGGCGGATTGTGACGGCGGGAAGGAAGCGGCGGTGAGGTTCTGGCCCCACCAATGCGTTTCGGGGCGGCGCTTGGGCTCTTGCGGTGGAGACGACATGGCGACATCACCATCGCGGTCCGGGGAGATAGGGGTGAGACTCTCGTGTGCGGTGAGAATGGCAGAGATTTTCGAGAGGCGTTTGGTATCCGTTGAATTTGCATCGGGGTAGAGGGGAGTGCGGATGCGGCATTCCCTCTCGATGAATTCAAGAAACAGGCGGAGCTTGTCTGCATCTGTTGATGCCACCGACTCGGCCTGCAGCATCTCTTTGTACCGCCGTCGGGTTTGGTGCAAAAAGTCTTCGGGCTCGGCAGGCTCTTTCCCTGTTTTCCGGCTGGGCCCTGGCTCATCGAGATTTGTGTATACCTCTTGCCCGGCGACGATCAGGCCGTTCGGTGAGATTGGAGACGACTGTTGAGGTGGTGGTGTTGGCAGCTGCGGCGCACGGCCGATATCGTGGGTGACAAGCGTCGGACTGACGGGTTTTCGGCGGAGATGCCCCGACCAACGATATGTAGTCGCTGTGGGACTCGGTGTATCAATAGCCATGTCAATCAGAGCACTGTCGCGCTCCTTGATCAATTCTAGGCCTCGAGGAGACATTTGTTGCGTCAGAGTAACTAGACCAAAATTAGCTATTTAGAATTAGCGCTTAGAGGGGGGAATATATACATCTCTCTCTAGGCGAACCCCCAAACGATTGAATTGGTGAAGTCGTAGTAGAGGGCCGAGGGCTCTTAGGTGTATCCATTGCGTCTCTCCACGGGTTGTTACTTTCCTCTCTCCTCTGCCGTTCGCGTTCCTCCTCGTGTCTTGGGCTTCCCCGTTGCCGTCCACTGTCTTCATGCGTCTCCATTTTCCGTTTCGGCAGGACGCCACCACCATTCAGCTGCGGGAGTTGCGGTACCTCAGGGACTCCGGGGACTCCGGGGACTCCGGGGACCGGCGTGGTCTGCCGACTTGTACTCGCCATTGCCGTCACCATCACCGGCCTCACATTTGCGGGGGTACTGACACTTCGTTGTCGCTGCATCAATTGCTGGATTCTTGTCAAACTTTCCGATCGCGGGGGTGGACCAGGCGGCGGAGGAGGAATTGCGCCGCGGGTAAGGCTTTCGCTTCTTGAGGCGGATCCGTGGACGGCGCTGCTTGTCGACGCGCTTCTACTTGCGGCTGGCGGGGGACCTGGTGGTGGCGGTGGGATCGATTTGGACTGCAACGGTGGCGCGGAGGGGTGGCGACTTGCGCTCGGTGGGGTTGCGGTCCCCGACGATCCTTCCGGAAACGAGGTTTGCTGCAGCGCACTGGGTGCATATGACGACGTTGATGGCGGTGAGTAGCCTCGCCTCCGGGTTGCCGTTGCGGGAGACCAGTTAGGGTTGTCGTTAGGTGATAACGGGGTGGTCGTTGTGGAGGAGCCAACCGGATATGGCGAGAAGGATTGCTGCGTTGTTGCCGTAGAAGGCGTGGGCTGCTGCGACGTTGGGTTATCAGGCGAGGTCGGTGTGCTGGTGGTATTCCGGCTTTGCGCCCATCCTGTTTGTCGCCGATGTGGAGGCGAAACGTGGAGCTGCTGTTGCTGCTGTTGCTGCTGTTGCTGTTGCTGTTGCTGCTGCTGTTGCTGCGACGTTCGTCGCCCTGAGTGTGGGGGAGAGTATGGCGGTGGTGGAACTACTCGGGTAACGTGAGTCTTTTACTCAAATCGAAGAAAAGTACAGATGTAGGAATGGTTGAATTGCCGGGAGAATCGGGAGAATCGGGAGAATCTGAGGTATCAAGTATCCAACTGCGCGCTGACAGGTACACAAACGTTTTCGCCACCGATCATGGTGTGGCAAGATGCAGGAATATGGATAATAGCAATGACAAATTCAGAAAAACCATACCTTCCTCTTCCTGTGGCCTGGGTACAAACGCGCCTCCATTCCCTGCCAACTGTCCGTACGCCTGCGGATTATACTGCCGTCCAGCGCCTCCATCCTCCCCTCGCGTCCTCATCGGACTCATGCTCGGTCTCCGCAGACAGTGCGGCCCCACCGCGTTCGAAATGCCCGTATACAGCGCCGGATTGTACCTATTAACTGGCGCGGCTGGTGAAGTGTTACGGTTGAGAATCGAGGTCGCGGGAGAGATCCCCCGACGGGCATTTGGCGGCGGAGATGCCAGCTGGAACGCGTATGGAGATGCCATATTATTATATTAGACGGACGGGAATATCTCGTAGATCTCCTCGGTGGTGAGCTGTTGTGAGATCCGATGCGGTGCGTGCTGACGGCGTTGATTACTCGCCCCTACTCTAGCTGGTGTCGATTTGTTTTCTGCTGCTGCTGTCGTCGTCCGTGTGGAGGGGGGGATTATGCTATCGGACGTGCCATTCACGGGTAGAACCGTTTTGACTAGCTGGGTTCGTGTCTCGATGGAAGTCGCGTCTGAGGCTGTGCAGACGTCGGCCGTGTCGGGGTGGACTCGGTGGATGGAATGGTGAGAAGAGAGACAGACCGACGGTTGTGACGATGAACAAAAGGCAGGTATCCCATGAACGGAATGGTGCAGCGCACGGTGGTATGGTGGTGTGGCAGTCGTATGGGCAACCCCGCCAGAGAGAAGAGGCGGCGGCACCATTCACTGCCAAAGCAGGCAGCATCATTCTGGCTGTGGCCGGAGAGCCTAAAAATAGGCCTGCACAGAGAAACAGTCTGTTTGGAGTCTAGAGGCAAACACGCAGTCTGTATGCGCCGGGACATCTATTAATAGCGGGGCCACCCAATCACGCCCAACGCCCACCCTGCATCGCTGTGCTATAATTAGCCGCGTGGAGCAGCTGTATGTCATATTGCTGGCCAAGCAATTGCTCGCCCTCCGGTGCAATTAATTGTCCGGTCTGGGTCGGCTCGTGCCGCCAGGTACAAGCACTCGAGAGCTCTCGTCCGCAGATGATAAATCGCCGTGCTCATACATGGCCTATGCGGACTTCGCTCGAGAGGCCCGGTACCCCTTCCGATACGTATGCGGAGATCTGGAGGACGGGGTGAGATCGGTGGTGGCGTAACGGTTCAGCTGCGTAGTCCTACTCTACCCTGGCCAACCGCCTGTTGATGCTGAGGTTGGGTGCAGAGAGACACACGCAGTCACGATACACCGTGCTATGCTGTTGGACTGGTAGACGCGCGCCGACCCGTGTGCGACATGTGTACAGACCGGTCACGACATAAAGCTCCTATTCCTAGCGGCGACAAATGTAGTTCGTTATTGGCATGATACCAGCGGTTGGTTTATGCAGAAGACGTTGGTTCACGCGCACGAGATCTCACCCGCTTACTGGGATGTGAATTCGATTGCAAATCCACCGGAACCAGACACACGGCATTGTAGCCTCGTGGGTAAATACCCATGGCGATATCTCAAGGATACCATTTCCTCCCGACTTGCAAGGCTCTGGGGTCGTTCAACATATTGTGCAAGGCTTTAGAGTATATTCATGCGTGTAAGTGAAGCCCGCATGAGTGTCAACGGCTGTCTACACCTGCCCACACAGTACGTCGAGATAAGATTCGCGGAGCCTAACCTGGGCGCTGGACGAACTAGCGGCGTTGACAAAGGTGGGTGAAGAAATAGCAATCAGACCTCGTATGCTGGAATGGACTGTATGATAGTAGAGAACCGGTAAAGCAGTAGTGCTTCGGAATTTGGTACATCTCGATCAACACTTGATCGGCGGAGTTTACATGCTCTAAATCTATCTACTAAATCTGGGGAAGCTGAAGAGCACTTCCGTATATCTCTATCTTGTAGCTAGTGGGGATATAGGATGATACTGGGTGAATTGACATACCTATCGAGTGCACTGACTGGCTTTAGTTCCGGCTGGGGTTTGTCTGTATCTCTGTGGCCCGTGCAGGGGTATTGACGGCAGAAGCTGCGGCTTCTAACAATTTCCCGGGCCCCGCAAGTAATCGAAGAGAACAGCAAGCATGTCTTCGAATTGTATCAACAAATACGCTGTAGCCTCGTATTTAGATTAGGTACTTGAGGTTAACCTCAGCGGTTGTATTGTACATAATCTCTGGCGCCTGGTCGGTATTTTCCCTTCCACTAGTGTATTCGGGCATTTTGGAAGTTTCGATCTCGAAAATTGGGCCGATACCTTTGATTTCACGCGAAAACCAATGAATTTGTGTAGCAACATTCCTACCACACATTTAAACGCCGCAGTTTCTACGAATTGGATGACTGAAAGCATTCCGTTTACCGTGACAGTTGTCTAGATTTAGATTCGAAGGACGCTGAAATGGGCCATTTCTGATAGGTAGTTCCAGTGGGGTGTGGAGGTCAATGTAAATGGATGGATGAAATGGGCATCCTTGCAAACGGATGAAACAGTTCGTTCACCCAAACCCAAACGCAGCAAACTCAAAATCCTGTCACAGCGCTTGACATCAGTGTTTTATGTCTCATCTACTTTGGATATTGGGCTTCATCATTTATAACTCGTTATCAATTCACTATCACGCCGAACATGGGTGTCTCCCGTATTCACTCACCAACGAAACCCCGCAACATTCATCAATTCAGCCCTCGGAGGTGCGGCGGAGAGCACAAGGTATCGTACTCTTCCGAGCGGTAATGGAAAGAGTGGTCAAGCGGTACTGTTAAATAGAGCTCGCGGAGGCAATATCAATGCCCGTAGTCGAAGCATTCTGCGGTACTTGTCAGTTGTAGCTCGTGAAGAATTCGCATTTTGAAGAACCTGGAGGGATTCAGTGTGACTTTTAGACCCACTTTCCTCAAAAGATTTATTTTGCGGTAGTTGTGGTGTTGTGTGGTGATGGTGGCGGTGGTGATGGTGGCGGTGGCGATGGTGGAGGTGGCGATGGTGGCGGTGGTGGCGGTAGAGTGTTGATAGTGATTCTAATGTAGCGCAGTGGTTGAGATTCGTTCTTAGATGCGGCGGATCGTCACACGGCAGTGGCCATGTGACGACAGAGAGTTAGGTGCCAAAACTATCCAATAAGAACTTCATCACCGTTCTTCCTCTCTCTTGACCTTCTCTACTTCATCACACCCAATTATTTTTGTTATTCTCATTCTCCGTGGTCTAGATACTTCCGGAAACTGCCGAATTATTACCGTGGCTATCCTCACCCCACTTGAGTCCTCGGGTAAACCTACACATTTGACTACCGCCTGCACCTTCTCTATTGGACGGATCAGAGCAATTCTGTGGAGTCCATACACCAAACTTGAAACTCCCCAATCTGCTGTGGAACCACACATTGACACATATTACGATATGCTCATTTTTCGCGTCTAAGCTGCGAAAATGTATGCCTCCAACAATAAATAAGCTTTCAACGTCTAAGGTACACCATAAATACGTACAGTACAATCTGAGCTTACCTCTGGAGAGATCATCTGCGAAACGGAAGGTGCTATACTAGCTACACCTTGAGCTGGAATGCTTCCTACAGTCGAAGTTTTAGACATCTGCTTATTGGATAACCGGTCAGATAGATCTCTATGGTTGAGGGTTGTTACATACGTACGACTAGTATGATTACTTATTATTACTTACGCTGTTAGCGTTGCGGAGATATCCACTACTGCCTAATTTCACCTCCTCAGGGTATATTCTACACCACAAGCACCAGCTCGACCGTATCTCCAAGACAGATGGCAGAGAAAACAGACGTTGCATGCGGTTCCGGAGTTGAAGAGCTTTCACACCTCTGGCGTATAGGCAGCATCCTCTTCCAGGAAAAGCTAGGAGCCGATGGAGACAGTACAATAGTCGCCGAAGTTGATACCACCATCTCAGTTTCCTCCGTGATTTCCGACCTCAAGAAGGCGCAGGAAACTGCCTCGTCCAGCTATGGCCCAAAGCTTGCCCGGATAATGAAGCGGATGGAGCTTTTTGTGCAGGTCGGGGCATTGGCGCTTCAAAATATGTCTAAGGAAGCAGGGCTGGTGTGGGGTTGTTTCGGGTTCATATTTTCGGTGCGAAAACTCGACGAGAAATGCGTATTTTACTATGCTGACGTTCATGCAGATGGGACTAAACGATTCGGAAGCATGCGACTTGCTTATGGACGGCGTTGATGAGGCGACAGATGCGATATTTGTTTCTGAGATTTACGGGAAACGACACTACGACGAGAGGACGGCAACAAGCGAATGCCAGACTAAGAAACTGAACGATAATGTGCTGGATAAAATTCCACACTTGTATGCGACGGTCTTGGAATTTGCTTACAACGCAAGAAAGTTTATCAAACACGGGAAAGCAGGTAAGGGAAATATGCCCTGGTCTGCAATGTCAAGCTGAAGCGAAATAGGACGCGTTTTAAGGTTTTATAAAATGCCACTAAAGGTATTCCAGGAAAATGTGGACAGCATGCGGACAAAAAAGAATGAGCTTACTCTGGTTGCTGGCATTGGGTTCGAAGAAGTGGCCCGAGATAGTTTAAAACGTCAGTCCGGGCATAGTTTTCAATCCCGGTCAGACATGCTAACAGTCCGAGCCCGCTGCAGATATACAGGACGGTTAACATCACTATTTCCCGACTATTTCCCGACTACCTTTGCTTATTATCCGTAGGATTGAAGAAGCTAGACGAACTGGAGAAAATCGGAGAAAACCTGAAGGAGCTCAAAAAAGAGCAGGCCAAGCACCGCCAGGAAAAGGAGGAAGCCCAGGTTTTGCAGGAATTTAAGAGTCAATTACAGTGGTTTCGAACTTCAGCCGAACCAGTCAAGCGAAATATGAAGAACCTTGAGAGAAAACAAGCAGAAACTTGTCGGTGGATTTTCAAGGAGCCGGACTACCAGAAGTGGCACGAAACTTTGGAGATACCACTCTTGTGGATATCTGCATCACAAGGCTGTAAGTTCGACAGGAATATATTAATACCCAAGTTCACTAACCGACTTGTAGTCGGCAAATCTATCCTGGTTTCGTCAATAATTGAGGCGCTGGAAACGGAAATACGCAATGTTCCCTCCGGGTCTACCACATTACCAGCAATCGAGCTAATATACTTCTTCGTACAAACTGGTTCCGATGACACCCAAAGTAGTGGTAGGATATTGCAGCACCTATTCTTCCAATTGTTCCTCAAGGCCGAACAGCAGAAGAAGCTACGGGATAAATGCACAGAGATCGTAAAAATTGCCAAAGAGAAGATTCGGGGATCACGTACAGAGACGGATACAACATGCAACATGTCGGTACAGGAACTCCGTCCACTCTTCGAGAGCATAATACAGGCATTTGAAAAGCAGATTATAATGATAATTGATGGCTTGGATGAGTGTAAAGACTTGGAAAAGGAAAATTTCTTAGGTTTGATCAAAGATATTTCACAGGCTGGGCTTCCCGTCAAATTTCTGGTTTCAAGTCGTCCAGAACCATACATCGAGAGAGCTTTTGCCGACATCACGAGGATCGAAGTATCTAAATACAAGACCCAGAAAGACATCCAGCTATACCTCATTGAAGAAGTGCGATTGATTCAACACATCCCTTCGGGCGAGCGTAAACGAGCCGCCAAGCTTATCCACAAGAAAGCTGATGGCATGTTCCGCTACGCGAATCTCGCAATCGATTTCTTGAAACATCCATTCCGAGGCACCTTCCAGCAGAAGCTCGCTCGATTTCCAGACGCAATGGAGGACTTCTACAGGCAAAACTTGGAGAAAATGGACGAAAAAATGCGCGAACTTCTCCTGATTGCACTTCGTTGGAGGATCTACGGCAAAGGCGCCGGAGTAGACTACACAGCCGTTCAAGTTGCGGAGGAATTTGAGCACAAGTACGAAGACCCGATCAATACAGACAATGAGAACGACACCACTGCTGAGAAAGAGGGCAGCACCGCAGGCGATGACCAAGATGACTGGTGGCCAGATGAAGAACCGGAACACCAAATTCAAAAGGCCGAGGGATCCATCGAAGACCCCAAAACCCAGGAGTCGGAATTCCAGCTTACCCTTGAGCTCTTGAGGCGTGCGGGAGGCGAATTTCTTGCGATTGGTCAAAATAATATTCTAGAGCTTCGACATAAGTCCGTTCAAGATTTCATCATTGACTATGCGGAAAAGGTCACGAAGAAGCTGGTTCACAGAAAAACCTTTTGTTCCAACTGCCTGGATAGAGAACGTAGCGCCTTCATATATCAACTTGGACCGCGACAAGCTCATTTACATATGGCATTGATATCACGTAGGTGCTTTATCTTCCATAATTTTCAGGTTTTCGCGGAAAGATAATGAGCTGAAATTACATAGTAAAGCATCTAAACAACAAACAGTTCCAGGAGGAACATTTAGTCGACAAGGACTCCAAGACAGCTGAGGAAGAAAACACGCAAAAAAGTGGCATGGAAAATTCCGAGGGACAGTTCGAGCCTGAAATACTGAAGGAGCCTGCCCAGACCGAACAGATCCTATCAGATGGAGAGCCCGATAAGACACCAACAGAGGATGCCGCGACAATGGACGATACGGTGACAACGGAGGATGCGGTGAGAGCCGAAAATGGGGCGACAGCCGGGGATGGGACAGAGGGTGCGGCAGTGGAGACGAGTGGAGACGATTCCACTCTGGAGAAAATCGTTGATGAACCAGCCGAAGAAGAACAGGATGATCAATTCGATAATGCAATAATATCGGACCCGATAAATCTCGGAATTGACTACGACATTGACGCGCAAAGTGACAATGGATATGACGTTGCCGACTATCAGCGCACATTCGCAGACAACGATTACGACAGCTTCGGAACCGAGAGGTACGAATTCCGAAATTGGGATTTCCACATCCGAGAGGCATACAATTTATCATATAGTGAAGGGAAACTCGAACTTGAACAGTCAGAAATTGAGCTGTGGAAGGAGATCTGGGATCAGGTAGACAAGTTCATGGTTGAAGATGGTCCAGCCTTCATTGCATGGCAAAAGAAGAAACTTCCCTGGCGCGACTTTTTTGAAAAACCGATCCATATTGCCGCGCGGTGTGGCCTGATTGAAACAATGAAAAGGCTACTGAAGAAAGGCGCCGACATAAACCTTCGGAATGGGTTTGGCCATGCACCGCTCCACTGTGCATACGATTACAGAATGACGAAGTATCTCGTGGAGAAGGGAGCAAACGTCAATGCCCAGGACAATTGGGACGAAACGCCTTTGCAGAGTGGGATAGCCTTCTCCGTTTTAGATTTACAATCAATAAAACATCTACTGGAGCACGGTGCAGATCCATTCATTACCGACGACGAAAGTATCACTTGTGTTCATTGGGCGGCTCATCACGGAGAAGCTGATATCTTCCAACTATTGCTTGAACATAAAGCACGTGATTTAATTAATGCTAAAGACAATGAGGGAGAAACACCCCTCCATTGGCTATTGAAAAGCACCACTGCTTCGACTGCCGTACTGGAGCTTCTCCTCGAGAATGGTGCCGATATAAATGCAAAGGACAACAGCTCTCAGGGCCCACTCTATGAAGCTGTTAATGCCGGAAACCAGGTGGCGGTTAAAATTTTAATTGAGCGTGGGGTATCTATCAATGATCAAGAAGATATTTTTGGTCGAACGGCTTTACACGTTGCTGTGGATGCTACAAACCTCGACATGACAGTGATTCTAGTTGAAGGAAAAGCGGAGGTGGATATTCGCGATAAAAACGGAATGACTCCGCTCGCCATAGCGGCCCAGAAAGGACTAACACAGATTGTGCAGTGTTTTATCAAGACGGAGAAGGGATTGGACGTTGAATATCGCGGTGCTGCCGATAGTCGTAAGCGGACTGGCCTTCACAAGAGCGCATCTAGAGGACACTTTGAAGTGGTGAAGCTTCTGCTGGATACACCCGACGCGACTGCCTTGTGTAATAAAACCAATGAACACAGAGCCACGCCACTACACGCTGCTGCCCGTCGAAAGGACCGACATGAAATTGTCGGGATCCTTCTCGAAAAGGGGGCTAACCTCAATTACACCAATCGCTACGGCAAAAAACCGTTTGATCTTGCTCTAGATGGTTACGCGCGGGATTGCGACTCCTATCGAGAAACCATGAAGATCCTAGTTGGGGCTGCCCCAGATGTGGCGGTACTAAATCTACGACTGCTTCACACTGCAGCTAGCCAGGGTGACGAAGATCTCTGCAGGTTGTTATTTTCTCTGGGAGCAAATCCAACTGCAAAAGATCAGCATGGCTGGGACACCGTATCAATTGCTCAGCAGTATGACCGGGAAAACACAATCATACCAATTATTTTGAAGGAGTGTCCAGGGGCTCCGTTCCTTTTCAACAACTTCGGGATTATTGAAGATGGAGACAATGCGTCGTATAAACCGCCGACGGCCTGGAGTTTTACGGACAAATCAAGCGTTCTCTCTGTATCAACGGATGGGCTTGTTGTGACCGAAGCTAGTACGCACCCACCTATAACCGCTATCGATTGAAAGAAGCTGATGGAACTACTATAGGTAATGCTATGTGGGGGACGGTGGGATCTGTTCGTTCCAACCACCCGATGCCAGCCGACATCAATGTCTTCTACTATGAAATTACGGTTCTCAGCAGCTATGCAGAGGCCCCGTATGTCCACATGCTTTTGGCGCCTGCCAACATACTGACGAATACGGAACTAGGGAAATCGGCATCGGCGTATGCGACGAATGGGCCATCATCGAAAACACCATGCCGGGCTGGGTTGATGTCCGCTCACTCTCGTGGGGATTCCACGCAGATGATGCCCGCCTCTACTCGCCAGATACCAGCCTGGAATACGATGTGGGACGGGATTATGGAGCGAACTGGGGACAGGGAGATACTATCGGATGTGGGGTCGATCGGGGAAAAGGGCATATATTTTTCACAAAGAATGGCATATTTTTGGGTATTCTTTTCCAATTCAATACGCATGAAAGGTGTCCTAACGATCTGCACAGGTGTGGCTTTTGAGAACCCGAGGGGTAGACTCTTTCCGGTTTGTGGAACGAGAGTGGCATCGCATGAGGCGAAGTGGCAGGCGAACTTTGGACAGGATCCGGAGAAGAAGTTTGTGTTTGACATTGAAGCGTATAAGAACGGGGAGAAGATGGAAAGGCTAGGGCCTGTGCCAGCGAAGTAAGTGGTGCGTGTATGGTGTAGCCTGTGTTCATCTATATAACCGGGTGTAGGCTAATTATAACTAAAGCTATCATACTTACTGAGCACATTGACGCGGTTTTGGCTCCCAAATCATTGAAACATCTCTTCATTGCACACGAGGGATGAGCTTTTGTGCAGGGCCTTAGGGTCTTCTCGGTGTCACAATGTTTGGTTAAACAAGGCTTTTCGATGACGCTCTAGACGCTTGCAAAGGTCGAGGGGTTAGAGAAGAGTTCGGTGGCGTGCGTGTTGCATGTCTGGAATCGTCTAGCGGTCGATCTAATCTAACCTACCACTCAAAGTGGCGCCAATTATAACCTCCGTTGCTCGAATGCTGGTACCGAGAAGGACGAAACAGTTCACCACACACCCCGGGAGACCCCACCGCGCCGACCATCGCCACCGCGCGGTCTTGCAACTCACATGGACCGCGGAATGTTTGCGTCTTGATGCACGGAGAAACACGCACATGGGCCCGATGGTGTTGAATACCAATGCCACCTTGTAAACAGTAGGTCCCGCTCAGTCTCAGAAAATCACGTCAAACGTCCGAACAGCAACAAATATTTAAACTATGAATACATCCACGCCCACTTCAACTCCCATAACCATCTCCACACACTCATCCAGCGTTAGGCGTATCCGTAGCGATGTTATCGAATTTCCGTGTCGGCGCGATCGCACCTGTTGCAGCGGCCTGGGTTTTAGTAACCACCACCGTCCCTCCCGGAGCTCCTCCACCGACGGCACTGGTAACCACGGCACTCGGGAGGGCTTGAGATGGGCCAGCGACGCCGTCACCGCCAGGCAGTGCACCACCATTGCCGTTGCCGTTCCCACCGTTCCCGTTCCCGTTCCCACCGTTCCCGTTGCCGTTCCCACCGTTGTTTCCGTTTCCGTCTCCGTCTTTGCCTTTGCCTTTGCCTTTGCCTTTGCCGTTCCCGCCGCCGTTCCCGCCGCCGTTCCCGCCGTTCCCGCCGTTCCCGCCACCATTTCCGTTCCCACCGCCGTTGCCGTCCCCACCGCCGTTGGCGTTGCCGTTCCCGCCGTTGGCGCCGCCGGTGCCGTTTCCATTCCCATTCCCACATCCATTCGCACCATTGGCAATAGCACCTGCGACAACGGTCATAAATTCGGAAGGACTGAGTTGGGAAAGTTTTTGTGTAAGTTCGGCGAGGGCTAGGCCATTCCCTCCGTTGTTTCCGCCATTCCCGCCATTTCCATTTCCATTGCCATTCTCGGCGGTTGCGTTTCCGTTACCTCCTTGGCCCTGTCCTTCCGGATTCAAAAGTGGGGAAGCAGAGACAATAGCGAGTCCACCGAGTAGGGCGAAAAGGATAGTGCGTGGGGCGTGCATCGTGATGTGTGCGTGTGTATGTGTGGGAGAGATACTTATGGTACGTACTACTACCGGAGCGTAGGGAATAGATGACTTTCCGGAAGTCTTAATGAAAGATGCAAAGAAAACGAAATGAAACGAAGGCTAGCTTCTGGTCCGTCGAGGAGTGTGGGAGTGTGATGAGGTTGGTGAGTTGGGATTAACTGCTGGGTTTGTCGGGTTTATATGCTCCCAAAACTAGGTTTACCGGAGGAGTAACATTGGAATCTTTCATGGAGTTATTCGTTGCTAGATCGTACGCTGAAACAACTGAAACTCTAGATGTGTGGGTACGTACCCGCCAGAACCACACACGGTTAGGGTTGTCATACGTTCAAATGCTTGGTACCCAATCGTTTGGTATCACAAACAGACTCATATTGTTACCCGCTGCGGCTGGTGATGAGGGGTAGATGTGATTTCTGTTTCGAGTTTTGATACACTGACACGTTCCATGGCGAGCTACATATTATTCACCGGAGTACATGACTGGTATTACAGTGAATATGTACCTGAAGATCAATAATTATACCTGCACCAACCACGTTTTGACATGCATGGCGTACGTGTACATATTGATCCCGCATGTACGTGATCCAAGCGCGGGCTGAAAAGCTTGTTGAACTGAAACGGTTCCCGTCCTACGCTGGGTCGGGGCCGGCGGGTGTATGGAACGTTCGCTGCGACAAGTGAGTTCATGTTGAATATTGAATCCTCAACCCAGTGCCATTCGTTGGACAAGCGATAAGGCTGGCGTCTGGACGGATTAAGCTCGTGAATTCACGCGTTGGAGGAGGGTGCTACGGACGAGTGATGATGCTTATACTCCCAGTAGGTGTATTCATTGGTGTGTTCCGATTTTTTTGGTACTAATAGTTTCTGTTCATAATAACGAATTCAGTCTAGTGTATGGGGGAGAATGATGTTGGAAACCTGCGCGCGCTTCATTCTAAACTGCACCTTTAACTTGAGAGTTGATTGAGACTTTTGATTTCTCGTGGATTATATCCACTAATGTATAGTACAGCACGTACTCTACGCCACTTTCTCGTGTTTTGTTTGAGAATGTTGCGGTTTTTTGAATACTGACTATTGGCGTTGTGCTTTGTAAAGCACCAGAGATGTCCATATGCAGGGTTGAAAGTTTAAAGCCGTGCTAAATACAATTCCAATCTCAGACCCGGATTTTATATGGTTGGTACTGCGGCATAAGTGCGAACACCAGCGTCGCTCGCACTTTACTGAATCTAAGCAGGAACTACTTAAGTAGTCCAAGACAGCCCACAAGAAATTAGAATTTAATTACTAAATGTAAGTAGGGCTAATTACACAACCAGTTAGTTTTCGCACCGAGCGCAGATTTGTTCTTTGTTATGTTTTCATAGCTTCCGCATTCTTTCTCTTTTTTTCCTGCCTTTGTGCAGTTGCAAGGGTGTATGTATAGTATAGTACTTAGAGCTGTACAGGTGACCATGGTAATTCAACATGAGGTATACATTGAAGTCGGTAGGCTTGTCCAACGCCGATTCATGGTTGTTTGTCCAAAAAACACACGAAAACAGTGTTGACTTACATACTACAATAGTAGTGTAGAGATGGTGCACGAATACGTAGTGCAATTAAGTGCTTAAGTGGTTAATTGCAGTTAAACCCACCTTAGTTTCTCAGGAAGCCTTATATTTGTATATTCGGGTTAAAAAGGCCGCCGTAGTTGGGGACTACAGAAGTAGGGTCTGTAATAACTAAGTATGATCGGGGCCAAGAAATTACTCGAAATTTTAGTTATTAACTCTAGAATTTGGGTTACAGTTTTCTGTACGCTAAGATACCAAAACTTGATGCCTTGGGCGGGCCAGAAGTGACGGAAGCTTTGAGCCGATGGGAAGTCTACTCTAAGTCTACCGAAGCTGTGACATTGACGTACTTGTCTAAGTGCTCCTATCTCTAGCCCGTACCGTGGCTATTACCGTCACCATCACCATCACCATCACCATCACCATCACCATCACCATCACCATCACCATCACCATTACACTGAAAGAGAGCATGAGAAGCCCTAGACCGAATGTGTGCGCATACATACGTCTAAAATCGATGGGAACCGGGAATCGGGTGTAGATTCCACTGGAAAAATTAAGTTGGAGATCTGATCTCCCCAAGATTCAATTGTCAACCTGTGCTGTAGAATCCAAGGCTGCAATTGTCAACACCATGACCGTGAGACACCGTGAGATCCTGTCGCGGTGGGTGCGCTAAAGGTAAGGTTCAGACTATGAAATCGACCAACGTCATGATTTCGGCCACCCACCATACCCCGCCCGGCGCCTACTACTCAGCCAGTCTCTGCATCCAAGCGTGCTTGATAACCTGCACTGAAGAGCACTTCTTGGGAGCATACTTGGGAACGCACTTGGAAGCGTACAGTCAAATGAGCTTGGGAGTGTGCAATTGAGGGTACAGTCCTGGGTACTTGGGAAGTACAGTCAAGTGAGCTTGGGAGCATACTTGAGAGCGTACTTGGGAGCGTACTTGGGAGTGTGCAATCAAAAGCATGTTTGGAAACATGAAGTCAAGTGTGCTGTATGCAGCAACATGTACAGCGAGTGGAAAAAAGTATTAAGTAAACGGACCATAACCGGCTATTTACAGCCACACAGCTCAAAGCAGGTGCTTTACTCAGCCAGCAATGTAAATAAAGGTTCTGGTTTCTTTGGTATTAAATATCAGACCATTGCTGGACATACATTCTTACTGTATTACAAGAATTTTGTTTTGGGGGTGAGCATTTGGGGATAGTAACTCCCCTTACAGTCACCAGTTTCACTCAATGAGAATAGCTGCAAAGATAATGAGAATCACTGGGAATATTTAAGAGGTCCTTCTGAGCATTGGGACTAAATTTTGTACTTCGGCGAGAATTTATTCTGCTATTAACATGGTTTGCCGCTTACAGTGCGTTTACTTAATACTTTTTCCCACTCGCTGTATAGTATCGAGCGCAGATATTTGCCTGTGCATCATAGTTATCTAGTCAACGCGCTGGTCCATAGAACTTCATAGTTTCATAGCGCCACACGTTAATATCCTACAGAATACCGTCCGAAAAACAGCTTCTCTATGAGCTGTGCGTCGCGCAAGGTCATTTCCCCCGGTAGCCAGTAGTACTGTAGCTCTGTCTTGGGCACTCAATTAACACATAGTGAGTGTGCTACTTCATGCATACTACTAATATAAGGCAAAGAACCTACGTCCACGTTCTTCAGCTTGGCTGCGCGCCTCATGAGACAAGCAAGCTAGAAATCTAAATGCCAGATTGATAGCAAAACTTATCACGGCAACAAAGAGCAATAGTTTGATAGGGGCTTCCCTAGGCATGTGGCAATGCAGAAGTTGTTACGTACTAGTGTACTTCTAGCATTTTTGTATGTTCCCAGAAACTATCCCGCATCTGGCTTCCCATTGCGATCATCAAACGGGTACGGTCTTAGGGAAGTCTACGCTACCTCACTTAGCAGAATAAGCACGACGGGATTTGTCAACCGGGCAGGACAGCTTGTCTCGTCCCCAAACCCTTGTAGCTCCTTCGCAAGATCAGTCGCCACTCTCGTGACGAGCGAGCTTAGTTACGAGAGGCTGGGTACGAGACAACAGGACAGCAGTCTAATGACCTGCTGGCGACAAAAAATGGCACCTCCTCGACGATAAAAAATACTTAAGCCTATCTGTTTTCGTCGAGGGGGTTTTACCTAATGGATAGGGTGGTCAAATAAATATACGAATGTGGTATAAGACTCTCTAAAGCTTGGATGGCTGCCAATGCCGGTGGTACATAGTAGTACCTAGGTTGATATCCGTACGTGCGCGCCCGGAGAAGGGATTAGATATTGATGCAACAGATTAGATATGCGGCCACAGTTTCCGTTAGTATGTACAGTTTACATAACATAGCTTTCAAATTTCCTCTTATCTATAGGCTGGATGGTATGCCTATCCACCGCCGAAAGTGGAGCCGGCAGACGGCAGTGGATTTCTAAGAATGTTTAGAGAGGTCGAGAGAGATGAGAATACATATTGATTTGTTTTGGAGCAGATTGCGACCACGCAACCATCTAATACAAGCTGCAAAGTTGCGTCTTCAGGGAGATCAATGCTCCAGCACCTAGATCAAAGAACTATGAAAGGAGGGATCGCTGCTCTAGTTTATTTAAATACTTAAGTGCTGAACCCAAAAGCCCAGCTTCAGGATAATATATACTAGTTGATATGCCCAACGCGTTAACGAGCTCGATTCCCATGAATCTCAAACTCCAGTAGAGCGCCGATTATTCAACACCCTCTGTCGCCACAAAACCAGATATTTCCGAACCGGCTTAAGTCCAAAGTGCCTGGCTTGCTCAATAACTTGTGTCTGCAAAAGCCTAATAACTCGTCAGTAAAATATTGGATATGTATAAGGTGGATTCGAATTGAAATACCTCAAAATTCTTTTCCAATAAGCAGACAATCTCAGAATGCGCTTTGTTTTTAAAGGTAATATCTTCCAAGCTCTTTGTAGAACATTGCATCGTCCCAAGACAGCGAGACACTGCAAGACCGTAGGCTTCACCAGCAGTGGTAAAAACCTTTCCAATATAATCTTGTGCAGTTTCGTAGTCAGCGCTCTCGTCAAACGCGGACGAACGTGGGCCTCTGAGATTCTCTATACATTGCCCAAACCAAAGCTCAACCAATACGATACCAAGTGAAAAGAGACTTTTGTCGTATGAAATCAATTCTGTGGCCGCCGAGGCGGAACAGCCATCTCCGGTAAGGGAATCTTGCGGGGTTGGGAACATCCGACGAACGAATGGCTTGTCTACCACTGGGGCCGGGACCCATCGATCGTTTGCGGTCTTCAGTCGGTAGTTGGACTTTTGAAGGAAGAAGATATCCTTTTTCCCCCATGCCTCGCATAACCACTCGCTTTTATGCAGCTGCATAACAGCCGAGGCAAGTTGTACCCCTAGTTCTAGCCGGTCCTTTTTCTCGAGACATCGCAAGATGAGAAGGGTTTCGAGTGATACCGTCTCCGGCAGATAGGCAGATGGTGGTAGTCGTGGTGTAGGTGGCCAAATCCGATGCCATAAGCTGTTCCACTCATCGACAAGCACGCCGATGCAAGTAGTTTTTGAGCATTCGGCGGCGGCTTGCTTAATTGCGGCACATAGGTCGTCTATTTTATTTTCATTGTCTAAGGCAGCGGCAGCTGTAGAAAGTTGGAGACTTTGTTCGCTTCTCGCGGTGTTGTTTGGATTATGAACGGAAATTCTCTTCTTCGACTTTGCTACTTCCCTGGAGCACTTTCAGTCACAGTTTGTTGGCAGGAGTGCGAGATAATTCCGAAACTTACTTTATGTTATCCACCAAATTGTTTCCCATGCGAACCATCACAAACGATCCAGTCCGTGCAGTACTCCGGAACGCATTTCCAATCCGGCCGAGTTTGCGTTCTGATTTCACTTCGGGTGGGGCGTTAGGATCTTCGGCGGGGTCGCTCGGTCTGCTGGGCTCCTTGCAGCTGTGACTCTTAGAAGATACGGATTCAAACTCCAATGCGCAAACAGGACTGTTAGAATCAAACAGCACATTCAATCTTCGATCATCTGGCCTGTTTATGGGCGCCTGTCGTAACCTTAAGCTAGCGTTGTGCGGAACCTTGCATGGACATAGCACAGTCTGGAAGTGATACTCGAATACGCCGTATAAACTCCGCGCATGAGTCCGTATGTGATTGTACTGCTCGGCTGCTAGAGTGTGTGCCTGTATTTGAATTGCACTCTTTTGCGCTCGTTGGTTGGCGATCTGGGCGAGATCTGCGTTTATTTTGCTGATATCGCTCAGGACGGTTAGGTGGTATTCTTGTTGGAGGGCAACCATGAGTTTCTTTAATATGGGCTAGTTGAGTACAACGAGAAGATGTTAGCATAATTGTGCATCGGTAGGCGAGAATGACACAATGAGCGTGGAACTAATACCATCTCCTGACCATGAAGCCCAATTTCCTTGCTCAGTCCCTGCAAAGATGCATTCATTACTTCGACGGCTTCTATAAAAGCTGCAGCTGATCGCGGTCCAAGGTGTTTCTCTAGCTTATCCTGAAACTTCGCGTCTCCCCATCCCCTACCCTCAATGAGCATTTTTGTTTCTTCCGCCGAAATTGAAGGCATCCCGTCGAGTAGATTTTCGCAGGTATTCCCGAACTTGCACCTTTCCATCTTGAGTTCTCGTACCAATCGCTTCAAAACTCTTCGGTAGTTCTTGAGTTCTGTAGTTCTTCGGATTCCACTATTGTAAAAGTCGAGGCCTTGAACAAGGATCGGGAATGCCGCAAGCGCTAGTCCGGCGGTCTCGATACCAGTAACCATGGTGTTGAGAAGGTAGTGAGTAGGCTAAGATAGCAGATATGTGTGTGAAGGCTACGGCTAACTTGAGAACGTTCGATGTATACTCTAGGTAGCTTCCTGTGCACTGACGATGGTGGTACCCCCGCACTTAGAAGCGTGGTGGTGGCACGGCAATTTGTCATGGACCCTTGATGGTCGGCTATTGATTGGCTGATGACGCAACTGAAAAACCTATATATAGATAAAGAGGGGAGCTGCAACTTTGATGGTTATCTCAAAGCGTGGGTTAGGAATTAAAGCTTCTAACAACGGCTACTTAAGTGCATTTTCATTCCTTCAACGCCTCTCTTCACGGCGTTTTCCTAATATTTATCTCTTCCTTACCCTCACGGGCTTTTATGAAAGGCTATAATGCTTGATGGCCAGGATATTGCTCCCCGCTATCGGGAATGTATGGATTCATTCCGCCAACTCCTCAGTTTGCAACGAGACAACGGATCGGATGCCACCAGTTTGCATGCGCTTGAAGATGAGTTTGGGAGGTTTCGAGTCTGGGGCGAAAATTCCGGGTCTCTTCGGAAAGGGAGAGCCTCGTTGGATCACCGGCTACGGGAAGCATCAAATGTCAAAGGAATGGTTCTCGAGTTGCTAGGCAACCTGAATTCAGATTTGAATGAAGGTGCGAGGTTGAATTACAACTGATGTTATAGAGAGTATTTCTGAAAACTGCGTGTAGTTATCGCGGTTGTGTCCGGGGAGTCTGTAAAAGTTGTCGAATCCTCGAACTCCGCAGTGGCAGATCACGCCGATGAAGATGAAGGAACAGAAGCTGGGCCTGAAGTGGATCCGGATATTGATGCAACAAGTGAACTAGAGGAGTGTATCACAGACATCGCCCACGCCATCACCTGCTTGTATGAGTTTTCTATTACCATTTGGAATCCGGCGCCAAGCGACAGACTTGAAAAATGCTCAAAAATTCATGTATCTCACTTCGAGATGTTTGATATTCAACATGCACAGCATAAATTTCCTTACGCTGACGGACATCTGCGAGAGCGCCTGGGAAAGGCAAACACCAAACGCAGACAACTTCTCAAGTACCACGAGGGACGCTATGGCGAAATTCCCGGCCAATATGACACCTGTGGCTCTTCAGTGACCACCACAAGTTTGACCGAAGATGTTGACAGAGGGCTGGTACAAGAGGCTCAAGATGTGACAGATCATACTCTTGTCCAAAGTCCACATACAATTGCCAGTAAATGCAAAACACAAACAACCGTCTCGACATATGTGCCATGGCAACTAGACATCACCGACACCGCCTCAGAATCGAGCCATTCGGAGACATCCTTCAGCACGTCCATAGAAGATGGGCTCGATAGTGCACAAGGGCTAGTTATCAATGTCCCCCCTCCTCCGAACCCAAAAAGCGCATTCAGTGGAAAGCCATTTCCCTGCCCCTACTGCTATACGATCATTTCTGTCTCTGGGCCGCGGCCCTGGAAGTCTGAACCCCAGTTTATTTATTAACAAATACTGACTTCTTTAATTAGAAAACATGTTCTTCAGGATCTCCGTCCCTACGTTTGCACATTCAATGACTGTCCCAAGGCCGGATATCTGTTCGCTAGCCAGCATGATTGGTTTGAGCACGAAATAGAGCTACACAGACGCGAATGGTACTGCAATTCCTGTAGAATTCCATACACATCCGCCTCACTTTTCCGACAACACTTACAGGAAAAGCACTTAGATCTCTTAAGGCCCTCCCAGTTGGAGACAACGGTCAAAAGGTGTGAGAGAGGCGTGGAATCCGAACAACCTTGCACGCTATGTCCCCATGATGGAGATTTCCTTCCGGACAGCCTTCGGCGTCATCTTGGAGGCCATATGCAACAGCTTGCATTATTTATTGCTAAGTCATTCGAGGATGATGGTGCTGACCCTGGATCTACCGGAGCACAAGTCGACATTTTCAACGAGAACCCAACGAAATCTCACCAAGGAAGCATATTGGAGTTTGAGTCCAACCCAAGTGAAGGAAATAGGCTAGTTATATATGAGGAGGCTGGAGGTGTCGATTCGGAACTGGGAAGCCCTCAAATACGACCACCGAGCATTGTAAGCGCTGTGAGTGAACTGCTAGGTACTTTCTCCTATCACGTTGTGGTTGGGAGCTGCTAGCTGACACATACCTCTGAGAAAACTACAGAATTGGAGATGAAAGATGATGGATTCGAGAGAGATCACAATATAGACCTACCCGAACAGTCGCAAGCCCTAACACGTGTGGGTGGCATAAACGTACTTCCACCCACCGCCGAAAAGCATGAAGATAACATGGACTCTCATGTGTTTGCCATACGGCCGCAAGGTATTGCAGGCGGGGACTTACTGGCTATCTCAGAGCAGTTACTTCAGGAAGAGGAAAGAGACTACGACTGGGGGCAGGTCTTTAGCGCAGCGCCCAGAACCCTGGTCTCTATTGGATGCTTCGTCGCTGCAGCATGGTTGGAGAACGGTGTTAACATTGTGCAAGAGAGGGACGAATCACTGTACGTAAGCTATCGTCTTGTAAGTGGACGACAAAGCTAATCTTTCTTACAGACCTAGAGACCTTAGGGTAAACTTATTAAATTGCTCTGGTCTCGGAGAAGAGGCACTTAGGGAAGCCGAGAGTAGAATGAACCGAGTATCTTTGGCTGTTCGGACCATCACTGAACCCGGAGGAACTGTAAGAACCTTGCGTGGACACTTCCAGAAGATACTTACCAGCTATTAGATATCCGGAATCCTTGAATCAATTGCGGGAGCCTTGGATCGGGTTTCGAGGGGCGTCGCAGTCGAGCCAACAGCCTCGGAATTGACTAACAAGCTACATGACTTGGAGCAGTATGCCAACGATTGTACGAAGGACTCTGAATCGGTGGTACAGAATCTCGCAAAATGGCAGGATATAACCACAAAAAGTAACTCCGCTTATACTGAAGCCAGTGGTATGTATTTTTCATCTCCAAGAAGCGGTAGTAAATTTTTAATTTGTAGCTGAGCTGGTTTGATCACTAGAAAAAGAAAAAGAGGAGCTTGACAATCTGAGAAAAGAAATGCATGAATTGAGGAAAGAATTGCCCGATGACCTAGAGCAGAGCCCGGGAGAGAGTAGGTTCGGGGCCCTGGAGCGATACATTAAACGTAAGAGGGCAGAAAGATCGGCAGAGGAACGAAGACAGCGGGTAGAGAGGGTTTCGGGACAGCTCGAGGGTATGAGTTCTACGGCATCCACAAAGGTAAGGCAGTCCTACTTCCCCGTTGGGTAGACGTAGTAAATCGTCCGGTCTGGACTAATTCTCATTTGTTTGTAGATTGATATTATTAATATCCTCGAGGGATGTCTGTATAGTCTAACAGATCTAAAGGGGGACATTGAGAGTTTGTATGGCTTTTTCAACGCATTCCACCAAGAGATTGAGAACCTCAGCAGGTGGCGTGTTCCGAAGTTCATTGAACTTGCTGGGAAGCTAGTAAGTGGGGCTACGGAGGCAACGGGTAGACAAATGCAGGTAGGCTAAATATCACCTTGTAGTAAACTTCGTATGTATGTACAGCAGCTAACTCACCTCAGTGGCTCCATCGGGACGTTCTTAGGTTGACTGGCTATTACACTCGTGCAGGGGCAAAATCGTCCACATATGTCCAAGTGTCTCGTAAACACATCATGCCTGGCGTCAATGAAGTCCATGATCTGAACAAGCTGGATAAGGCTGCCATTGATGAGAAGGTCAAGCGGCTAGTAGAATATTCCAAAAATGCACAAGCCGAGATTCGTGTTTTCGCGCGGGAGGTATTTATTTCATTTAATTGAGATATATTGTGGACACTGACTAGCTGGCGTTCAGCGACAGAAACACCGAATAGGTCACATTATGGGTCTAAACCAGCTAGCGCTGCAGGGTTAGGCGTTGTGTTCGAAATACAGATTACATGGAACGTTTCTAGGCGGAATCGTTACTTGACATAGTGTTCATGCTGTCACTTGCCTGTGTCTAGCTCTTCTCAAGATGCAAGTAACTGTGTTATCGGCTCATTTTGTACTGCTGGACGTGAACGTGTGGGATAATCTATATGCTACCTAGGTGTTCTTGCTCTACTTGAATACATTCCAACCGCCATCTCATGAAATTGTTGTCTCTTTCATCGTGAACGGTGCCCGATAAAGTTGCGGATGGGGGTGTTAATGGCGGTACTGACTGGAAATATTAGATTATGCACCGGTGCTACCGCTAAGATGAAACGTAGACCGATTAAACGACTACTGTTAATATAAAGTACGTGACCGGCATGTGAAACTATCAACGTCACAACATATCACTCTAGAGCAGAGTTCTCGAGTATGTTATTTTGGTACGAAGATAGTTGATTGTATTTGTTCTGACCCATACGCTAAATTTTCCCGTTGGCTAATGGTTGACCTATAGGCAAAGCATCGGCAAAAGTGCAAATCGACTATAGGCTGCGCTACGCGCACACGCGCACACGCGCAGCCCATAGCAAGCTTCCCGTGGACCCCTGCGTGACGCGCAGCCTATAGTCATCTATAGTCGATTCATAGAGATGTGCGCGTGGGGCTATGGAACTATATACGGCTGGCGGCCTATACCTGTCTCCACTGCCTGGAGTCTTCGCTGTTATACCGGTACTGTACATTATCACTGAGAGTCTGCTTGAGAGCCCGCTGGTGCTTGGGAGCCTGCTTGAGAACCTGCTTGATAGCCTGCTTGATAGCCTGCTTGATAGCCTGCTTGAGAGAGCCGCGCTTCGGGAGGAGTAGAGTGTTCCACGGGAAGCTTTTGGCCGATGGAAAACTCTGAGTTTGTGGAAGCTTTGGCTAATAGAAGGTTCTAAGTCTGTGGAAGCTTTGACGCTGACGTTGATGTAGCCAACCTACTTGTCTAAGTACTTCTGGTACACTGATCACCATCACCAACACCATCATCATCGCCATCGCCATCGCCATCACCGCCATCGCCATCGCCATCACCATCGCCATCATCACCATCAGCCCCGGACCGAGTGCGCACACATACGCTCACAATCGATGGGAAGCGGGCAGCAGATTCCTCTGGAAAATCTGAGTCCGAGATCTGCTCTCCCCAAGATCCAATTGTCTACCTTTCCTGCAGAAACTAAGGCTGCAATTGTCAACACCATAACCGTGAGGCATCGTGAGATCTGGTTGCGGTGGCCGCGCTAAAGATAAGGTTCAGACTATGATATCGACCAACGTCATGATTTCGGCCACCATACGCAGCCCGCCACACGCCACACGCCACACGCCACACGCCACACGCCACACGCCGCCCGCCAAAAACTGCCCGCCATACGCCACCTGCCTCACGCCTCCCGGTGCTTGGCGCCTGCAACTCTGCAAGTCTCTGGATCGAACATGCAGGAGCATACATGGGAGCATATAGTCAAGTGAGATTGGGAGTGTCTTCCCTCTTGAGAGTGTACTTGGGAGCGTGGAGCCAAGTAGGCTGGGAGTGTGTCATCGAGTACAATGGGGAGTGTGCTTGAGAGCGTCTTGAGAGCTTACTTGGGAGTGTACAGTCAAGCAGATTGGGAGTGTGCCATCGAGTGCAATTAGGAGCGTCCTTGAGAGCATGTTCGGGAGTGTACTTGAGAACGTACTCGGAAGTGTACTGGGAGCGTACTCGGAGTGTACTTGGGAGCGTCTTGAGAGCTTACTTAGGAGCGTATAGTCAAGCAGGCTGGGAGTGTGCCATCGAGTGCAATTGGGAGCGTCCTTGAGAGCATGCCCGGGAGTGTACTTGAGAACGTACTCGGAGGTGTACTTGGGAGTGTACTCGGAGTGTATTTGGGAGCGTCTTGGAGCTTACTTGGGAGCGTGCAATGAAGTGCATTTGGCAGTTTGGTTTCAAGCTTGTTGAATGCACTGTTGCAATAGTGATGCTAGAGAAGCTTGATTGTATTCTATCTAAGAGGGCCACAAGGCCAATATATATGAAAGTGCAAGTACGGCTGAATGCCATCAGCCCGTATCAGAGTCAACAGTCATCTCCGGCCATACGAGACATCAC
>Ga0307515_10001581_pt1 | contig 50851 bp, 34 predicted proteins | sample 17_EM_MG_FD_194513 | JGI IMG/M metagenome (GOLD analysis project Ga0307515, IMG submission 194513) | Populus trichocarpa ectomycorrhiza microbial communities from riparian zone in the Pacific Northwest, United States - 17_EM | ecosystem: Host-associated > Plants > Roots > Unclassified | place...
GATGTCGCCTACGCGGACGGCGGCGACCCCGAGCGGATGCACAACTACTACACCTACCTCTACAACCGCACGGTCTTCGACGTGCTGCGCAAACACCGGGGCGAGGGCGAGGCGGTCGTCTTCGCCCGCTCGGCCACAACCGGCAGCCAGAAGTACCCCGTTCACTGGGGCGGCGACTGCGAGGCGACATACGAGTCGATGGCCGAGTCCCTGCGCGGCGGCCTCTCCCTCGGCCTCTCGGGCTTCGGCTACTGGAGCCACGACATCGGCGGTTTCGAGGGCACACCGACCCCCGCCCTCTTCAAACGCTGGCTGGCCTTCGGCATGTTGTCCTCCCACAGCCGCCTGCACGGCAGCTCCTCATACCGCGTCCCGTGGCTCTTCGACGAGGAATCCGTCGACGTACTACGGCAGTTCACCCGCCTGAAGCTGAGCCTCATGCCGTACCTCTACGAGACCGCGCGCACCGCCTCCGCCGAGGGCGTGCCGATGATGCGGGCGATGGTCCTGGAGTTCCCGGACGACCCCGGCTGCGCGCACCTGGAACGGCAGTACATGCTCGGCCAAGACCTGTTGGTGGCACCGGTGTTCAGCGACGACGGGGACGTCTCGTACTACGTTCCCGAAGGCACCTGGACCCACTACCTCACCGACGACACGGTCACCGGCCCGCGCTGGGTCCGCGAACGCCACGGCTTCGACAGCGTGCCGCTCCTGGTCCGGCCCGGCGCGGTGATCCCGGTCGGCGCGGTGGCCGACCGGCCCGACTACGACCACGCCGACGGCGTAACTCTGCGGGCTTACGCCCTGGAGCGGGGCGCGCAGGTGACCGTGCAGGTCGACGAGGTGACCTTCACCGTCGTACGGGAAGGGGACACGCTCCGGGCGTCCTGCACGGATCCGTCCATCTCGTGGGCGCTGGCCGCCGGTTCGCGGTCGAAGTCGGGCAGCGGGTTCCTGACCCTGGAGCTGGGCTGATGGTGAAGATCACGGACGTGGCCCGGCACGCCGGGGTCTCCCCCAGCACCGTGTCGTACGCCCTGAGCGGCAAGCGCCCGATCTCCGAGGAGACCCGGCAACGCGTCGAGGCGTCCATCCGCAAGCTGGGCTACCGGCCGCACGCCGGCGCCCGCGCCCTGGCCAGCAGTCGGTCCAACGTCCTGGCGCTGGTGATCCCCTTACGTGCCGGCATCCACGTCCCGGTCGTCATGCAGTTCGCGGTGTCGGTGGTGACCACCGCACGCCGCCACGACCACGACGTGCTGCTGCTCACGCAGGAGGAGGGCGAGGAGGGACTGCGGCGGGTCGCGGACTCGGCGCTCGTCGACGCGATGATCGTGATGGACGTCCAACTCGACGACCCCCGGCTGCCGTTGCTGCGTTCCCTGGACCGCCCGTCGGTGATGATCGGCTTCCCGGCCGAGGCGGACGGACTGACCTGCGTCGACCTCGACTTCAGGGCGGCCGGCGAGCTGTGCGTGGAACGGCTCGCGGGGCTCGGCCACCGGGTCGTCGCCCTCGTCGGCTCCCCGCCGGAGGTGTACGTCCGCGGAACCGCCTTCGCCCAGCGGGTCGTTCAGGGCTTCACGGCCGCCGCCGACCGCAACAAGCTCGCCTCGTCCGTCCACCCCTGCGAGGCGGCACCGGGCGCCGCAGCCGCCGTAGCGGAGCAACTCCTGTGCGAGCAGCCCGCGTTGACCGGAGTCGTCGTCCACAACGAACCGCTCCTCGAACCCCTCATCGACGCCTTCGAGCAGCTCGGGCTGCGCGTCCCCGGCGATCTGTCGATCACCGCGATCTGCCCCGACGAACTCGCCGAGTCCGTACGGGTTCCGGTCACGTCGGTCGCCCTGCCCACCGCCGAACTGGGCTCCCGGGCGGTCGAGTTGCTGATGAAGAAGCTGGGCGGCAAGACCGTCCCCGACGCGACGCTGCTGTCCCCCCGGCTGACGGAACGTGCGAGCACGGCACCGCGCAACGCGCCCTGAGACGCCTCCGAGATCCGTAACGCCCGCACGCAAGGCCCTACTTGAAGGAGCCGCGACATGAAAGGCAAGAGAAGAAGACACAGCACGCGAAGAAGACACAGCACCACGCTCGTCGTGGCGTTCGCCCTGATCGCCGGCCTGGGAGCGACGGTCCCGGCGACCGCCGACACCCCGTACCCCTTCCGCGACCCAACTCTCCCGACGAGCAAGCGTGTTGACGACCTCCTCGGCCGCCTGACCCTCGACGAGAAGATCTCCCTCCTCCACCAGTACGAGCCCGCGATCCCCCGCCTCGGCATCCAGTCCTTCCGCACCGGCACCGAGGCCCTGCACGGCGTCGCCTGGCTCGGCAAGGCGACCGTCTTCCCGCAGGCCATCGGACTCGCCTCGACCTGGGACCCGGCGCTGATGGAACAGGTCGGCTCGGCGGTCGGCGACGAGGCCCGCGGCTTCCAGCAACAGCGCCCGGACGGCTGGGGGTTGAACCTCTGGGCCCCGGTGGTGAACCTTCTCCGCGACCCGCGCTGGGGCCGCAACGAGGAGGGCTACAGCGAGGACCCGGAACTCACCGGCGCCCTCTCGACGGCATACGGCGAGGGCCTGACCGGCGGCGACCCGAACCACCTCAAGACGGCCCCCACCCTCAAGCACTACCTCGCCTACAACAACGAGGTCGACCGCGCGACCACGTCCTCCGACCTGCGCCCACGGGTGGCGAAGGAGTACGACGAGGCCGCCTTCAAGCCCGCGATCGAGGCGGACGCGGCAACGGGCGTGATGACGTCGTACAACCTCGTCAACGGCCGCCCCGCCACGGTGAATCCGGACCTGAACGACGTCGTACGGAAGTGGACCGACCAGTCCCTGCTGAACGTCACCGACGCGTTCGCCCCCGGCAACCTCGTCACTCCGCAGCAGTACTACCCCACGATCGCGGAGGGCGACGCGGCGGCGCTCAAGGCCGGCATCGACAGCTTCACGGACAACAGCGCGGACCCCGGACCGACGACGACGGCCATCAACTCGGCTCTCCAGCAGGGCCTGTTGAAGGCATCGGACATCGACACGGCCGTCTCCCACATCCTCTCCGTCCGCGTCCGGCTCGGTGAGTTCGACCCGGGCGGCGGCAAGTACGGCTCGATCGACGCGTCGGTCATCAACAGCCCGGCGCATCAGCAGTTGGCGCGCAGGGCGGCGGCCGAGGGCACGGTACTGCTGAAGAACAACGGGGCGCTCCCACTGAGGAGTTCGGGCTCGGGGTCGGCGAAGAACGTTGCCGTGGTCGGCCCCCTCGCCGACACCCTCTACACCGACTGGTACTCGGGCACACTCCCCTACGCCGTCACCCCCGCGAAAGGCATCGCCTCAAAACTGGGCACCGGAGTGACCACCAGCGAGGGCGTCGACCGCATCGCCCTACGCGACACGGCGACCGGCAAGTACGTCACGGCAGGCACCGGCGACACCGGCGCCCCCTTGCAGGAGACCACCAACACCCCTACAACAGCGGCCCAGTTCGACGCCTTCGACTGGGGCTCCGGCATCGTGACCCTGCGCTCGGCCGCCAACGGCAAATACGTCGGCTACAACTGGTCGAACTTCGTCAACGACCAGACACAGCCCAACGGTTGGTACGTCCAGCAGCAGTTCAAGCTGGAACAGCAGGACGACGGAACGTACTTGCTGAAGTACGCGGGCTACGAGACGTCGGAGTCCTGGTGGTCGAGCCCCCTCTACCTCGGCCCGACCGACGCGAACGGCACCCTCGGCCTGGTCACCAAGGACCAGGCCGCGCACTACGCGAAGGACGTCGTCCGCAGCGGAGTCGCCGACGCGGTGGCGGCGGTCGAGGGCAAGGACGCGGCAGTTGTAGTCATCGGCTCCATGCCGTCGATCAACGGCCGCGAGGCCCACGACCGCACGGACATGGCTCTGGCCCCGACCCAGGAGGCCCTGGTCAAGGCGGTCCACGCGGCCAACCCGAAGACAGTGGTCGTGGTCGAGAACAGCTACCCCACCACGCTGGGTGCGTTGCAGAAGGAAGTCCCCGCCCTCCTCTGGACCTCCCACGCGGGCCAGGAGACGGGCAACGCCCTCGCCGACATCCTCTACGGCGACACCAACCCGTCCGGCCGCCTCACCCAGACCTGGTACCAGTCGGAGTCCGACCTCCCATCGATCCTCGACTACGACATCATCAAGTCCGCCCGCACGTACCAGTACTTCCAAGGCACCCCGCTCTACCCCTTCGGCTACGGCCTCTCGTACACGACCTTCCGCTACGGCACCCTGAAGCCCGTCGCCGGCGGCTATGAAGTCCCGGTGACGAACACGGGAACGCGGGCGGGAGACGAAGTCGTACAGCTCTACACGCACCAGCGCACATCCCGCGACAAAGAACCCCTGAAGCAGTTGAAAGCCTTCCGTCGGGTATCGCTCAAACCCGACGAGACAAAGACGGTCCACCTGAAAATCCAGCAGAAAGACCTCGCCCACTGGGATGTCACCCGCTCGAAATGGGTGGTGGAAAGCGGTACGTATGACGTCATGGCGGGAGCGTCGTCGGCGGACATCCGCGCCCGTACAACGTGGCGCGTCCACGGGGAAACCATTCCACCCCGGAACCTGTCGAAGACGACCCGCGCCGAGAACTTCGACGACTACTCCGGCATTCACCTCGTGGACGAGTCGAAGGCGAGCGGTACGGCGGTGGGTGCGGCTACGGACGGGGCGTGGCTGAAGTTCGCGGATACACAATTGGGCGCAGGGGCAACGAAGTTCACGGCCCGGGTGGCGGGTACCGGCGCCGGCACGATCAAGGTCCGGCTGGGTTCCGCGACGGGCAGGCTGGTGGGGACGGTTCACACGGCGGCGACTCCATCGTCGTACGACTACGAGACGGTGACCGTGGATCTGGCGGGCGGCGCGGCGAAAGGCCGTAGCGACGTGTATCTCGTCCTGAGCGACGGCCTGCGCATATCGGCCTTCGCGCTTCAGTGAACGAAAGGGAAAGGAAAAGGCCCCGCACTGCCGAAGCAGTGCGGGGCCTTACCCACATGGGATGAGTGGAGATGGCGGGAATCGAACCCGCGTCCACCGGTGCAGAATCAGGGCTTCTCCGTGTGCAGTTCGCTGTGATTTTCTCGGCCCCGGTGATCACGCGAACAAGTCGCCGACGGGCCCAGTCACTGTTTGATTTCCCATCGAACCCCGTGACCGGGCTCGACGGTTTAGTTCCCTAGATTATGCCAGGGTCCGGGTCGGGAACACCCCCGGGCTGACACCCTTTTAGGGTCCTTCAGTCGCTGTTATTAGGCAGCGAGGGCGAAGGACTGGGAATCGCTCTTGGAATTGGCGATTATTGGTTGCGACATATGGTTAACGAGATCATTGCCGCTTCCTCGACACGCTTCACCTGCTTCGACAGCCGCTGTCGAAACCGATCATCCCCATGTTGTTTTTTCAAACCGCTACACACCCGCTGTGGGGTGCAGTAGCCATCGTACGTGAACAACGCGCGCCGATGCCACCGTATTCCGTGTGGCTACTCGCCGCGCTGCTTCCGCTTCGCCGACGCGATCGCGCGGTCCGACTCCCGGCGGTCCTGCTTCTCGCGCAGGGTCTGCCGCTTGTCGTACTCCTTCTTGCCTCGGGCGAGGGCGATCTCCGCCTTCGCCCGGCCGTTGCTGAAGTACAGGGCGAGGGGCACGATCGTGTGACCCGTCTCCTGGATCTTGGACTCCAGCTTGTCGATCTCCTCGCGGTGCAGCAGGAGCTTGCGCTTGCGGCGCACGGAGTGGTTGGTCCAGGTGCCCTGGTGGTACTCGGGGATGTGGGCGTTGTGCAGCCACGCCTCGCCCCCGTCGATCTGGACGAAGCCATCGGTCAGCGAGGTCCGGCCCTCGCGCAGCGACTTGACCTCGGTACCGGACAGGACGATCCCGGCCTCGTAGGTGTCGATGATCGCGTAGTCGTGCCGGGCCTTCTTGTTCTGGGCGACGATCTTGCGCTTGCCGCCCTTCTCGCCGTCCCTGGCCTTGCCGCCGGCGGCCCCGCCGCCCTGCTTGGGCTGGGACTCCTTGGGTACGTACATTCCCTTGCTCATAGTGCTGCCCATTTTCGCACTACAAGGGGGTCCGAGGGAAAGGCGATTACGGACGGCGATCGGGAACGCCTACGACGCGTCGCCGAGCCCGCTCAACACCGTCTCGGCGCGCTCCACGGCGGCCTGCCCCTGTGCGGTGACATCGAGGTCGGGGGTGATGCCCCGGCCGTCGACGGTGTGGCCGGAGGGGGTGCGGTAGTGGCCGACGGTCAGTTCGGCGACGACGCCGTCGGGCAGTTTGCTCGGCATCTGGACCGAGCCCTTGCCGAAGGTCCTGGAGCCCACGACGACCGCGCGACCGCGGTCCTGGAGGGCGCCGGTGAGCATCTCGGCCGCGCTCATCGTGCCGCCGTCGACGAGCGCGACCAGGGCTCTGGTGGTGTCGCCGCCGGCGGCCGCGTGCAGGGCGCGCTGCTGGCCGTCGACGTCGTACGTCGCGACGAGGCCGCCGTCGAGGAAGGCGGAGGCGGCGGTGACGGCCTCGGTGACCAGGCCGCCGGAGTTGCCGCGCAGGTCGAGGATGAAGGCGGAGTCGGCCGGGGCCTGTCGTACGGCGGTGCGGACGAGGTCGCCGACGCCCTTGGTGAACGCGGCGATCTTGATCACGGTGACCTCGCCGGGCAGCTTGCGGACGGTCACGGAGTCGGTGGAGAGGCGGGCGCGCCGTACGGTCTCGCTCCACGCGTGCGTGCCGCGCTCCAGGCCGAGGGTGACGGCGGTACCGGCGGCGGCGTCCTGGGCGTCGCCCCGCAGTAAGGAGACGACCTCGGTGACGGGCTGTCCGTCGACGTTCTCGCCGTCGACGGTCCGTAGCCGGTCGCCCTTGTGCACACCCGCGGCGGCGGCGGGCGACCCGGACTGCACCTTGGTCACCTCGATCCGGCCGTCCCGCTCGCGCCGGGCCCAGAGCCCGACGCCGGTGTACTGGCCGTCGAGGGCCTCCTCGAACTCCTCGTACTCCCCTTGGGAGTACACGGCACCCCAGCGGTCCCCGCTGCGGCTGACGGCGCGCTCGGCGGCCTCCATGGGCGACTTGCCGTCGGCCTTGGCCTCGGCGGCGGCCTTCGCGACGTCCTCGTGCGAACTCACCGCCGTCGAACGGGCCGTACCGGAGCCCGATTTCCGGTCGGACAGGTCGGGTTCGTCGAACGACCCGGCCGCCGCACCGGCCACCAGCACACTCGCGAACACCAATGTCAGGGCGGCCCCGCGGCGGATGCGGCGGGGCTGACAGAACAGGTCACGACCTGACATGGCGGTGAGTCTAGGACAACGCGAAGGGCCGCACGGGCGGTTGCCCGTACGGCCCTCTTGGCATGTGTCACACCTTCAGGTACTTGCGCAGCGCGAAGAACGCCGCAAGCGCGGGCATCAGGAGGCTCGTCGCGAGGATGAGCGGGAGCTTCGTCAACACCGCGTCCCAGCCGATGAAGTTGATCAGGTTCAGCTTGTGGGACAGGTCCAGGCCGTGGTCGATGATGAAGTACCGGCCGACCACCAGGAATCCGCAGGCGACCGTGCCGCCGATCAGACCGGCGACCGCGGCCTCCATGATGAACGGGGCCTGGATGTAGAAGCCGGACGCGCCGACCAGGCGCATGATGCCGGTCTCGCGACGACGGCTGAACGCCGAGACGCGCACCGTGTTGACGATCAGCATCAGGGCGACGACGAGCATGAGGGCCATCACCGCGCGGGCGGCCCAGTTCATGCCGTTCAGAAGGCCGAAGAGGTTGTCCAGGATGCCCTTCTGGTCCTGCACCGACTGGACGCCGTCACGGCCGTCGAAGGCCGTCGCGATGACCTGGTACTTCTCCGGGTCCTTGAGCTTGATGCGGTACGACTCCTGCATCTGGTCCGGCGTGAGCGAACTGGCCAGCGGGGAGTCGCCGAACTGCTGCTTGTAGTGCTTGTACGCCTCGTCCTGGGACTCGAAGACGACGTTCTGGACGACCGACATCTTGCCGAGGTCGGACTTGATCTGCGCCTTCTGGTCGTCGGTCACCGCGCCCTTGGCGCAGTTGGGGTCGGACTCGGCGTCGCTCTTGTTGCAGAGGAAGATCGAGACGTTGACCTTGTCGTACCAGTAGCCCTTCATCGTGGTCACCTGGTCGCTCATCAGGAGCGAGCCGCCGAAGAGGGCCAGGGACAGGGCTACGGAGACGACGACCGCGAAGGTCATCGTCAGGTTGCGGCGGAGACCGACACCGATCTCGGAGAGTACGAACTGGGCGCGCATGGCGGCTTCTTCAGGCCTTTCCGTGGACGGACATCAGACGGCGGTCGGTCGGCGGTCAGTGCTGGTAGCCGTAGACGCCACGTGCCTGGTCACGGACGAGGCGGCCCTTCTCCAGCTCGATGACGCGCTTGCGCATCTGGTCCACGATGTTCTGGTCGTGCGTCGCCATCACCACGGTGGTGCCGGTCCGGTTGATCCGGTCGAGCAGCTTCATGATGCCGACGGAGGTCTGCGGGTCGAGGTTGCCGGTGGGCTCGTCCGCGATGAGGAGCTTGGGGCGGTTCACGAAGGCTCTCGCGATGGCCACACGCTGCTGCTCACCGCCGGACAGCTCGCCCGGCATCCGGTCCTCCTTGCCGCCGAGCCCGACGAGGTCGAGCACCTGGGGCACCGATTTGCGGATCTCGCCCTTGGACTTGCCGATGACCTCCTGTGCGAAGGCCACGTTCTCGGCGACCGTCTTGCTGGGCAGCAGGCGGAAGTCCTGGAAGACGGTCCCCAACTGGCGGCGCATCTGCGGCACCTTCCAGTTGGAGATGCGGGCGAGGTCCTTGCCCAGCACGTGCACCTGGCCCTGACTGCACCGCTCCTCGCGGAGGACCAGCCTCAGGAAGGTGGACTTTCCGGAGCCGGAGGACCCCACGAGGAACACGAACTCGCCCTTCTCCACTTCCAGGGAGACGTCCCTGAGAGCGGGGCGGGTCTGCTTGGGGTAGACCTTGGAGACATTGTCGAATCGGATCACGGGTGCACCACGGGTAGCCGGGGGTAGGTGTGCGTGACCATACGCGACCCGGGTGTGCCCGCGCAGTCGGCGTCCGGGGTTGCGCGAGGCTTGCACGTTTTGTCGCGGATTTGAAGGGCTGGAACGCACAAGGTCGGGGCAGGATAAGGCGAGCCGCGCCGAATCCCGCGGAACCTGGCACAGTGGAGGGGAACGTTCGGGAACGTTCTCGTGTCCCGTGGCGTTGTGTCTGTGATAGCCGGTGCAAGGAGGGCGAGCGCATGACGTACGACCGGTTGGTGTGCGCGAACTGCGCGGCGCCCGTGAACGAGGGCCGCTGTCCCGTCTGCCGCGCGAACCGCGCGCGGCTGCAGCAGGAGAATCCGTGGGGCAATCTCAACCCCATGGCGTTGATCGCCCTGCTCGCGGTATTGATCGCGGCGCTGGCGCTGGTGGCGCACCAGACCGCGTAAGCGGCCTGTAGAAGGCATACAGAACACAGAACAGAGACATGCAGAAGGGCCCGGAGCGCACGCTCCGGGCCCTTCGTCGTACGACGTGCGTACGGTCCGTACGGGGACGGCTACCGTCAGGCGATCGTGCCGCCGCGGTTGCTGCTCGCGAGACGCGGGAGGACGCGGAAGGCGATGCCGCCGGCGATCATCGTCGCGGCGCCGATCAGCAGGAACGCGGTCTGGCCGGCACCGGTCTCGGCGAGCTCACCGCCGCTGCCCTGGGCCGTCGTGTCGGACCCGGTGTCGGTGAGCGCGGAGGTGCCCGCCTCCTGGGCGGAGGAGCCGCCGTCGGGGTCGGTGTTGTTGCCGCCGGTGGAGCCGGAGCCGCTGGTGCTGCCGTCCGACGGGGTGCCGGTGGGCTCGTCCGTCGGCTCGGTGGGGTTGCCGGTGGGCTCGGTCGGCTCGTCGCTCGGCGGCGTCGAGACCGGCGTGGACGGCGGGGCCGGCGGCGTGCTGTCCGGGGCGGTCGGGATGCCCGAGTCGGTCGGGCTCGCGGGCGGAGTCGAAGCCGGAGGACTCGACGAGTCGTCAGGGCCGAAGCCGACGTTCGCGCTGACCCCGCTGTCGTCCACGGTCACACCGAGGTCGAGCGCCGATGCGGCACCCGCGGCGGTCAGCGAGGCGCCGGCGGCGATGATCGCGCCGGCCGCTATGCGCGCGACACGGATCCGCGTCTTTTTGGTCATTAGGTTGCTACCCCCAGTAGCTCGTCGTCAGGGTGGCGCGTCGGTGTCCGGGGCCGTGATCGACGGGGGTGGCGGCTGGCGAAAGCTCAGATCCCCCGGTTCACATGCGCCCCGCAGACACGCACGCCACGCTTCACCCTTCCCAGTTTTCACAGCAACGTCAAGGCCGTTGCGAGCGCAATGTCCAACTAGGCGTTCTTTGCTGGGGAATGAAACCTGTGAGTGTGATGTAAAACCCAGACATCAAGACTCAAGAGGGGGACGAAAAAGGCAACTGCCGCCCGATGGGAGGCAGTTGCCTTGTCGACAAAGTAACTCGAAAGCCACGCGGGGAGTTACTTCTCCTGCTGCTTGCGCCAGCGAATTCCGGCCTCCAGGAAGCCGTCGATCTCACCGTTGAACACAGCCTCGGGGTTGCCGACCTCGTACTCCGTGCGCAGGTCCTTGACCATCTGGTACGGGTGCAGGACGTACGAACGCATCTGGTTGCCCCAGGAGTTGCCGCCGTCGCCCTTGAGGGCGTCCATCCGGGCCTGCTCCTCCTGGCGGCGGCGCTCCAGCAGCTTGGCCTGGAGCACGTTCATCGCGCTGGCCTTGTTCTGGATCTGCGAGCGCTCGTTCTGACAGGAGACGACGATGCCGGTGGGGAGGTGGGTCAGGCGCACCGCGGAGTCGGTGGTGTTGACGCCCTGTCCGCCGGGACCGGAGGACCGGTACACATCCACACGCAGCTCGGACTCGTCGATCTCGAGATGGTCGGTCTGCTCGACCACCGGGAGGATCTCGACACCGGCGAACGAGGTCTGGCGGCGCCCCTGGTTGTCGAACGGCGAGATCCGCACCAGCCGGTGGGTGCCCTGCTCGACGGAGAGCGTGCCGTAGGCGTACGGCACGTGCACGGCGAAAGTGGTCGACTTGATGCCGGCCTCTTCGGCGTACGACGTCTCGTAGAGCTCCGTCTTGTAACCGTGGCGCTCGGCCCAGCGCAGATACATGCGCTGGAGCTTCTCGGCGAAGTCGGAGGCGTCGACGCCGCCGGCCTCGGCCCGGATGGTGACGACGGCCTCGCGGGAGTCGTACTCACCGGAGAGGAGGGTACGGACCTCCATCTCGTCCAGCGCCTTCTTGACGGCGGTCAGCTCGCTCTCCGCCTCGGCGCGGGTGTCCGGGTCGTCCTCCTCCTCGGCCATCTCGAAGAGGACCGAGAGATCGTCGATACGGCCACGCAGGGCCTCGGTCTTGCGGATCTCGGCCTGGAGGTGACTCAGCTTGCTGGTGACCTTCTGCGCCGCCTCCGGGTCGTCCCACAGGGAGGGCGCTGCCGCCTGCTCCTCAAGGACGACGACATCTGCCCTCAGCGTGTCCAGGTCCAGGACGGCCTCGATCGACTCCATGGTCGAGGAGAGGGACTTGAGCTCTTCGGAAACATCGACGACTGCCACGCCTCCAGCGTAACGGCTCCGCCAAGCGGGGAGTGCCGTGGCTGGAACGGGGCTCAAGTCACCCGGCACCGGTGCGTGCGTCCCTGGGACCCCCGGGCCTGTCCCCACCCAAGAGGCGGCCACTCCCCAGCCCGTCCGGCGTTTGAGGACGAGGCCGTTCAGGCCGACCGGGGGTCCAGGGGGCGGAGCCCCCTGGGATGGGACGGGTAGGGGCGGCGGGGGCGAGAAGAACCCTTACGGCGAAGCAGGTGCCGAGTTCTTCGTGTCCGGGGAGTCCCCGCCGGAGTCCCCCGACGTCGCCGCCCACGTGCCCACCCCGACCGCAGCCACCAGCACCACCCCCGCCGCCGCCAGCGTCAGCCGCCGGCGTCGCGTCGCCGCCCGGTGCCGGGCAGAGCCGGGACGCGGGGCACCCGCGGGGCGCGGGGCGCGGGCCGTGCCGCGTGGGCCGCCCGCCAGTTCGTCCGGTGCCGGGACCCGCATCGACGTATGGGTGTCCCGGTTGGAGTCGGCGGGCTTGGCGCCGGGGACCAGGGGTACGGCGCCCCGGCGTACCCGCTCGCTGCGCGCGGGCGCGGCCACCGGCGTCTCCTCCTGCTCCGCTTCCTCCTCCTCGGTGTCCGGCTCGTCGACGTCCAGTGGGGGCATCCCGGCCAGCAGGGGGAGCTGTTCACGGAGGCGGGCGGCGAGTTCGGAGGCGCGCAGGCGGGAGGCCGGGGCCTTCGCCAGGCACTGCACCATCAACTGCCAGAGTTCGTCGGGGATCCCGGGCAGCGGTACGACGGTCTCGGTGACGTGCCGTCGTAGCACCGCACCGGGGTGACCGCCGCCGAACGGGGTGAAACCGGCGAGGAGTTCGTACAGGACGGTCGCCAGGGCGTAGATGTCGACGGCCGCGCGCGGGGGCAGGCCCTCGACGATCTCGGGGGCGAGATAGTCCGGCGTGCCGATGATCTTCGTCGCGCGGGTGCGGCGCGGGGAGTCGATGAGCTTGGCGACCCCGAAGTCCGTCAGCAGGGCGGGGTGCGAGCCGCCGGGGCCGAGCGGGCCCTGCATGTCGAGGAGCACGTTCTCCGGCTTGACGTCCCGGTGGACGACACCGGCCGCGTGGGCCGCCGCGAGTCCGTCCGCGATGTCGGCGACGATCGCGACCGCGGCCTCGGGGGAGAGCCGGCGCTCCCGGTCGAGGCGGGTGCGCAGATCCGTGCCCCGGACCAGGTCCATGACGAGGGCGAGGTCGGTGCCGTCGACGACCAGGTCCCGTACGGACACGATGTTCGGGTGCTCCAGGCCGAGCAGGGCCGTGCGCTCCTGCACGAAGCGGCCGACGAGTTCCTGGTCGGACGCGAGGTCCTCGCGCAGCAGCTTGACGGCGACGGGCCCTTCCGGCCCCTCACCGAGCCACACCGTGCCGGCACTGCCCCGCCCCAGGATCTGGTTGGCGGTGTACCGGCTGCCGATCTTCCGTGCCAAGGCTGCTCCTACCGACGCGTGTGTCGCTAAAACTACGCGTCAGATGAGCCAACCTTCACCGCGGAGGCGGAAATCACCCACTGGGTGTCGACAAATCCCCAACCCAGCGTCCGACAAGGGCGATTCGGGGGTCGGCTGCCGGTCGCGTCGGGGGTCGGCTGCCGGTCGCGTCGAGGGTCAGTTACCGGTCGCGGAACTCAAGTCCTTGACCCAGCCGCTGACCTGTCCGGCGACGTGGCTGATCTCGTGCCAGTAGCTCCGGCCCGTGCCGATCCAGTCCTGAAGCGGGGTCAGCTCCCAGACCAGCCAGCCCGCGACGAACAGCAGGACGATCGTGAACAGACAGCCCTTCAGGCAGCCGAGCCCGGGGATCTTCATCGGGTTGGCGCTGCGCTGCCGCGGCTGGCGGGGCTCGCGGGCCGGCTCCGGGGGCCGCTGGGGCTGCTGGCGGCTCGGCGGGGCGTACTGCTGCGGCTGTTGCTGCTGCGGATGGCCGTAGCCGCCGCCCTGCTGCTGCGGCTGCTGGCGCTGGGAGGGGCGCTGCTGCGGGCGCTGCTGGGCGGCCTGGCGGGGCTGCTGCGGCTGTTGTGCGCGGGAGACCGGGCGCTGGGGGCGGCGGCGCAGCGGGTCCTCGGCCGGGTCGAGGTAGGGCTGGAACTGGGTCTGTTCGTTACGGTCGCGGGCGGCGCGCAGCTGGTTCTGCCAGGGGTGCGGCTGCTCGGGGCCGCCGCCGGACTGGTTCTGCTGGTTCTGCTGGCCGTATGGACCGGCCTGGTTCGGCTGGCCGTACTGCCCGGGCTGGTTCTGCGGCATGACCGTGGTCGGGTCGGCCGCGCCGCGGTTCGGCATCACCGTGGTCGGGTCGGCGGCGCCCACCGGGCCGCTGGTGTGCGGGAGGACGCTGGTCGCCGCGTTCGGGTCGTAGGCGCCCGCGCTGTGCGAGAGGACCTGCGTCGGGTCGGCGGCGCCGGGCACGCCCGGTACGGCGGCGGGGGCCGGGTCGGGGGCCAGCAGCCTGCCGACGTTCTCGGCGGCGGCGATCTGCGCGGAGTTCGCGTGCACGCCGACACCCTCGGCGACGACGCGCAGGCCGCGGGCGAGGTTCTCGGCGCTGGGGCGCTCGTCCGGGTTCTTGCGCAGGCAGCGCTCGATGACCGTCCACAGGGGGTCGGGGACCGTCGAGGGGCGGCGCGGCTCGGCGCTCAGGTGCTGGTGGAGGACTTCGAGGGCGGAGCCGCCGGAGAACGGCGGGTGGCCGGTGACCAGCTCGTACAGCAGGATGCCGGCGCCGTAGATGTCCACGGCGGAGGTCTGCGGGCGGCCCTCGGCGGACTCCGGCGCGATGTACGCGGGCGTGCCGACGAACTCCTGCGTGCGGGTCAGGCCCGGGGAGTCGGCGAGGCGGGCGATGCCGAAGTCGGTGAGCAGCGGGTACATCTGGCCGCCGCCCTGCTTGAGCAGGACGTTCGCCGGCTTCAGGTCGCGGTGCACGACACCGTCGGCGTGGCTGGCGGCCAGCGCGTCGGCGATCTGCGCGGTGAGCAGGGCTGCGCCGACGGGGCTGAAGGGGCCGTTCTCGCGCAGGTAGTGGTGCAGGTCGGGGCCCTCGACGAGGTCCATGACGAGCGCCAGGAGATCGCCTTCCACGACGAGGTCGCGGACTCTGACGATGTTCGGGTGGGTCAGGCGCAGCAGCACCGACCGCTCGCGCAGGAACCGCATCACGATGTCGGGATCGTTCGCGAGCTCTTCCTTGAGGACCTTGATCGCGACGGTCTCGCCGGGCTGGCCCTGGACGGCTGCCTCGGCGCCCGCGGTCTCACGCTGGCGGGCCCGCCAGACGGTGCCCGTGGCGCCGCGTCCGAGTGGCTCCTCCAGGAGGTACTTGCTGCCTACCGGCCGCACGTCTGCGCTCCCTGCTGCTTGCCTGTGTTCCGGTCCACTGTAGTGCCGCCCCTCTTGGGGCTACCTACGTAAGCATCGCCGTACATGTTCGAAGGAAAGACGCTCTCCCCGGTCTCCCGGTTGCCCCAATGGTCGCCGAAGCCGGACATGACCGGTCTCACTCGATCACCGGTGCGGCACTGGTCAGGCACTTTTGGGGACAGAGCTGACCAATCAAGATCACTTGGTGCCGGGCCCCGGGCGAGTTGTCAGTGGCAGGTGCGAGGATGCGTGCAGTACTGGCCGATGTGCTCGCGCGGGGTGGGGGAATATTCCGTGCCGGGGCAGAAGGGACCGCTGACGGCGATGCAGATCCGGCTGACCGTCGTAGACCCGTTGGGGCCGCCCGCGCAGCCGCGGGGCCGCTCCGCGAGTTGCGATGTGCTGGTCACCGCGCCCGCCGGCACGGCCCTGGCCGCGGTGGCGTCCGCGCTGGCCTCGGCGGTCTCCGCCGACGCGGCCGTGTCCCAGCCCGAGCGGAGCCGCGAGTCCGGCGGCCCGATCGTGCTGTACGCGGGCGTGGAGCGCCTCGACACCCAGCGCTGCACCCTCGGCGAGCCGCCGCTGACGGACGGCGCGGTGCTGTCCCTGGGCGCCCCCGCCGAGCCCGAGGCGCATCCCGAGCTGGACGACGCCCCGACCCAGCTCCATGTGGTCGCGGGCCCGGACGCGGGCGGGGTGCACCTCCTCCATGGCGGCCAGATCCACATCGGCCGCTCCGCCGACGCCGACGTCCCGCTGGACGACCCGGACGTGTCCCGGCTGCACTGCGCGGTGACGGTCGACCCCGGAGGCCGGGTCTCGGTCGCCGACCTGGGCTCGACGAACGGCACGACCCTGGCGGGCACCCGCGTGGGCACCCACCCGGTGCGCTTCGCTCCGGGCGCGCTGCTGCGCATCGGCGAGTCAGCCCTACGGCTGACCCCGTCCGGCGGTCCGGGAGCGCGCGCGGAGACGGCCCCCGACGGCGAGGGCCACGTGCGCGTGTCCCCCGGCACCCCGGCAGCCCCCCGCAGCGAACCCCTCGTGGTCCCGGGCCAGGGCGGCGCCCCGAGCATCGAGCACCGCGCCGTCCAGGTCGGCGGCGACACCCACGCGGGCCGCTTCGGGGTGTTCGGCGAGGCCGGCGAGGCTTCTGAGAACGGGGACACGGACGACGCGTTCTCCGCGCGGACGACGACCTCGCGCATCCTCACCGACGACGACGACGCCGACAGCGGACGCAAGGGCACCCCACTCCGGGGCACCGATGTGCCGCAGGGTGTCCGCAAGCGCGGTGGCATCGGCAAGTGGGCGCGGCGCCTGACGGGCGGCCGCGGCGAGTCGACGGCCGAGGACGCCGAATCGTCGTACGACTCGACGTACGGCGCCTCCTACGACCAGGAGGGCGCCGACGAGAGCGTGCCGCCCCCTCCCGTAGTGCTCCAACAGCCGGACACCTGGCCCGATCCGGCGGCCCTGCTGCTCACCGCCCTGGGCCCGGGCCCCCGCCTGTGGGAGCGCGCCCCGGGTCACCCCGAGGCGCTCACGGTGCGGCTCGGCACGGCGGACCGGGCGACACCGGACGGCTCGGCGCTGCTGGCCGCGGTGCCGGTGACCTCCGGGCTCCGTGAGGTCGGCGCGCTGGGCCTGGCCGGTCCGCGCACGCGGCTGGCGGGGCTGGCCCGCGCGGTGGTGGCCCAACTCGCGGCGCTGCACTCCCCCGACGCCCTGGAGATCGTGCTGATCAGCACGGACCGCGCGCGTACGGTGGCCGAGCGCACCGCCGAGTGGGCGTGGCTCGGCTGGCTGCCGCATCTGCGCCCCGGGCACGGCCAGGACTGCCGGCTGCTGCTGGCCTACGACCGGGAGCAGGCGACGGCCCGGACGGACGAGCTTCTCCGGCGTCTTGAGGACCACGCCATGGACGCGCACGGTGGCGGTACGGGGCGGCCGAGCGTCGCCTCCGGCACCTCCGGCCGTCGCACTCCGGGCATCGGCGCGCAGCGCGGCTCGGCGGAGGGGCGGTCGGGCCTTCCCTCGCCACACGGTTCACTCGCCGCGCAACACGGTTCAACCGAAGGCCAGTTGGGTGCCGCCGCACGGCACACGGCCGACGATCGTCAGCCGCGTGGGGCGACGGGCACCTCCGCCACCCCGACCACGTACAACACCACCGACGACGCCCACCACCACCGCTCCGGCATCTCCGACGACCCGGCGTCCGGTGCCACCCGACCCCGTTCGTCCGGCACCGGCGACGACACCTCCGCCGATTCCGTCCGCGGCGCCGCCCACCGCCCCGCGTGGGCCCGCACCGACGACGGTGACGGCTCGGCGGACGGCTTCGTGGGGCCGTACACCGTGCTCGTGGTGGACGGTGACCCCGGTGGGGCCGATGTGCGCGAGGCGGTGGCGCGGCTGGCCCATGACGGCCCCCGGGCCGGTATCCACGTCGTGTGCCTCGCCGAGACGGAAGCGGCCTCGCCCTCGTCACCCGTGACGGAGACCTACGAGGCGGCCTGCGCGGCGGCGCCGACATTCCGGGAGTGCGGGGCGGTCGCGCTGCTGAGCGGTGATGTCGCCACGGCGCTGCGGCTGTTGCGGGTCGCGCACGGCGGCACGGGGGCGTCCCGGGCCGGCGGTACGGGGGTGACGCGACCGGGTGCGGGAGCGTCGCGAACCGGCACGGAAGCAGCACGGCTCGGTACGGAGGCATCCCGGCCCGGCACAGGCGCGTCACCTCCCCGCGCAGAGCCGTCACGCCCCGGCCAGTCCGACGCCGACCAGGCACACCTGGGCCAGAGCGCCCCCTCCCGCCCCGGCCCCGTAGGCAACGGCACCATCGCCGCCGTGGACGCGGTGTCTCTCGCCTGGGCCGAGCGCTTCGCGCGGGCGCTCGCGCCGCTCCGGGCGGACGGTCCCGCGACCGAGCGGCACACGCGTGTGTCCGCGCCGTTGCCCCCATCGGCGCGGCTGCTGGACGAGTTGGGGCTGGCGCGGGCCACCCCGGCGTCCCTGCTGACGCGTTGGGCGGACGCGGAGGACGACAAGGACACGATCGGCGGGCGGGCCTGGGCGGTGCTCGGGGCCGGACCGCGCGGGCCGGTCACCGCGGATCTCGCCGCCGAGGGACCGCATCTGCTGATCGAGGGCCCGCCGGGCAGTGGCCGTACGGAGCTGCTGCGGGCGGTCGTCGCCTCGCTCGCCGCCGCCGAACGGCCCGACCGGCTGGGCATCGTGCTGATGGACGGGCGGGACAGCGTCGGCGCGAGCGGCGGCCACGGCGAGGGCCTGCGGGTCTGCACGGACGTACCGCATGTCACCACCCATCTCACCGCCAACGACCCTGTGCGCATGCGGGAGTTCGCGCAGTCCCTGAGCGCCGAGCTGAAGCGGCGGGCCGAGTTGCTGGGCCGGATCGGCTTCGTCGAGTGGCACTCGCGGCACGAGGTGTCGGGGCGGATCATCTCGCAGCGCGGCACGTCCGGTGCCGGGGATCTGGAGTCCCCGTCCAGTTCGACGATCCGCTTGCGCCCGTCGGCGGCGGCCCGTCAACAGACCGAGGCGGCACCGCCGTTGCCCCGGCTTGTCGTGGTGGTCGACGATCTGGACGCGCTGGTGAAACCCCCGCTCGGCTCCCCCGGACGCCCTGCCGCCGGGTCGGTGATACGCGCACTGGAGGCGGTGGCCCGCGAGGGCGAGCGGCTCGGGGTGCATCTGGTGGCGGCTGCCGCCGTAGAGGCGCGTACGTCGGAGACCGAACCCGCGCGGCACCTCACCCTCCGGGTCAGCCTCGACGCGACGACGCAGGGGCCGGACGAACCCGCCCCGGGGCGTGGCCGGTTGACCTTGCCGGACGGCCGGGCGACCCCCTTCCAGGGTGGGCGCGTGACGGGTCGTATCCCGCGCACGGCGACGCTCCGCCCCACGGTCGTCCCGCTGGAGTGGCAGCGCATGGGCGACCCCCCGGCCCGCCGCCCGGTCCGCGAACTGGGCAACGGGCCGACGGACTTGGCGCTCCTGGCCAGCGCGCTGGAGCGGGCCACGCGCTCGGTGTCGGCGGCGGAGGTGCCGTCGCTCCTCTGATCGTTCACAGGCTGCCCACACAACCCCACGTCACGACCCAATCACGATCGCGTACTTGACAGCGGACGCCATCTTGCCGCGTTCAAGTACCGGGCGTAGACCAGTGCGCACGGAAGCGTTCGAGCGTTCGACGAGGAACGAAGAACGGGGCAGTGATGCGCAGCACGAGCAGCACCCACCGGACACGCACCAGCGTACGTACAGCGGCAGTTGTCGCCGCGGGGGCACTGACGCTCTCGCTCGCCGCCTGTGGAGGTGGCGGCGACAAGAGCGACGACAGTAAATCCAGCAGTCCCTCGGAGACCGCGGGCACGGTCACCCTCCCCAAACTGAACGGCGCGAGCCTCGAAGTGGCCGCCGTGTGGACCGGTGACGAGCAGAAGAACTTCAAGACGGTCCTCGCGGAGTTCGAGAAGCGCACGGGTGCCAAGGTCACCTTCGTGCCCGCCCAGGACCCGATCATCAACTTCCTCGGCTCGAAGGTCGCGGGCGGCCAGCCGCCGGACATCGCGATGCTCCCGCAGCCCGGCGCCATCAAGCAGGCCGTCGACAAGAAGTGGGCCAAGCCCCTGGGAGCCGACGCGCTCGCGGAGTTGCAGAAGAACTACTCGCAGGGCTGGCAGGACATCGGCAAGGTCGGCGGCAAGCAGTACGGCGTGTACTACAAGGCCGCCAACAAGTCGCTGATCTGGTACAACGCCAAGGTCTTCGAGAACGCGGGCGCCAAGGAGCCCAAGACCTGGCAGGAGTTGCTGAAGACCGCGCAGACGATCTACGACTCCGGGGTCACCCCGTTCAACGTCGCCGGCGCGGACGGCTGGCCGCTGACGGACTGGTTCGAGAACGTCTATCTCTCGCAGGCGGGCCCGGAGAAGTACGACGCGCTGGCCCAGCACAAGATCAAGTGGACGGACCCCTCCGTGAAGGAGGCCCTCACCACGCTCGCCCAGATCTGGGGCAAGAAGGCCTATATCGCGGGCGGCCAGAGCGGCGCGCTGCAGACGGAGTTCCCCGCCTCGGTGACGCAGACCTTCACCGGCGGCGACCAGCCGAAGGGCGCGATGGTCTACGAGGGCGACTTCGCGCAGGTCAACATCCAGCAGACGAAGGCGAAGGTGGGCACCGACGCGAAGGTGTTCCCGTTCCCGGCGGTGGGCTCGACCTCGCCCGTGGTCTCCGGCGGCGACGCGGCCGTCATCCTGAAGGACTCCAAGGCGGCCCAGGCGCTGGCGACTTTCCTCGCCTCACCGGACGCGGCGACGATCCAGGCGAAGCTCGGCGGCTATCTCTCCCCGAACAAGAACGTGCCGGACTCGGCGTACCCGAACGCGGTGCAGCGGACGATCGCCAAGGCGCTGATCGCGGCCGGTGACGACTTCCGCTTCGACATGTCCGACCAGGCCCCGCAGTCCTTCGGCGGGACCCCGGGCAAGGGCGAGTGGAAGGATCTCCAGGACTTCCTGAAGAACCCGACCGATGTCGCGGGCACGCAGGCGCAGTTGGAGAAGGACGCGGCGGCGGCGTACGCGAGCGGGAGCTGAGCCCGAGATGGCATCGGCAGCGGCGGAGGCCCCCGGGGCCTCCGTCCCTCCCCACAACCGCAAGAGCGTGACCGGCACCCGCAGGACCGTGGCAGTGCTGTTCCTGCTGCCCGCCCTGGTGCTGCTCGGCGCGCTCGTGGTCTACCCGATCGGGTACTCGCTGGTCCGCAGCTTCGGCAACCAGGCCGGCGACGGTTTCGCCGGATTCGACAACTACAAGGCCCTGTTCACCGACGACGGCATCCGCACCGCCCTGAAGAACAACGTCATCTGGGTGATCTTCGCGCCGACGGTCGCCACCGCCCTCGGTCTGATCTTCGCGGTGCTGACCGAACGGGTGAGCTGGGGAACGGCGTTCAAGCTGGTCGTCTTCATGCCGATGGCGATCTCGATGCTGGCCTCCGGCATCATCTTCCGCCTCGTCTACGACCAGGACCCGCACAAAGGTGTCGCCAACGCGGTCTGGGTCGGCATCCACGACACGTTCGTCTCGTCGTCGGCGTTCCCGAACGCCCACCCGGGCCGCGAGTCGCCGCTGAAGGCGGACCACGGCGGCTTCATCACCAGTACGACGGTCCACACGGGCCAGACCGTCGTCCTCCCGCTGGTCGGCGTCGCCCCCGACCAGATGCCCGACGGCGCGAAGAAGGCCGTGGCCGCGAAGGCCGAACCGGGAAAGATCACCGGCACGACCTGGCAGGACTTCACCCGCGGCAAGGGCGTCGGCAAGCTCGGCGGGGTCGACCCGTCCGAACTCGGCTACGGCGGGATGAAGATCGAGGCCGTCAAGGACGGCAAGGTGGTCGCCTCGACGAAGGCCGCGGGCGACGGCACGTTCACCTTGCCGGCCAAGGCCGACGGGGCCCAACTCCGGCTCCCGGCAGGCAACTTCAAGGCGCCGTACAACGGAGTGGAGTGGCTCGGCCCGTCGTTGGTGACACCGGCCATCATCGGGTCGTACGTGTGGATGTGGGCCGGGTTCGCGATGGTGCTGATCGCGGCCGGACTCGCGAGTGTGCCACGGGAGTTGCTGGAGGCGGCGCGGGTCGACGGCGCCAATGAGTGGCAGGTGTTCCGGAGAGTCACGGTGCCGCTGCTCGCGCCGGTGCTCGCGGTCGTCGCCGTCACGCTGATGATCAACGTGCTGAAGATCTTCGACCTGGTCTTCATCATCGCCCCGGGCTCCTCGCAGGACGACGCGAACGTGCTGGCCCTGGAGCTGTACCGGAAGGGCTTCTCGGAGGACCAGCCGGGTGTGGCCAGCGCGATCTCGGTCTTCCTGCTGCTGCTGGTGATCCCGGTGATGCTCTTCAATGTGCGTCGGCTCAGGCGGGAGGTGCGGCGATGACCACGGATGCCGGAAGTCTCGGTAAAACCGGGCCAGTTGAGGTCGTCAAGGCGCGGGAGTCGCTCGGTGGGCGGCTCGCGGCGGCGGCGAGCGGGGGTCTGGTCCGGGTGTTCCTGATCGTCGTCGGCCTGTTCTGGCTGGTGCCGACGCTCGGGCTGCTGCTGTCCTCGCTGCGCAGTCCGGAGGACATGAACGCGAGCGGCTGGTGGAAGGTCTTCAGCCAGCCGTCCCAACTCACCTTCCACAGCTACAAGACGCTGCTGGAGAACAGCGACATCACCAACTCGCTGTGGAACACCGTCCTGATCACCGTCCCGGCGACGATCCTCGTCGTGGTGATCGGCTCGCTCGCGGGCTACGCCTTCGCGTGGATGGAGTTCCCGGGCCGCGACTGGTGGTTCCTGGGCGTGGTCAGCCTGTTGGTCGTGCCGGTGCAGGTCGCGCTGATCCCGATCGCCGAACTCTTCGGAAAGATCGGCCTGTTCGGGACCATCTTCGGGGTGATCCTGTTCCATGTCGGCTACGGGCTGCCGTTCGCGGTGTTCCTGCTGCGGAACTTCTTCGCGGAGATCCCGCGCGAACTCCTGGAGGCGGCCCGGCTGGACGGCGCGGGCGAACTGCGGCTGTTCGCGCGGGTCGTGATGCCGCTGGGCGGGCCCGCGATCGCGAGCCTGGGCATCTTCCAGTTCCTGTGGGTGTGGAACGACATGCTGGTCGCGCTGGTGTTCACCAAGTCCAGCACGCAGCCGATCACGGTCGCACTGCAGACGCAGGTACGCCAGTTCGGCAACAACATCGACGTGCTGGCACCCGGTGCGTTCATCTCCATGGTGATCCCGCTGGCCGTGTTCTTCGCGTTCCAGCGGCAGTTCGTGTCCGGCGTGATGGCGGGAGCGGTCAAATAGCCCACAAATAGCGTCAAACGGGGCGCATTTCGGGAGGCGGGCCGTCACCGGCCCGCCTTTTCCCGTTCACCGGGGATCCCCCGTATGCCGTACCCGGCGTAACCAAGTCACTCCATCGGCCGTTCCCGGGCAGAACGCCCGCGCCGACCGACCCATGGATGTCCCTTGCCCAGGTTCAGTGTCATTGTCCCCGCGTACAAGGTCCAGGCGTACCTGCACGAATGCCTGGAATCGGTGCTCTCCCAGTCGTATCCCGATCTGGAGTTGATCGCGGTCGACGACTGCTCGCCGGACGCCTGCGGCGCGATCATCGACGAGTTCGCAGCCCGCGACGCCCGGGTGCGCGCGGTCCATCTCCCGGAGAACCAGGGCCTCGGCCGCGCTCGCAACGCCGGTCTGGAACAGGCGACCGGCGACTATCTCGTGTTCCTCGACAGCGACGACACGCTCACGCCGGACGCGCTGCGCTCGATCGCCGACCGGCTCAAGGAGACCGGCGAGCCGGACGTCCTGGTCTTCGACTACGCCCGCACCTACTGGTCGGGCGAGGCCCAACGCAACAAGGTCGCCGCCCAGTTGACCGAACAGGGCCCGGCGCCCTTCCGGCTGGAGGACCGCCCCGGGCTGCTGCGGGTCATCATGGTCGCCTGGAACAAGGCGTACCGGCGGGAGTTCGTCGAGCGCCGGGGCTTCGCCTTCCCGCCCGGCTACTACGAGGACACCCCGTGGACCTACCCGGTCCTGATGACGGCGGAGACGATCGCGACCCTCGACCGGGTCTGCGTCCACTACCGCCAGCGCCGCCAGGGCAACATCCTCGGCACCACCAGCCGTTGCCACTTCGACGTCTTCGACCAGTACGACCGGGTCTTCGCGTTCGTCGACGCGCACCCCGAACTCGACCAGTGGCGGCCGGTGTTGTTCCGCCGCATGGTCGACCACCTCGCGACGGTGTTCACCAAGCCCGGCCGCCTCCCGCGCGGCACCCGCGCCGAGTTCCTGCGCAAGGCCCGTGCGCACTACCGCCGTTACCGCATCCCCGGCACCCCGGTCCCGGTGCGCACCCGGATGCGTCACACGCTCGTCCACTTCGGCGTCCACCGCACGTTCCGCACCCTGCAGGCCGCGATGAGCTGGCGGCGCAGCGCGGTCAAGCTCACCGCGAAGGCCCTCCGCACGCTCAGGGCAGCTGTCCTCCAACTCCACTACCGGATCCAACTCCGGCTCCCGCTAAGGAATCGCGCGGTGTTCGCCGCCTACTGGGGACGCGGCCACAGCTGCAACCCGGGCGCGCTGGAGAGCGCGTTCCGCACCCACGCCCCGCACATCCGCACCGCGTGGATCGCCCGCCCCGAGCACCACCACACGATCCCGGCCGCGACGCGCAGACTGCGCCCCAACACGGCTGCCTACTGGACGGCGTTGGCCCGCTCCAAGTACCTGGTGAACAACGTCAACTTCGACCGCCGACTGGTCAAGCGCCCCGGCCAGGTCATGATCCAGACCCAACACGGCACCCCGCTCAAGCACATGGGCCTCGACCTCCAGGAACGCCCGGCAGCCGCACGGGACATGGACTTCGGCGAGCTCCTCAAGGGCGTCGACAAGTGGGACCACGTCCTGTCCCCCAACCGCCACACCACCCTGACCTGGGAGCGGGTCTACCCCGGCAGCTACACCACGCTCGCCTACGGCTACCCGCGCAACGACGTGTTCCAGCAGGCGACTTCGGCCGACGTGCACCGCCTGCGCGAGTCGCTCGGCATCCCGCAGGACGCGATCGCCCTCCTCTACGCCCCGACCCACCGCGACTACCGCCGCACCCAGCGCGCCCATCTCGACCTCGACCGCGTCCTGCGCCGCCTCGGCCCGCGCTTCGTCGTGCTGGCCCGCGCCCACTACTGGCACGAGGGCCCACTGGCCGCCGCCGCGTCCGGCCGGATCATCGACGTCACCGACCACCCCAGCGTCGAGTCGCTGTGCCTCGCCTCGGACGCGTTGGTCACCGACTACTCGTCCCTGATGTTCGACTACGCCAACCTCGACCGCCCGATCGTCATCCACGCCGACGACTGGGAGGCCTACGAGGCGGCCCGCGGCACCTACTTCGACCTGCGCGCCTTCCCGCCGGGCGCGGTCGCCCGCAGCGAGGACGAACTGATCGACATCTTCGCGACCGACCACTGGCGCGGCTCCCGCTCGACCCAGCTGCGCACCGCGTTCCGCGAGCGCTTCTGCCCCTACGACGACGGCCGCGCCGCCGAACGGGTCGTACGCCACGTGGTGTTGGGCGAAACCGACCTCCCACCGGTCGTACCGCTAGCCGAGCGCCACCCGGTGCCGTCGGCCGCCGCGAGCCTCACGCGCTCCCCGCTCGCCACCGTGCCCCAGCCCGCGACGTCCCTGCCCGTCACCGACCGACTCTGAACGCCGTTCCCACACCGGGGAGTTCGCATGCCGTCAAGCCCCTCGCGACCGACACCGACCCGCCCGACCACCTGGCGCCCGACCGGACGCCCCAGGGCCTGTCGCGCGCACTGACACCGGACCCCTCCGGACCACTGGAGAAAGAACAGAATGCCCCGCTTCAGCATCATCGTCCCGTCCCACGGGGTCGCCGGCCGGCTCTCCCAGGCCCTGGACTCGGTCCTCGCGCAGTCCTACGGCGACTTCGAGCTGATCCCGGTCTGCGACGCCCCCGGCTCCCCGGCCGCCGACGTCGCCGACGCTCACACCGGGCGGGACTCCCGGGTGGCCCCGGTCAACTCGCCACCCTCCGCGGGGCTCAGCGGGGCCCGCAACACCGGGCTACGGGCGGCGACCGGCGCCTACGTCCTCTTCCTGGACGGCGACGACACCCTCGCCCCGGGCGCACTGGCCGCGCTGGACGCCCGGTTCGCGGAGACCGGTGACGTCGATGCCCTGTACTTCGAGCACGAGCGGACCCCGTGGTGGGAGGGCGAGCCCACCAACCCGGCCGCCCCGCTGCTCGCGAAGACCCCGGCGGGCGCCTTCTCCCCCGCGCAGGCACCGCAGTTGACGGGCGTACAACTCCCGGCGTGGAGCGCGGCCTATCGCCGCGCCTTCCTCACCGACCACCAACTCACCTTCCCCGAGGGCCGGTTCACCGACCTCGGCTGGGGCGGCCGGGTCACCGTCGCCGCCGAGCGGGTCGCGGTGCTGCGCTCGGTGGTCGTACGGCATCTGCTGCGCAGGCAGGGCAGCCGGCTCAACCTGCCCGGCGAGCACCACCATCAGCTGCTCGACCAGGTGGAGTTGGTGCTCGGCGCGGCGGAGCGCCTGTCTCCCGAGCGGTCGCAGGCGCTGTTCGAGCAGCTCTTCGCCGTGGTGCTGAAGACCGCCTCCCGGCCCGAGCGGCTTCCCTCCGGACACCGCGCCTTCTTCCGCCGGGCCGGGCGGCTCTACCGCAGTCACCGGCCCGCCGACTTCCGTGCGCCGGGCGGGAGTCTGGGAGTGCAGCACCGGCTGCTGGCGTCCGGGGCGTACACGGCGTTCAAGGCGCTGCGCGGCGCCAACCGGAAGGCGTCGGGGGCGGCCGAGCGGGTCCCACGTCCCCGGATGCTCCGCACGCGTCTGCGCTACGCCCGTGCCCTGCGCCGTCGACTCGATCCCAACTTGGCCGTGTACTGCGCCTATTGGGGACGCGGCTACGCGTGCAGCCCGGCCGCGATCCACGCCAGGGCGAGCCAACTCGCCCCGCACATCCGCTCGGTGTTCCTGGTGGAGCCGGACGCGGTGGACGCCGTACCGAAGGGTGTCGAGCACGCCGTCATCGGCAGCCGGAAGTACTGGGAGGTGCTGGCGCGGGCCAAGTACCTGGTGAACAACGCCAACTTCGCGGAGGGCGTCGTCAAGCGTCCCGGCAGCGTGCACGTCCAGACGCAGCACGGGACCCCGCTGAAGAAGATGGGCGTCGACCAGTCGACGTACCCGGTGGTGGCCGCGGCGACCGGCAGCTTCGCCAAGTTGCTGGGCCGGGTGGACCGTTGGGACTACAACATCTCCTCCAACCGGCACTCCACCCAGATGTGGGAACGCGCCTTCCCCGGCTCGTACGAGGCGTTGGAGTACGGCTATCCGCGCAACGACGTCTACTACACGGCGACGGCGGACGAAGTGGCGCGTGTGCGGCGGGAGTTGGGGGTCCCGGAGGGCAAGACGGCCGTTCTGTACGCGCCCACCCACCGCGACTACCAGACCGGCTTCGACACCGGCCTCGATCTGGAGGCCTTCTGCGCGGCGGCCGGCGACGACGTGGTCGTGCTGCTGCGCGCCCACTACTTCTACGACCAGGGCCGCGCGAAGAGCAGCGGCCGGATCATCGACGTGACCGGACACCGCTCCTCCGAGGACGTGTGTCTGGCCGCCGACGCGCTGGTCACGGACTACTCGTCAATCATGTTCGACTACGCCAACCTCGACCGGCCGATCGTCGTGTACGCCGACGACTGGGAGGTCTACCGGGAGACGCGGGGCGTCTACTTCGACCTCATGGAGGCGCCGCCGGGACCGGTCGCGCGGACGCCCGAGGAGTTGGCGCAGGTGTTCCGCGACGGCTCGTACGCGGGGGCGGAGTCCAGCGCCCTGCGGGCCGAATTCCGGTCCCGTTTCTGCGAGTTCGACGACGGGCTGGCCGCCGAGCGGGTCGTACGCCGGGTGTTCCTCGGTGAGCCGCCGGAGTCGATCCCGCCCGTGATCCCGCTCGCGGAGCGCGTCCCGGCCCCCGCCGCCACCCTCGTAAGGAGCTGAACCCGAAGTGCCCCGCTTCAGCGTCATCGTCCCCGTCTTCAAGGTGCAGGGCTTTCTGCGCGAGTGCCTCGACTCGGTTCTGGAGCAGTCGTACCAGGACATCGAGGTGATCGCCGTGAACGACTTCTCGCCGGACGGGTGCGGCGCGATCCTCGACGAGTACGCGGCCCGCGACCCGCGCGTGCAGGTGCTGCATCTGCCGGAGAACGTCGGCCTCGGCCGCGCCCGCAACGCCGGAATGCCCCTGGCCACCGGCGACTTCCTGTTCTTCCTCGACAGCGACGACACCCTCACGCCGGGCGCGCTGCGCGCGATGGCCGACCGGCTCGACGCGAGCGGGGACCCGGACGTGCTGGTCTTCGACTACGCGCGCACCTACTGGTGGGGCGGCACCCGGCGCAACGTCCTCGCGCACGTCCTCACCGAGGTCGACGGCACCTTCACGGTCGCCGAACACCCCGAGATCCTCGACCTGTTGATGGTCGTGTGGAACAAGGTGTACCGCCGGGAGTTCGTGCACAAGCACGCCTTCGAGTTCCCGCCGGGCTACTACGAGGACACGCCCTGGACGTTCCCGGTGCTGCTCAGCGCCGAGCGGATCGCCACCCTCGACCGGATCTGCCTGAACTACCGGCAGCGGCGGCAGGGCAACATCCTGTCCACCACCAGCCGCAAGCACTTCGACATCCACGACCAGTACGAGCGGGTCTTCGCGTTCGTCGACTCCCGCCCGGAGCTGGCGAGTTGGCGCCCGTACCTGCACCGCAAGATGGCCGAGCACTGTCTCGACATCCTCGGCAAGCCGGACCGGCTGCCCCCCTCCGACAAGGCCGAGTTCTTCCGTCGCACGGCCGAGCTGTTCGCCAAGCACAAGCCGGCGGGCGGCGCGAAGGCGGACGCCGAAGTCCGTGCTCTGGAAGGCAGTTACGCGCTGTACCGGGTCCGGCGACAGGCGGGGCGGGGTGGCCGACAGCTCCAACGCCGGGCGTTGCAGGCCCGTAAGTCGGCGGCCGGACGGGTCAAGGGCGGCTTGTCCGCACTGCACGCTCGCCGCTCCCTCGACCCCAACCTCGTTGTGTACTCGGCCTTTTCGCACCGCGGGGTCCTCGGCGACCCGGCCGCCGTCTACTACAAGGCGAAGGAGATCGCCCCGCACCTCCGGGGCGTGTGGGTCGTACAGGACGCGGAACAGGCCGCGCTGTTGCCGCCGGACGTCGAGCACGTCCTCCTCAACACCCTGCGGTACCGCCAACTCACCGCCCGCGCCAAGTACTTCGTGAACAACGTCAATTGGCCCGGCACCCTCGCCAAGCGCCCCGGCAGCGTCCACATCCACACCCACCAGGGCACCCCGCTCAAGTGCATGGCGGCGGACCTGCTGGACAAGCCCGGCGCCCGCTACGGCGTCGACGTCCCGCAGATGCTGCGCCGCGCCGACCGCTGGGACCACAGCCTGGTCGCCAACCGGCACTCGGAGCTGGTGTGGGAGCGGGCGTATCCGTGTCACTTCGCCTCGGTGCGGACGGGGAGTCCGCGCAATGACGTGCTCGTCGGCGCAACACCGGGAGCGGGGACGGCAGTTCGTGAGCGGCTCGGCATCCCCGCCGAGCACACCGTCGTGCTGTACGCGCCGACCCGGCGTGAGTACGTCCGGGGAGGGCATGTGGACCGGCTGGACCTGGCCCGGTTCGCCGAGGATCTCGGTCCGGAGCACACCCTCGTCGTACGGCTGCACCCGTCCCTCGCGACCGGACCCGCGCGCGGCATGGGCCTCGCGGATCTGCACCGGCGGGGTGTTCTTGTCGACGCGACCGACGAACCTTCCGTGGAGGACGTCATGTTGGCGTCCGACGCGCTCGTCACCGACTACTCGGCCCTGATGTTCGACTACGCCAACCTCGACCGGCCGATCGTGCTGCACGCCGACGACCGGGAGGCGTACGCGGCCAGCCGGGGCACCTATTTCGACGTCACCGCCGCGCCACCGGGTCATGTGTCCGGTTCCTACCGGGAGTTGGCGTGGGTGTTCGCGTCAGGTGCCTGGCGGGACGAGGACTCGACGCGGCTGCGGGGTGAATTCCGGGCGCGGTACTGCGAGTTCGATGACGGGAGGGCTGCGGAGAGGGTCGTACGGACGCTGCTTCTGGGTGACGAGGGCTGGCTGCCGCAGACCGAGTCCGGGGCGCGGGTCCCCTCTCCTGCCGCCGGTCACGACCAGTTGGCGTCCTCATGAGGCCGCGTACCTGGGTGCTGGTGCTGGCCTCGGTGTTCGCGGTGCTCCAACTCGCCAATGTCACCGGGCGGGCGACCCCCGACACGAAGAACTACCTGTCGTACGCGATGAGTCTGCGCGGTGCGAGCGAGCGGGAGGCGGCGACCGTCGCCATCGACTACAGCTGCGCGAGCCAAGGGGCGAACGCGCGGCGCGACCAGAGCGTGAACCCGTTGAACTTCCACGGCAAGGACCCGGCCGCGCGGGTTGCGAAGAAGTGCCGGGACGCGGAGTGGCGGGGGGTGGACGCGCGGCTGCGGGCCGGGCAGACGGGCGGGTTCATCACGCCGTTCACGTCGGAACGGTTCATGCGGATCTTTGAAGTGCGGCCCGGATACCCAGTGTTCCTGGTGCCGTTCGTGACGCTGCTCGGGCCGGTCTGGGGGATGTGGTCGGCGAGTGTCGTCCTCACGGTCGCGGGCGGGATCCTCGTCTTCCTGATCCTGCGCACGTTGTCCGTATCGGTGCCGTTCGCGTTGACCGGGCAGGCTCTTTATTACGTGCTGCCGTGTGGGACGACCTCGATGCGGCCGATGACCGAGGGGCTGATGACGGCCCTGACGCTGGCGGCGTTGTGGGGCTGCGCGCTGGTGCTGAAGGGGCAACGTTCGCGTGTCGGGCTCGCGTTGGTGGGTGGTTCGTTGGTGCTTCTCTTCACCGTCAAGCACTCGCAGTCCCTGTTCCTCGGGCTGTGCCTGGCCGGTGCGGGTGCGGTGGTCGCCGTAGGGCGAATGCGGCGTGGGCGGGTGCCGGGGCGGGCGTTGGTGGCTATTGCCGTGTTGGGCGCAACTGCCGCGCTGGGCACGCTGGTTCTGGCGAGCGCGCTGCACTACCCGTCGCAGACCGACAGCCTTCAGGACCTGCTCACCGATCACTACGCCCGGCCCGACCGCACGCGGCTGTGGCCCGAATTCCTGCACCTGGAAGCGAACTTCTGGGTCGAGTGGACGCGGCAGCAGCTGTGGCAGCCGATGCTTGCGGCTGCGCTGGGCGCGGGGGGGTGGGGTGCGGTGCGGCGGCCGGCGTTCGGGGTGTTCCTGGTCGCGACCGCGTTCACGGGGATTCTCACGCAGGCCGCGCATCCTGATGTCAGCGTGTGGGGTGGGCGGTTGATCGTGCTGGTGTGGTTGTTGCCGGTGGTGGGGGTGCCGTTGCTGCTGGAGAGCGTGGTGCGGGGGAAGGCTGTTGTGGGTGTGACTGCGCCAACGCCGGTTCCTGGGCAGGGAGTTGGGGAGCACGCTCACTCGGTGCGGTGAGGTGCTGTGCGGTGCGGTACGACGAGGTGGCCGACGGCGCGTATGCCGTCGGCCACCTTTGTGCCGGGTCACGGGAGTGTCGTAGTGACTACTCGATGACGAGGTCGACCTCGATGTTGCCGCGGGTCGCGTTCGAGTAGGGGCAGACCTGGTGGGCGGTCTCGACCAGCTTGCGGCCGGTCGCCTCGTCCACGGTGTCGGGGAGCTCGACGCGGAGGGTCACCTTGAGGCCGAAGCCCTCGCCCTGCTTGCCGATGCCGACCTCGGCGGTGACGGCCGCGTCGGTGACGTCGACCTTCGCCTGCCGGCCGACGAGGCCGAGGGCGCTGCCGAAACAGGCGGCGTAACCGGCGGCGAACAGCTGCTCAGGGTTGGTGCCCTGGCCGTTGCCGCCCATCTCGACCGGAATGCCGAGCTGAAGGTCGATCTTGCCGTCGTTGCTGACCGCGCGGCCGTCGCGGCCGTGGGTGGCGGTGGCTACGGCGGTGTAGATCGCGTCCATTGGAAACCATCCCTCTCGGAAGTCTTGGTGGGGTGGGGGCCGGTCCGGGTGTCCGGACCGCCTCACGGAGATAAGTAGAGCACACAATTCAATTGCACACAACTAAATGGCCCGCTCGCGCTATCCTGGGGACATGACCACCACTCCCGCCGCCTCCCCCACCAACGACTGGCTCCGCCTCGACCAGCAGATCTGCTTCTCCCTGAACGCCGCGTCGCGCGCGTTCGGCGGTGTGTACCGCGTGATCCTCAAGGATCTCGGGCTCACGTATCCGCAGTACCTGGTGATGCTGGTGCTGTGGGAGCACGGCGAACTGCCGGTCAAGAAGCTCGGCGAACACCTGCGGCTCGACTCGGGCACGCTGTCCCCGCTGCTCAAGCGGCTGGAGACGGCGGGTCTGGTACGGCGTGAGCGCAGCGTCCGTGACGAGCGGTCGGTGGAGGTGCGGCTCACCGATGAGGGGGTTGCGCTGCGCGAGCGGGCGGTCGAGGTGCCTCGGCGGATTCTTGGGGCGACCGGGTTCGACCTCGATGAGATCCGGGCGTTGCGGGAGCGGCTTGACCAGCTCACGGGGGCGTTGGATTCGGCGACGTTGGATGAGGCGTAGGCGCGGACACCGACTGCGTTGACTGCGTTGACTGCGTCGGCTGTGGGGGCATCCGGCGGATGTAGAGGGCCAGTTTCACTCGCCCTCGAACGTACTCCTGCCTTCGCGCGAACTCCCCGTCCACGACGTCGAGTTTGACCCGGTCGGTCGGGTCGCCGGGTACCCAGCGCGAGGGCAGCAGATTCGACTGCGCGACGATCCAGACCCGGTCCACACCGGCGAGCCGCGCCCGCAACACCCCCGGCCCCACCTCCCGCCCACTCAGCGTCCCGGACCTCGCCCCCGACTCCCCCAACGCCAGATCCCGGGCCCCGACGAACGGCCCCGGATACGCCGACGCGGTCACCCGCCAGAACGATGGCAGGAACAACACCGGGTCGCCGGGCCGGAGTTCACGTCCAGCGAGTGCGGAGACGGCGGCGAGATTCTCGGGGCGGTTGGCTGCGGAGCGGTCGTTCCGGTAGGCGGGGAGGCCGTGGAGGAAGGGGGCGGTTGCGGCTAGGACGCCTGCGAGGGTGATGAGGTTGGCTCGGGTGGCGAGGGTGGCCATGGGGGTGCGGTTGGCGAGGAGAGTGCGGCGGAGTGGGCGGCGGTCGGTCGGGGGGCGTCGGGTGTCGGGCCTCAGGAGGGTCGTACGGTCAACTCCGGTGAGAGATGGGCGGCTTGTGGTTGCGGCTGCGGATCGGCTCCCGCCTCCAGTTCCGGCTTCGCCTGCGCTTCCGGCTCTGTCTCTGTCTCGGGCTCCGGCTGCGACTGCGGCTGCGGCTCGGACGTCGGCTCGGGCCTCTACTCCAGCTCCGCCTCGTGCCCCGGCTCCCAGTCCGGCTGCGGCCGCGACTCGGGCGCCGCCTCCAGCTCCGGCTTCGCCTCCGCCTCCGGCTCTGTCTCGGACGTCGGCTCTGGCCCCGGCTCCGTCTGGGGCTTCGGCTGCGGCTCCGTCCCGGGTGTCGGCTTGGGCTCCGACTCCAGCTGCGGCCCCAGCCCCGGCTGCGGATCGGCTCCCGCCTCCAGCTCCGGCTTCGCCTCCGCTTCCGGCTCTGTCTCGGACGTCGGCTCGGGCCCCGGCTCCGTCTGGGGCTTCGACTGCGGCTCCGTCCCGGGTGTCGGCTTGGGCTCCGACTCCAGCTGCGGCTCTGTGTTGGGCGCCAGCTCGGGCTCCCTCTCCGGCTCGGGCTCCCTCTCCGGCTCCAGCTCCCGCTCCCGCTCCCGCTCCCGCTCCCGCTCCAGTCCTACGGTCGCCCCCCAGCCGGTGACCACCCCCGCTCACCGCACCCACCAGCTCGCGGGGACTCCCGGACTCAGCCACCACCCGCTCGGCCTCCACGCACCGGTCGCCAGGCACACCCCGTCCCTCCAGCCACAGCCACCTCACCGCCCCCACCACCCGGTCCGCCCCCGCCGCCACCAGCAACGGCGCTCCCGCCAGCGCATACAGCACATACCGCTCGTGGAACAAGGGCCGGAATTGAGACACCGTCAGCAGGAGCACCGGCGGGACCAGGAGCAACGGCAGGGCGACCGACGCGAGCCGTCCGGAGCCGAGGCCGAGGAGGATCAGGAGGAGCGAGGTCCAGAAGACGATGCCGGTCGGGGTGACGGCGAGGAAGTCGCGGGCGAGGCGTTCCGTCGTGTCCCAGTCCGGCACCCGCAGCCACGCCACCTGACCCGACTGCCGTTGGGACACCCAGGCCAGCGGCAGCAGGGCGCCCACCGCCACACCCGCCGCGCATCCCCAGCCGAGCCACACCGTTCTGCGCGCCCGCGTCGCCGCCAGCGTGATCGCGTGCGCGAAAAGCACCAGGACCGCGAACTCGTGCAGCAGAAAGGTCACGGCGAGGACGGCGCCGTATAGCCACCACGACCGGCCGGGTCGTTCCTCCAACGCCCGCACCAGGAGCAGCGTCGCCCCGGCCACGCCCGCCGCGACGAGGGCGTACGAGCGGCCCTCCTGGGCGTAGTGACCGGTCAGCGGGGTGATCGCGTAGAGGAGGCCGGCCCAGAGGCCGACGCGGGGGCGGGCCAGGCGGACGCCGAGGGCCGCGACCAGGCCTGCCGTCGCCGCCGCGCCGCACACGGAGGGCAGGCGGAGGGCGACCTCTCCGGGGTGGACGGCGAGGACGGCGTGCATGAGGAGGTAGTACAGGCCGTGCACCGCGTCGACGCCGTGCAGCAGGTGCCAGATCTGCGGCACCGTGCGCCGCCCGACCAGGAACGTGACGCCCTCGTCGCCCCACATCCCGCCGCGGTCGAGCCCCCACAGCCCCAGCGCGAGCATCACGGCCACCGGCACGACCACGGCGACGACCCCCGCACGCGTCCGTCGCCCGTGCCTGTACTCACCCTCACCTTGGCTGTCCACCTGGCTGATTTTGTACTGTTAGCAAGCTCTTACCGACGATTGACGGTGTATTAGCATTCCTGCGGCATTCGCCCGGCTTACGATCCGCCGTGATGAACGCCGCCCGTAGACCCCGCCTCCTCGCCCTCACCCTCGCCTGGCTCGCCACCCGCGCGGGAATGCTCCTTCTCCTCGCGTACAACGGCCTCCCCCTGCTCGGCCATGGTGGGGTCGCACGGGAGGTGTGGCGCCTGTACCACCACTGGTACGGCGTGCTCTCGCACGGCGCGTTCCCGGCGCACGACCCGCTGTGGCAGTACCCGCCGGGCGCCGGGCCCGTGCTCCTGTCCCCGGCGCTGCTGCCGGACCTGACGTACTTCCAGGCGTTCGTCGTCCTCACCCTCGCGACCGACGCGCTGATCACCGTGACCCTGGCCCGCGCGGGCACCCGTCCCGGCCACAGCCTGCGCGGCGCCGCGTACTGGATCGGCTGCCTCCCGCTCCTCCTGCACATGCCCCTCGTCCGCTACGACGTGCAGGTCACGGCGTTCGCCGTCATCTCCCTGTTGACGTTGTCGCGCTCCACGCGTGTGTGCGGCGCGTTCGCGGCGCTGGGCGCGCTGGTGAAGGTGTGGCCGGCGCTGGTGCTGCTGGGGATGCCGAGGGGGCGGACGACGCGGTCGGTGTGGTCGTGGGCGGTGGGGACGGGGGCCTTGTCGCTCATGTCTCTCGTGGTCTTGTTCAACAATCCTTTCGCCTTCTTGCGCCAACAGGGCGGCCGGGGCGTGCAGATCGAGTCACTCGGCGGTACCGCCCTTGGCCTGGCCACCCACGTCGGCTGGCCGGGCCAGGTGCACTATCGATACGGCGCCATGGAGTTCACGGGACCGTACGTCTCCACCGTCGCCGACGCCTCCCTCGCGCTCACGGCGGTCGCCTTCGGGCTCCTGCTGCTGTGGCGGATCCGGGCCCGCCGCTGGACCGACGCGACCCCGTACGACGCCGCGCTGAGCGCCGTCCTGCTGTTCACCGTGACCAGCCGGGTCATCAGCCCCCAGTACATGATCTGGCTGCTCGGCCTGGCCGCCGTCTGTCTGACCTCGCGGCACACCACACAGCGCGCGGTGGCCTCGCTGATCGTGGCGGCAACCGCGGTCAGCACCGTCGAGTTCCCCATCCTGTACGGCGACGTCATCCACTCCACCTGGACGGGCTGCGCCCTGATGGTCGTACGCAATGGTCTGCTGGCCGCCGCGGCCGTCCTCTCGTTCGTCCGCCTGTGGCGGTCGTCGAGGCCGCTCCCGGCGACGACGCACGCGCGCGTGCAGTCCCCCGGCCCCTACGGGGAGTCCCATCAGTTGGCCTCGGCCCGCTCCGGCGCCTGATTGACTGAACGCCGAAACGCGTGGGGGGGACGCACCGCACGCGGGTCGAACGACATCCAGTGACGGAGGGGACGGCCGCACATGACCTGGCTGATCACCGGCGGCGCCGGCTACATCGGAGCGCACGTCGTGAGGGCGATGACCGAGGCGGGCGAACAGGCGGTCGTCTACGACGACCTATCCACCGGCATCGCCGAGCGCGTGCCCGAGGGCGTACCCCTGGTGGTGGGTTCGACCCTGGACGCGGAACGGGTGGCCCGCACCCTCGCCGACCAGGAGGTCACCGGAGTCGTCCATCTGGCGGGGAAGAAGCAGGTCGGCGAGTCGGTGGACCTGCCGTTGCACTACTACAGGGAGAACGTCGAGGGCCTGCGCGTCCTCCTGGAGGCGGTCACCACGGCCGGCGTCCCGTCGTTCGTGTTCTCGTCCTCGGCGGCCGTCTACGGCATGCCGGACGTGGAGCTGGTCACCGAGGAGACGCCCTGCCTCCCGATGTCGCCGTACGGCGAGACCAAGCTGGCGGGTGAGTGGCTGGTCCGCGCGACCGGCAGGGCGACCGGCCTGTCCACGGCCTCCCTGCGCTACTTCAATGTGGCCGGCGCAGGCGCCCCCGAACTCGCCGACGTGGGCGTCTTCAACATCGTCCCCATGGTCTTCGAGAAGCTCACCGAGAACGCGCCCCCGCGCATCTTCGGCGACGACTACGCCACCCCGGACGGCACCTGCGTCCGCGACTACATCCACGTCGTGGACCTGGCCGAGGCCCATGTCGCCGCGGCCCGCGCCCTCCAGACTTCCCCCGGCCGCGCTCTCACCCTCAACATCGGCCGCGGGGAAGGCGTTTCGGTCCGCGAGATGATCGACCGCATCAACGCGATCACCGGTTACGACCGCCCCCCGACCGTCCACCCGCGCCGCCCCGGCGACCCGGCCCGCGTCGTCGCCTCCGCCGACCGCATCACCACCGAACTGGGCTGGAAGGCCAAGCACGACGTCGAGGACATGATCTCGTCGGCGTGGGAGGGGTGGGTGCGGTTGCATCCGGGGGCCACGCGGTCTTGATGAGCGTGATCCGGTGACCTCGGACCTGATGAACTCCGGCCCGGTGGACGGCTGTTCCCGATCTGAACGCGCCCTGGGCGCCGTCCTCGGCTCCGCCGTCGGCGACGCTCTCGGCGCGCCCTTCGAGTTCGGTCCCGAAGGCGCCTTCTCCGCCCGGTTTCCGGTGCCCGGTCATGGCGGCGAGATGTGCGGGGGCGGCGGCTGGGACCCGGGCGAGGCGACGGACGACACGCAGATGGCCGTACTCGTCGCGGAGTCACTGCTGGAGTGCGGCGAGCTCCAACTCCCGGACATGTTCCGGCGGTTCCGGCGCTGGGCGAGCGCCGACCCCAAGGACATCGGCCTGCAGACCGAGGCCGTGCTGAGTAGCGGCGGCCCCTGGGACCAGGCCGCCGCCCTGCACTTCCAGACGAGCCCACGGGGCGCCGGGAACGGTGCGTTGATGCGCGCCGCGCCGTCGGCCGTCCACTTCGCGCGCGCGGGACGCGATGCCACGATGGACGCCGCCCGCCGCATCTCCGCGCTCACCCACGGGGACCGCGCGGCCTGGGAAGGCACCGCCGTCTTCCACGAGTTGGTGCGCGTCGCACTGGACGGCGGCGACCCGCTCGACGCCGTCGCGGAGACCCTCAGGTCCGTCCACTCCGACCATCGGGAGCGCTACGGCGTCGTCCTCGCCCCGGACTGGCACCCCGGCCTGGCGACGGAGTTCAACGGCGCCGTCTGGCCCTGCCTCGCCTCCGCCGTCTGGGCCCTGCGGACCACGTCCTCCTACGAGGACGCCCTGCGCGCCGCGATCGACCTCGGCGGCGACACGGACACCGTCGCCGCGGTGACGGGCGGGCTCGCCGGGGCGGTGTACGGGAGCGCGGCGATCCCCGAGCGCTGGACCGAGGCCCTGCACGTACCGCTGCCGGGGTTCGGTGGTCGGGTGCTGCGGGCGGCTGAACTCGGGGAACTGGCACGGCGGTTGCACCACTTGGACGGCTCGGGCCACGGGGGCGGCTGACTCACCGGCCGGCTGAGGGGCACTCCCGTCATCGCCGTCAGCCGCGCAGAAAGGGAGAGGGGCGCCGGCAAGCTAGGAGTGCAGCGGGTACGGCGGAGCCCTACAGCGCCTTGAGCCCCTCCGTCGTCGCCCGGGCCAGCGCTCCCAGGTACCCCTTCGGCAGCTTCGGGCTGCGGATCACCACGGCACGCCAGTACAGGGGGCCGGAGATCAGGTCCAGGGCGAGGTCCTCGTCCATGCCGGGGCGGATCTCGCCACGCCGTTCCGCCGCCGCCAGGATCTTGCTGGCCACGCCCTCCTGGCCCTCACGCAACGCCTTCTGCATGGCCTCGGCGATCTCGGGGTTGCGGGCCGCCTCGGCCTGGAGGTCCGGGATGATCTGCGAGGCGACGGGATGGCGCAGGGCGCGTGACGTCACCTCGTACAGCATCCGCAGGTCACCCTCCAGCGAACCGGTGTCCGGCGTCGGCAGCCCCATCACCGCGATCGCCGACACCACGTCGAGCACCAGGTGCAGCTTCGAACGCCAGCGGCGGTACACCGCCGTCTTGCCGACACCCGCGCGGCGTGCGATCCCCTCGATCGACATCCGGGCGTATCCGACCGCCGCCAACTCCTCGAAGACCGCCGCCCGAATGGCTTCGGTCACATCCTCGCGGAGTACGGCCGCCCCGGCGGGGGCGCGGCGGCGCTGACGTGTCTGGGGCTCGTCGGCGTTCGTCGTCATAGCCCAAGCATAGGGGCGTTGCGACGAAACGGTTGCGTTCCGACGCGGCGTGCGCGTGGTGCGTCACGACGAAACGGGCCCGTCGGGACGGAACCGGCCCGTGCCGGCGCAAATCCCGCGACCCTAACGACCCCATCACATCCGTCACGACGAAACGGTTGCGTTCCGACGCCGAATCGGCCTACGCTCACGTTGCGACGATACGGTCCCGTCCCGACGTAAGAGAACGTAAAGAGAAGCGTAAGGAAACGCCGGACGACGGGACACGGCAGCCGGACGCATGCACCCCCTCCCCCCGAGCGAAAGCAGCGGATGTGAGCCAGGTCCTCGACACACCGCCCCCTTCGCCGGCTCCGGCCGACGAAGACGACCTCGCGGCGCTCGCCGCCCGCCACGGCCTCACAGTCAGTGGTGCCCGCCCCTCCCTGCCCGAGTACGTGCGGCAGTTGTGGGAGCGGCGCCACTTCATCACCGCGTTCGCCACCGCCAAGCTGACCGCGCAGTACAGCCAGGCGAAGCTGGGCCAGGTCTGGCAGGTGATGACACCGCTGTTGAACGCGGCGGTTTACTACTTCATCTTCGGCATCCTGCTGGGCACCAAGCGCGGCGTGCCGGACTACATCCCGTTCCTGGTGACGGGCGTGTTCATCTGGACGTTCACGCAGAGCTCGATCATGGCGGGCACCCGGGCGATCTCGGGCAACCTCGGCCTGGTCCGGGCCCTGCACTTCCCCCGGGCCGCGCTGCCAATCTCGTTCGCGCTGCAGCAGCTCCAGCAGCTGCTGTTCTCGATGGCCGCCCTGGTCGTGATCCTGCTCTGCTTCGGCGTGCCGATCAGCTTCTCCTGGCTGATGGCGGTCCCGGTGCTGATCCTGCAGTTCACGTTCAACGCGGGCGTCTCGATGATCATGGCCCGGATGGGCGCGAAGACGCCGGACATCGCGCAGCTGATGCCGTTCGTGCTGCGCACCTGGATGTACGTCTCCGGCGTCATGTGGAGCATCGACAAGCTGACCAGCAAGGACCACCTGCCGCACATCGTGACGCTCGCCCTGGAGACCAACCCGGCGGCCGTGTACATCGACCTGATGCGCTACTCGCTGATCGACAGCTTCCACTCCAGCCAGCTCCCCCCGCACGTGTGGCCGGCCGCGTTGGGCTGGGCGCTGATCGCCGGAGTCGGCGGCTTCATCTACTTCTGGAAGGCTGAGGAGACGTACGGCCGTGGCTGAGCAGACCATCGAGTACCACACCGAGCGGACCCGCGTGGCCGCCGACAGCACGATCCCCACCGTCGTCTGCGACGGCGTCGACATCGTCTACCGGGTCAACGGAACCGGCGCCGGACGCGGCTCCGCGACCGCCGCCCTCAACCGCATGATGCGCCGCGAGAAGACCGAGAAGGCGGCGGGTGTCCGCAAGGTCCACGCCGTCAAGAAGGTGTCGTTCGTCGCCTACAAGGGCGAGGCGATCGGGCTCATCGGCACCAACGGTTCCGGCAAGTCCACCCTCCTCAAAGCGGTCGCGGGCCTGCTCCCGGTCGAGAACGGCCGTATCTACACCCACGGCCAGCCCTCCCTCCTCGGCGTCAACGCGGCCCTGATGGGTGACCTGACCGGCGAGCGCAACGTCTACCTCGGCGGCCTGGCCATGGGCATGTCCCGGGAGCAGGTCAAGGAGCGCTACCAGGGCATCGTCGACTTCTCCGGGATCAACGAGAAGGACGACTTCATCACGCTGCCGATGCGGACGTACTCCTCCGGCATGGGCGCCCGGCTGCGGTTCTCCATCGCCGCCGCCAAGGACCACGACGTCCTCCTGATCGACGAGGCGCTGGCGACGGGCGACCGGTCCTTCCAGCGGCGCTCCGAGGAGCGGATCCGCGAGCTGCGCCAGCACGCGGGCACGGTGTTCCTCGTCAGCCACAACAACAAGTCGATCCGCGACACCTGCGACCGCGTGCTGTGGCTGGAGCGCGGTGAGCTGCGGATGGACGGGCCGACGGAGGAGGTCCTGGAGGCGTACGAGGCCTTCACGGGCGGCGCCGACAAGCCCAAGGAACCGGCACCTGCTCCCGCGGGCAAGGTCGCCTAGAGTTCCTCGTCCTGATTGCCCCTGAGGCACTCCATGAAAAGGGCGCCCCGAGCCATTGCGGCCCGGGGCGCCCTCGTCGTCGTAACGACTACTGAAGCAACTACTGAAGCGACTACTAATAGGCGCCTTCTAAAGAAGGGGCGTAGTAACTACGCCCCAGGGACTACGAGTGCGTCCGCAGCAGCGTGCGCATGGTGCGCATCGCCACCGACAGGTTGGCGAGGTCGAACGTCTCCGAGCCCTGGATCTCGTCCAGAGTCGTCCGCGCCCGGCCCAGGATCGCCGCGTTCTTCTCCTGCCAGGTCACGAAGCGCTGCTCGGGGGTCGAGGTGCCGTTGCCCGCCGCGAGGATGTCGGCGGTCAGCGCCGCGTGGGCCGCGTACAGGTCCTCGCGGATGGAGGCGCGGGCCATGGACTGCCAGCGGTCCGCGCGGGGCAACTCGATGATGCGGTCCATGAGTTGGGTGATGTGCAGGCGGTCGGCGAGGTCGTAGTAGACCTCGGCGACGTCCATCGGGTCCTTGCCGGTGCGGTCGGCCACCGAGACGATGTCGAGCGCCGGGAAGGCGGAGGAGAAGCCTGCCACGCGGGTGGCGAGTTCGGCGGGGACGCCGGCGCCGGTCAGCTCGTCGTAGATCTGCTGGTACCAGTCCAGGTCCGCGCCGCGCAGCAGCTTGGGGAGCTGGGACCAGACCTGCTCGACGCGCTCGCCGAAGAACTCGACGGTCTCGGCGAGTTGGAGCGGCTGCGGCCGGTTGTTGAGCAGCCAGCGGGTGCCGCGCTCGCACAGGCGGCGCGAGTGCAGGCGGATGCGGGTCTGGACGGGCGCCTCGACGGTGTTGTCGAGTGCCTCGACGCCGTCCCACACCTCGGCGGCGTCGAAGATCGCGCGGGCCGCGGTCTGCGCCCGGACGATCTCCTCCAGGGAGGCCCCGGTCTCCTCGCGGAGGCGGTGCAGGAAGCTCGTACCGCCGGTGTTGACCGTGTCGTTGACGAGGACCGTGGTGACGATCTCGCGGTGCAGCGCGTGGGTGTCGATCTGCTCGGCGAACTTCTCGCGCAGCGCGGTCGGGAAGTAGGCGTGCAGCAGGGTGCGCAGGTAGGGGTCGTCGGGCAGCGTGGTGTGCAGCAGCTCGTCGGCGACCGTGATCTTCGTGTACGCCAGCAGGACGGCCGTCTCGGGACTGGTCAACCCCTGTCCCTGCGCGAGCCGTTCGCGGATCTGGCGGTCGGTCGGCAGAAACTCCAGGGCCCGGTCGAGGTGGCCCTCGCGGACCAGGGTGCGCAGGAAGCGCTGCTGGGCGTGGAGCATGTCCTTGGACTGGGCGAGCGCGTTGGCGATCGCGGTGTTCTGCGCGTAGTTGTTGCGCAGGACGAGCGCGCCGACCTCGTCGGTCATCTCGGCGAGGATCTTGTTGCGCTGCTTGACGGTCATGTCGCCGTCGGTGACCAGGCCGTTGAGCAGGATCTTGATGTTCACCTCGTGGTCGGAGGTGTCCACGCCCGCGCTGTTGTCGATCGCGTCCGTGTTGATCTTGCCGCCCTGCTGGGCGAACTCGATCCGGCCGAGCTGGGTCAGGCCCAGGTTGCCGCCCTCGCCGACGACCTTGACGCGCAGGTCGGCGCCGTCCACGCGGATCGCGTCGTTGGCCTTGTCGCCGACGTCCGCGTGGGACTCGGTGCTGGCCTTGACGTACGTCCCGATGCCGCCGTTCCACAGCAGGTCGACCCTCGACTTGAGGATCGCCTTCATGAGGTCGGCCGGTGTCATCTTGGCGACCTTGTCCTCGATACCGAGGGCCTCGCGGACGTGGGCGTTGACCGGGATCGCCTTCGCGGTGCGCGGGAAGACGCCGCCGCCGGCCGACAGCAGGCCGGTGTCGTAGTCGGCCCAACTGGAGCGCGGCAGCTCGAACATGCGGCGCCGCTCGGCGTACGAGACGGCCGCGTCAGGGTTCGGGTCGAGGAAGATGTGCCGGTGGTCGAAGGCGGCGACCAGGCGGATGTGCTCACTGAGGAGCATGCCGTTGCCGAACACGTCACCGGACATGTCACCGACGCCGACGACCGTGAAGTCCTCGCTCTGGGTGTCGACGCCCAGCTCCCGGAAGTGCCGCTTGACGGACTCCCAGGCACCGCGCGCGGTGATGCCCATCTTCTTGTGGTCGTATCCGGCCGAGCCGCCGGAGGCGAAGGCGTCACCGAGCCAGAAGTTGTAGCTCTCGGCGACCCCGTTGGCGATGTCCGAGAAGGTCGCGGTGCCCTTGTCGGCGGCGACCACCAGGTAGGTGTCGTCCTCGTCGTGCCGGACGACGTCCGCCGGAGGCACGACCTCGCCGGCCACCAGGTTGTCGGTGATGTCGAGCAGGGCCGAGATGAACATCTTGTAGCTGGCGATGCCCTCGGCGAGCCACGCGTCCCGGTCCCCGCTCGGGTCCGGCAGCTGCTTGGCGACGAAGCCGCCCTTGGCGCCGACCGGCACGATGACGGTGTTCTTCACCATCTGCGCCTTGACCAGGCCAAGGATCTCGGTCCGGAAGTCCTCCCGCCGGTCCGACCAGCGCAGCCCGCCGCGCGCGACCTTGCCGAACCTGAGGTGCACGCCCTCGACGCGCGGCGAGTACACCCAGATCTCGTACGCCGGTCGCGGCGCCGGCAGGTCCGGGATGGCCTGCGGGTCGAACTTCATCGAGACGTACGCGTGCGCGTGCCCGCCGAGCGCCTCCTGGAAGAAGTTGGTGCGCAGGGTCGCCTTGATGACGGTCAGGAAGGAACGCAGGATGCGGTCCTCGTCGAGGCTCGCCACCTGGTCCAGCGCCGCGTCGACCTCTTCGAGGAGGGCGTCCACGATCTCGCGCCCGGCACGCTGCCGGTCCGGTGACATCCGCGCCTCGAACAGCGAGACGAGCAGCCGCGTGGTGTGGACGTTGTTGCGGAGGGTGTCCTCCATGTAGTCCTGGCTGAAGGTCGAACCGGCCTGCCGCAGGTACTTGGCGTACGCCCGCAGCACCATCGCCTGACGCCAGTTCAGCCCGGCGCTCAGCACCAGCGCGTTGAAGCCGTCGTTCTCGGCCTGCCCGGTCCAGGTGGCGGCGAACGCCTCCTGGAACCGCTCGCGACCGTCCTCACCGAGGTGGTCCCCGCTGCCGTTCTGCGACTTGGGCATCCGCAGCCCGAAGTCGTAGATCCACGCGGTCGTACGGTTCGAGCAGCGCAGTTCGTACGGCCGCTCGTCGACGACCTCGACGCCGAGGCGGCTGAGGACCGGCAGCACGGCGGAGAGGGAGACCGAGGCGCCCTTGCGGTAGATCTTGAAGCGGCGCTCGTCGGGGGCGGCGCCCACCGGCTCGTAGAGGCTGAGCGCGAAGGCCTGCTCCTCGGTGAGCTGTTCGAGGTGGACCAGGTCGGCGACGGCGGCGCGCGGGGAGTGGTCGGCCTTGTAGCCCTCGGGGAAGGCGTTGCCGTAGCTGCGCAGCAGTTCGGCGGCACGCTCCTCGCCGCACTCCGCGTTCAGCGCCTCACCGAAACCGTCGGCCCAGGAGCGGGCGGCCTCGACCAGGCGGGCCTCGATGCGGTCCTTGTCGGCGTCGGACAGCTCCGGCAGTTCGGTGCCCTGCGGGACGCGGACCACGAAGTGCAACCGGGAGAGGATCGACTCGGTGTTCCAGGCGGTGAAGTCGACGCTGATGCCGTCGAGCTCTTCTTTAAGGATGTCGATGATCCGCAGGCGCACACCGGTCGTGTAGCGGTCGCGCGGGAGGTAGACGAGGGCCGAGTAGTAGCGGCCGTACTCGTCCTGGCGCAGGTACAGACGCAGTCGCCGACGCTCTTGCAGGTAGAGCACGGATGTGACGATGGACCGGAGTTCGTCGACCGGGGTCTGGAACAGCTCGTCGCGCGGGTACGTCTCCAGGATCTGGAGCAGGTCGCGGCCGTCATGGCTGTTGGGCGAGAACCCGGCGCCTTCGAGCACCTCGTCGACCGTGCGCCGGATCACCGGGACCCGACGGACGGACTCGGTGTAGGCGGCGGAGGAGAACAGGCCCAGGAAGCGGCGCTCGCCGACGACCTCGCCGTTCTCGTCGAACTTCTTCACGCCCACGTAGTCGAGATACGACGGCCGGTGCACCGTGGAACGGCTGTTGGCCTTCGTCAGCACGAGGAGCTTGTGCTCGCGGGCCTTGGCCCGGGCGTCGGCCGGGAGCCGCTCGAAGGACGGACTCACCGGGTGGCTGTCCTCGGCGCCGTGCTGCGGGTCGGAGCGCAGGATGCCGAGGCCGGTACCGGGGACCGCGACGAGGGAGTCGTCCTCGCGCAGCTGGTACTCGCGGTAGCCGAGGAAGGTGAAGTGGTCGGCGGCCAGCCAGCGCAGCAGCTGGCGGGCCTCCTCGACCTCGCTGGAGGGCAGGTCGGAGGCGGTCGGCTCGGTGGGCAGCTCGTCGGCCATCCGCAGGGCCGAGTCCCGCATCTTCTCCCAGTCCTCGACGGCCTCACGCACGTCGGACAGGACGCGCAGCAGGTCGGCGGTGATCTGCTTCAGGTCGGCGCGGTCGGTCTCGCGGTCGATCTGTACGTGGATCCAGGACTCGGTGTACGCGTCGTGCGGCAGCTCACCGGCGGGCGGGGTGGTGAGCACCTCGATGAGCTTGCCGGTGAGGTCGCGGCGGACGACGACCTGCGGGTGGATGACGACATGGATGCCGCGGCCCTGGCGGGTCAGCTCGTTGGTCACCGAGTCGACGAGGAAGGGCATGTCGTCGGTGACGACCTCGACGACGGTGTGGCTGCACGTCCAGCCGTTCTCCTCGACCGACGGGGTGTGCACCCGTACGTTCGCCGTGCCCTGGGGTCGGGTCTCGGCCAGCCGGTAGTGGGAGAAGGCGGCACCGAAGACATCGACCGGGTCGCGGCCTGCGAGGTCCTCCGGGGCGGTGTGCAGGTAGTAGCGCTGGAGGAACGCGAGCACGGTCTCCCGGTCGGGAGTGCCCCCGTCCGTCGACCCGGTCGGTAGGTGCCCCCCGACCGGGCTGTTCTCAGCTACCCGAGCAGCCCTCTCGAGCAACTCGGCCTTTGCTTCGTCCAGCTTGGTCTGCATTGTCCTCTGGCTCCTGTCGCGCGCCGTTGCGTGACGTAGAAAGAAGTACGGTCACTTCCCCTGCGGCTCGACGCCACGGCCCGGGTTCTCCGGTCTGCTCAGACGCTATGCCGCAAGGTGAGATGAGCGGTGGGTTATCAGCCATTTTCGGCACGCCCGACGGGTGTGACGCTGCTCTCTGTCGCGTCGGTACCCGGGGTGTGCGCGGCGTCCTGGGAGCCCTTGGAGCTCCGTCCCGCCCGCGAGGGTCTGTCGCGCAGACCCTGGGAGGACCAGCGACCGCCGCCCGGTCACGGATGTAGTCCGTGGTCGCCGGGCGCGGAGCAGGGGCGACGATGCCCCCGCGAAATATCGCGCTGATCACGCCACAAGGCTATCTCTCCTTACCGGGGGCTCGTCATGAGCCGGTTGTGTACAAAACAGAGGGTGGAACTTTGACGTTATGCACAGGGGCGCAGCACATGAAATCGTCGTATTCACGGGCAGTCGGGACGGTGACGATGACGGTGTCCGAGCGGTGAGGCCCCTTGGCAAGTGCTCCGGCGCGCGGCACGTTGCCTATGAACTCGTGAGCTCATGAGTTCACGAGCCCGTGAGCCCATGAGCCCGTGACGTCCGACGCTCACGAGCCCACGGGCCCGTGACGCCCGGCGGAGACACCTGCCACGGCCACAGAGGAGCGCATCGACATGACAGCGAAGATCCTCATCGTCACCGGCGACGCAGCGGAGTCGCTGGAAGTCCTCTACCCCTACCAGCGCCTGCGCGAGGAGGGCTACGAGGTCCACATCGCCGCCCCCGAGCGCAAGAAGCTCCAGTTCGTCGTCCATGACTTCGAACCCGGCTTCGACACCTACACCGAGAAGCCCGGCTACACCTGGCCCGCCGATCTCGCCTTCTCCGAGGTCGATCCCGGCCAGTACGCGGCCCTCGTCATCCCCGGCGGCCGGGCCCCCGAGTACCTCCGCAACGATCCCGAACTCCGCAAGATCCTCAAGTCCTTCTTCGACACGGACAAGCCCGTGGCCCAGATCTGCCACGGCCCCCTGCTCACCGCCGCGATCGACGGCCTGCGCGGCCGGCGCGTCACGGCGTACCCGGCGCTCGAACTCGACATGCAGTCCGCCGGCGCGACCTTCCAGGACGCCGAGACGGTGGTCGACGGCACCCTCGTCTCCGCTCGCGCGTGGCCGGATCACTCCAGCTGGATGCGGGAGTTCCTGACGGTGCTGCGGGCGAAGGCGCCGGTGACGTGACCTCGGCGGTCAGCGGTCAGCGGTCAGCGGTCAGCGTGAGGTGACGGGGTGCGCGGTGCTTCTTGAAGTGCCGCGCCCCTGAGGCACAGAGCCCTTGAGGCGCTGCACTTCGGAAGGCACGGTCTCTTGAAGGCGCCGCGTCTCGTCACGCCGGCCGACAGGTCACCCTCACGCCGCCAGCCGCTCCGCCTCCGCGACGGCTTCCGCCAGCGAGTCCACCACCGGTACGCCGACCCCTTCAAGGCTGGCCCGGCTGTGCGAACCGCCGGTGTAGAGCACGGCCCGCGCGCCCACGTGCAGGGCGGCCACCGCGTCGTCGGCCGCGTCACCGATCACCACGGTGCGCGCGGGATCCACGCCGGTCAGCGCCCCGAGGTGCCGCACCATGTGCTCGGCCTTGCTGCCGCCGGAGGGGCCGGTGCGCCCGTCGACTCGTATGAAGTGCGGTTCTATTCCGAACTCCCTTACCAGCGGGACGAGTTCGTCATGGCCGTACATGCTGAGGATCGACTGACTACGACCCGCGGTCCGCCACCCCGCGAGCAGGTCCGCCGCGCCCTCGGTGAGCCCGCAGACGACGCGGTGCTCGGCGTAGTACCGATGGAAGGTCACGTCCATGACCTCCCACTCGGCGTCGGTGGGCAGCCGCCCCAGCAGCCGCTCGTAGAACTTGGGCACCGGCACGCAGTACAGCGCCCGGTACTCCTCCATCGTGATCGGCGTCAGCCCCAGCTCGGCGAACGCCGCGTTCGTCGCCCCGATGATCGCGTCATTGTCGTGGAACAGCGTGCCGTTCCAGTCCCAGACGATGTGCGCGCTTCCTTGCATCCCCATGCCAAAAAAGTACCCGCCGCCACTGACAATCAAGATAATCCCAGGTCAACGGGCACATACGGCCTTCCGACCGCCGCCGAACAGACTCAGTCGGCCAGCCCGACGAGGTTCGGGATCTCCTGCGTCGCGTACCAGAGCAGCTCGTGGTCCTCGGCCCCGTCCACGACGAACTGCGCGTCGTCGTCCCCGCGGTCCGCCGCCGGAAGCGCGTCGGCGGCGGCACTCACATCGCCCTCCGCGTCGCCGAGATCCACGTGTACGGCAGCCGCCTTGCCCAGCGCCACGGTTCCGCTGACCCGCACCTCACCGAGCGCCGCCGGGTCGAGTCCGCGGTCGGGGTCGGCGTGCGCGGTGCCGTCGGGTACGTCGACGGCGACCACGACCCGCCGCCGGGGTGCGTCGGGGTCGGCCGCCAGGAGCCGCAGCGAGGCGAGCGCGGCCCGGTTCAGCGCCGCGTACTCCAACTCCTCGATGTCGTCGGAGAGGTACCACTCGCGCAGCGGGGGCGTGACGGCGTACGCGACGAAGGGTCCCGTCCCCAGCTCGCCCGTCTTGTACGCCTCGGCGAGACCGGAGAGGGTCAGGGGGACGTAGACGCGCATGGCTGGCCGCTTTCGTAGTTCGGAGAGTGCCTCGGGAAGACGGTTCCGCAGGCGGTGCCGCGCCTCCGCGAAGGCCTCCAGGATACGTGCGCGTGTCCCCTATCGAGTCCCCACCCGGACCCCCGGAAGCGTCCACCTCGCGCCCGAAATTCACCCGGGGCACCCCTGCGCTGACGGGCCAGGAGGCCCCCAAATCACCCGGATAAGTGAACAATCCGACCCCTCCGACTCGCGCCACCCCTTCCTTGCGGCCCCCGCCCCCGGCCCCGTACAAGATCCCCAACCACGAAGTTACTTCCCGGTACATCCCGGGCCGACCACAACGGGGACCCCCATGCACAAGGTCATGACCAGGACCGCCCAGCACACCCAGACCCGCCCCCCGACCCGCCGCGACCCCCGGCGCCCCGGCACGGGTTCGCCTCGCGGACACGGTGAGAGCGCGTCCCGCACGACGACCGGCGAAACCCTGCCGGCCACCTCGGCCGACGCCGGGGGCCCACTTCCCACGACTCCCGGAACCGGGGCGACCGCCAACACGGCCCCGGCGTCACGCGCAACCGCCCCTTCCGCGACAGCGGGCCGAGGCGCAGCTCGCCCGGCCCTGGGAGACGGCCGCCCACCGGCCGCTCCGGGCCGCAACCCTCGTACGCCCACTGCGGCCACGGCAGGCCGAGGCACAGCTCGTACGACGCCCACGGCCACGTCGAGCAGGGGCGCGGCCCCGACGGCTCTCGCGCCGTCGCCAGGTCGCGGCACAGCCCCTGCCACGCCCCCTCCCGCCGCAGGCCGAGCCGCACCCCACACCTCGCCGCACGCCGAACCCCACACCGTGCCCGCCCAGGCCGCCCGCAGCCGCGTCCCGCAGCCCCGCCCCACCGACCTCTTCGCCGACCGCCTCCTCGCCGTGTTGAGCGGTCAGCGGCCCGTCCACTCGATGCTCCGCCACACCGCCGGCCGCGCCTACGACGACCTGGCCCGGCTCGCCGAACACGGCCCCCTGCGCGCCACCCGAGGCACCCGCCCGGTGGTTCGCGACATCGGCTACTACGTCGCCCGCGAGGGCGCCGTGGAGGCCTTCGCCCGCATCGGCGCCGGTGACCAGGTCCGTGCCATGGCCTTCCGCCTGGAACGCGGCGCGGACCTCCGCTGGCGCTGCACGGCGGTGGAACTGGGCGGCCCTCGCGCCCCGCACCAGGACGACGACTGAGAAGGGCTGACGGCGGCCCCCGGGGGCTGCAATGGCTGACGGCGGACCGGGGCCTACGGCGGCTGCGGCGGACCGGGGCTAGGGCGGGCTCGGGCTGGCGGGCTGGCGGGCTGGCGGGCTGGCGGGCTGGCGGGCTGGCGGGCTGGCGGGCTGGCGGGCTGGCAAGGCAACCACCCGCTGCGCCAGGTCGCCCCCGCCCGCGCCGGCCGACGCCCCCGTCGTACCCACCGCACCCCCGCGCCGGCCCGCACCCGCCCGCACGCCTGCACACACGCCCGCCCGCACACACGCCGAAGGGCCGGGCACCTTCACGATGCCCGGCCCTTCAAGGTCCTCCACCGGAGAGCGGTGACCCCGGCAAGCTCAACCCCTCACTCAAGGGGCCGCCCGCCACAGCTCACCGCTCGACCCGCGGAGCGACCGTCACTTCTTGCGGCGGCTGCCCCGGCGCCCCTGCTTGCGGCGCTCCGCGCGCGTGAGGCCGTCGGCCTCGGAGCGCACCGGCTCGTCGTCGTCGCTGCTGAAGTCGCCCTCGACGATGCCGCCCTCACCGTCCACGGTCGGCGCGGAGAAGTGCAGCCGGTCCGGCCGCTGCGGGGCGTCGAGCCCCTTGGCGCGGATCGCGGGACGGGCGCTCGCCTGCGCGGGCACCGTGTCCTCCTTGTCGAGCGACGGCTTGTCGTCCTCGACGGGGACTTCCTCGACCTGCTGCTCGACCTGGACCTCCAGGTTGAACAGATAGCCGGCGGACTCCTCCTTGATGCCGTCCATCATGGCGGTGAACATGTCGAAGCCCTCGCGCTGGTACTCGACCAGCGGGTCCTTCTGGGCCATCGCGCGCAGGCCGATGCCCT
>Ga0307515_10001582_pt1 | contig 50765 bp, 51 predicted proteins | sample 17_EM_MG_FD_194513 | JGI IMG/M metagenome (GOLD analysis project Ga0307515, IMG submission 194513) | Populus trichocarpa ectomycorrhiza microbial communities from riparian zone in the Pacific Northwest, United States - 17_EM | ecosystem: Host-associated > Plants > Roots > Unclassified | place...
CGAGTACACGCTGGACAACGCGGGCCACCGCACCGCTGAGACCGTCAAGGACCCGGCGGGGAGCTTGAGCCGCCAGCTCACGCGCAGCATCGATGCCCTCGGGCGGGTTCAACAAACCGCCGGTAGGGAGTGACGAGCATGAGGAGAATCTTGAATGTCAGCCCGAGACTTGTTCGTGAGATCCATCTTCTTAAAGGTGCAGTCAGCATGATCAACTCAGTGCGTACCTTTGGCCACGATGAGAGAGGCAACATCACAAGCTACTTCAGCACCTATCGCTGGGCCGTGTGTCAGCGAAAACAACCCGAGATTCTCTGTCACACTGAGTAATTTAATGCATCTATTCAGATAATTTTTCTTATCACAATAGCCTCTTTATTCATTTAAACTGGCGGAATGAAAAGTGGCCAGCACATCCACAGCGAAGTCGCAAGGGCAGGGCGAGACTTGTCGGCCGGAATTCCCGGCGCGACCGCACTGCGCGCCTGGTACGCCGGCCTGAGTGCGCGTTCAGCTGTCGGTCAGTACCTCGGCCTGGTCAAGGCGGATGGCCAGTCGTCGCGGGCCATGCTCAGTGGCATCCGACGGCAGCTGAGCAGTTTCGCGCGGGCGCGCCATCGGGCGGACCTGGCCAGCCTGATGCTGCATCCCGCGACCGAGCGCGTGGAACGGGCTGGTGCAGTTCTGGATGCGATCGAAGCCATGCGGCATCTGCCGGCGCCCGTGCCACTGGTGACGGATGACGTGGGCCACTGGCTGCCGGTGCGCGCTGCCCGGGCTCTGCAAGCGCACGGCATCAAGACCTTGGCGGATCTGACGGTGCGTGTACCACGCCGGCGCCGTTGGTGGGTAGCTGTTCCTGGCTTGGGTGCGACCAGCGCCAGACAGATCGAGGCCTTCTTCGCCGCACACCCAGAACTGACAGAACGTGCGCGCGCACTGGTTTCTGTCGATACGCAACATGACGTGGTGCCATGGGAAAAACTCTGTGTCCCGCAGGATGTCGACGGCTCGCGCGGGACGTTTCGGGCGCCTGTCGCAACCTGCACACTGAGTGCCAACAACGACTACGAGGCGGTACACGCCTGGCTGTCGTTGCACGAATCCGTGGCCACGCAAAGGGCGTACCGCAAGGAGGCCGAGCGATTGATTCTCTGGGCCGTGATAGAGCGGGGCAGGGCGCTGTCGTCGCTCACGACCGAAGATGCGATTGCCTACCGCGCCTTCTTGCGGCACCCCACGCCGCGGGTGCGCTGGGTCGGCCCGGCGCGGCCGCGCACGGCCAGCGATTGGCGTCCCTTCACGGGAGGTCTGGCACCACGCTCTGTGGCCTATGCCTTGTCGGTGGTGGGCGCGATGTTCCGCTGGCTGATTCAGCAGCGCTACACCTTGGCCAATCCGTTCGCCGGCATCAAGGTGCGCGGGGCATCGAGGTCGGAGACATCGGCCGCGGCACGGGTATTCAGCGAAGGCGAATGGTCGCTGATCCAGGCGGTGGCGGAGGGCTTGGAGTGGGGGCACCAGTGGGAAGCGCCGGCGGCGCAGCGCCTGCGCTTCGCGCTCGACTTTGCGTATGCCACGGGCCTGCGCATCAGCGAATTGGTGGCGGCCACGCTGGGGCAAATCCAGGTCGACGGGCATGGCGATCGCTGGTTGCACTTGGTGGGCAAGGGCGACAAGGCGGCCAAGGTGGCATTGCCGCCACTGGCGCGTGCGGCCCTCGACCGCTACCTGATGCAACGCCAACTGCCGATCACCCCGTCGAAATGGGAGCCACACACTCCTCTGATTGGCCGCTTCGAAGCCGGTAATGCAGCCGGCATCACCAGCACGCGCCTGTGGAACATCATGCGGCGATTTTTCTGTAAAGTGGCCGAAGTCATTGAAACGGACAGCCCCGCCACGGCAGAGAAATTGCGTCGAGCCAGTACCCACTGGATGCGCCACACCCATGCGACGCACGCGCTGGCGCGGGGTGCCGAACTGACCACCGTACGGGACAATCTGCGACACGCCTCAATTCAAACTACCTCAATCTACCTGCACGGCGACGAGGTCAAGCGAGCGCGGCAGATGGACGCCGCGTTTGCGGTTCCTGCGCGCGGTCGCTGACGTTCAACCGGTGCGGATCGTAGACCAACGCGGCGAACGAGCAAGCCAACAACTAAGGGTTAACACTTGCCATCAGCCGGTATTTCTGCATGGAAACCGAGATCACCCCTTCAAGGGCAAGCTCAGCTGTTTCCGACCGCCCGCACCTACACATTACTTTATACGATGTATATTATGTAAAGTCCCGAATGCTATGGAAATCGTAGCTAGCTATGCACGGGCCTCCGGCATTCATACCGTACTTTGTTAATTTTCACGTTTCGCTTTTGACGTCTTTATCTGCCGTTTACAAAGCTCGACAGTAGCCCAGAATCGGCGCCGCCATGTTCCGCGCCCCGACCCCCGCAGGCCTGCCGCCGTTCTCCTACATGCTGGACGACATACCGGCCAGCCATCGCCAAATCGCTCGCCATCTCGGCATCACCGAGCGCACGCTGACCCGCTACCGCACCCACGACAGCGCACCCCAGGCGATCCGCCTGGCGCTGTTCTGGGAAACGAAATGGGGCCGCTCGGCCGCCGACACCGAGGCCGTGAACTTCGCCAGCGTGCACTACCAGCAGGCCCGGGGCCTGGAGCGCGCCAATGCCCAATTGCTGGCCCATCTCCACGAACTGGAGGCCGAGCGCGCCACGGGGCCAGGACAGGCCGCCAACACGCCGTTTTTTGGCGTCGGTATGTGAAAAACCTAGCGTGGCAAATCAACCACAAGAGTCTCGTAGTAGTTGTTTGCCAACTCGATATGGTCCCCCGGATAGACGGCCACGCCTTCACGGTAACCCACCTCATTCGGACGACGCCAAGCAAGGTTCAGGGTGTAGCTTCGGGTTGTCCCGAGTGCAGGACTCGACACCGTGAGGACTGCCGGTAAATCTTGCTTGACGGTCGTATCGATGACGAGCACATACCCAGGGCCAGTCATGGCTTTTCGATAGGCCACACGGGCCGGAAATCCCTCCGCCCAGGCGCCCGAAACTGCACCACATAGCACCAAGGATGTCGCCACAGAAATCAGGAGTTTTTTCATCCCCAGAATGTAATGCAAGCGGGAAATACAAAAAGCCGCGCCGGTTGCCCGGTGCGGCCTGAAATTGATCCTTGGAGACTGCCGGCGCCTACTTGCGCTTCTTGAATCGTCCGTTCTTGCCGCGTGGCGGGGTCTTGCTGCGTTTGCGTTTCGTTGCCATGGTGGTTCCTTTTTGTGGTTGAAAATCAGGCCGCCCAGGCCTGCTTGATGTAGGCCTTACCGGCCGGCCAATTGCTCATGATGAGGGCCGCCAGCAGCGCGCCGCCCATCACGATCAATGCTTCACGGCCAATCTCGGCCGGCGTGGGAACGATGGCGGGTAGCTTCACGGTCGCACCTCTTTTCGACGTTCGATCAGCGTGCTTACATGGGCCTCAAGCCGCGCGATGCGTTCGCCCTGGCGCACCAACAGGCCCGCCATCGGCAGCAGCAGGACATTCAGCCATTGCAGAACCTCTTGGCTCATTTGGCAGCGTCTGCCTTACCGGCGTGTTCGTCGGTCAGTACGCCGACGATGCCGGCCACCCCGATGACGGCCTGGCCGACCAGATCGATGGTGCCGGGCGGCACGCCGACCAGCACGCCGATGGCGCTCAGGCCGGCCACGGTGGATGGCTGGCGCAGACGATCAAGAATCTTTTTCCACATGGTGTTTCCCTTTCAAAATGCTTTGGGGTAGATGCCGAACGCCGCCCCGCCCTGCTCGGCCGGCGCCGTGTAGGCGGATGGGTTGTTCCAGCGGCCGGCGGTGTCCCAGGCGCTGAGCGCGTTCGCGTAGCTGTTGGGGTTCACCGGGTCGGAATGGATCAGGTCATACAGCCAGCCACCGACCGTGTTGGTTCCAGCTGGAAACAGCGAATCGTTGACGCCGCTGTAGATGACGTTTTCGGTGCTGGCCGGATTGATGGCGCCGCTGGTCCAGGCATTCCCGATGGCATCCATGGTCTGGTACAGCACGTCACTCATGCCGGCCAGCGGGTTTTTCAGCTTCGACAGCTTATCGTTAACCTCTTTTACGCCGTAGGCCACCAGGCCCACCGCCGCCGCGATCAGCGTCAGCTTGACCAGCAAATCACCGGAGACGGGCGCGATTTTCATTCGACTTTGGTGGCAGTGGCGGCGGTGGCGGCCGTGCTGGCGATCTCCGCAGCGGCCTCCTTTTTGCGCAGGTACAGCAGCACGCCGATAGCGGCCACGGCCAAGAGAGCGAGGTGTTTTTTCTGCATTACAGGCCCAGGTCCGAGAGGTAGTCGTAGCCGCTGCTGAAGCCGGCCGGGTTCACGACGATGCCGTCGCCGCTCACGTAGTCGGAGAGCGAGCCGGTGCCGGAGTAATCCATGCTGCTGGCGCCAAACCAGTTGGCAATGCTCGGGATGGTGGTACCGGCGATGCCCTGCAGCGCCTGGCCGGCGGCCGTTGTCGGCGAACTGCTGCCGCCGCCGCCCAGGCGGCCGAACAGGTTCACCATGGCGTTCAAGCCGGTGGCGATCAGGTTGTTTTTGTTGGCCGCCGACTGGTGTGCCTGCTGCTGCGTGGTGTACGCGCCAGGCGCGCCAGTCGAGGCGTTTGCGCGGCGGGTCATGATCCAGTACGCGCCGATGCCGAGCACGGCCAGAAGGATCATGTTGCCATTGGGGTTTGGTGCTGCAGCGCTCATGCTTGTTCCAGGTTGCCGCCCGCGTCGGCGTAGGCCGACAGCAGCGCGGAGAGTTGACGTTCGGGCTGGTTGTAGCCAGCGCCAGGGAGAGAGGCCCAGACCTTCGACACCTTGCTGATAGCCTGCTGCACGCGGCCGGCGTACACGTCATTGAGCGCGCCGCGTTCGCGGATCAGCTCCAGTGCCATCGCGTCTTGCACCTCCGGGCTGAAACCCGTGGTGCCCAGCTTCGACTGCAAGCCCTGAAAGGTGCGGTACAGGATCTGATAGGCACCCGCCGCGCTGCTGCTGGTGTTGCGGAACGGGACATAGATTCGCGGGTGATCGGCGTAGCTTTCAAACAGGGCGCCGCCGAACAGGGTGCGATAGCCGTCCTGGCCGTCCGTGCCTTCACTGAAGCGGATCATGCGCAGGAAGGCCGCCGCGTTCGCCCCGGCCACATCGACCGGCACAGCACTGGAACCCCAGGTGCCCGGGTCGGCGAAGACGAGCACGCTTTCCAGCACGTTCGGCGACTGGTCTGGCTCACCCCAGCCTGCGAACACATCGGAGATATCGGCCGGCGCGGCCACGGTGCCGCCGTCGCCTGGCCGGCGCCACTGCGCCACGGCCATGCCGAGCAACACCGCGCCGATGGCGCCCAGGAGGAAATTGTTTTCGCCCATCATTGTTCGTAGTGCTCGAAATTCACCCAGCTGGAATGCGCCACGACGATGCCGTCGGTCACACTCAAGCCGAATCCCGGAGGCAAGACGATGGGCTCCTTCGGGGTGAAGGCGACGTTCTGGAATGCCGCGTTCCAGCCGATTTGCGCGATGGTCTTACCCGACCATGCGACCCCCTCCTGGCTGCGCAAGTTTGCAATGGCCGAATCCGCGCCGCCCGCGAGCTTGGACACCGCCGCTACAGGGCTTCCGAGTGCGACGTTATCCACCCGCAAGATGAACACACCGCTCGTGGCATTGCTCATTACCTGCACCTGTTCCACTATCACATTTTTCGTGGAGCCGTTGTTGAATATCTGGATACCAACGTTGTTCGTCGAGGTGGCCGGGGTCAGGCCCTTTGAGCTGGCGAAAGCTGCGTTTGCGATGGTCCGATTCAAACCGCCATCGATGACCTCAACACTGCCGGTGATACGTTCATCCACAAAGTCCGAGTCTCCAACCAGCACCTGAATGGTGTTCGTAAAGCCAGACACGTCGCGGAACTCCAACCGGTTGAAATCGGTGTTGCGCAGGCCCTGGCCGGCCTTGATTAAGCCGATGGTGCCGAAGGTGTCTCCACGCACTTCAATGTCGGTGGTCGCGCTCAGGATCTTGAAATAGTCGCCCATCGCCTGCAGCGGAAACGAGCCGTTCGCCGGCACCACGACAGGGTAAATTTTGGTAGGTTTCACTTGCGCACCGCCATGTAAGCAATCAGGGCCATCGCAGCTATGGCACCGATCAGGATTTGATCCGTCAAGGCGCCCCGCCCTTTCGCGTCGGCATAGGCGTCTTTCACCAAGTTGGTGGTTTCGTCCACGTTGTCATAGGCCCGGTTCGTCGTGTCCATGCCGTAGGTCAGCACCTGTTTGACAGCGGACTCGTTCGACGCCAGCGCATCGGAAAACACGTTGCCCATGCTGGTCAGCGTGGACTTGCCGAAGCCAAAGGCATCGCCCGTGATGTTGTCCACCGAATCGAGCGCGCGATTGAGCACCTCCGCATCAAGGGTGTTGTTCGTCACAGTGACGTTCGACCCCTCGGCCGAGATGCCGTTTTCGCCGATCACACGGCGGTTGTCGGTGCTGGTGGTAGCTTGCGAGGTGTTGCTTTTACTGCCGGACATACAAGCTTTTCGTGAGCACCTGGCCGGTGACGTTCCAACCGAGCCGGGTGCATGATTTGACAAGGTGGCCGCGCTGGGTGCACATGGCCAACTGCTGGGCGCCGTGCTGGACCGCCAGGCTTTCCAGCGAGGCCACCACGGCCGCCGCGTTCAGCCGATCAGCCAGGCTGACCAGGCCGACCACATCGAGCCGCGTGCCATGCGCCAGGCGCACCGGCCGCACGGCCATCAAGGCCTGTTCGCCGGCCCTGCTGTAGCTGTAGAGCGATGCGCCCATGAACACGTCGCGCACGTCCTCAAACGGCCCCCATGGGTTCGCGTTCACCGAGGCCTGCAGCGCCTTGATGCGTTCCGCATCCCAGCGCGCCGGGATTACTTGCGCAGCAGATACCATGCGCCCACCGCCAGAGCTACGTACAGCCAATTGATGCCGCCGGATGCCGACTGCAACGAGGTTCCGCTTCCGGCCATGTTCACATTCCAGCCCGAGCTATCGAAGCCCCACATTGCCCCGTTTGAACCGAGCGAAGACGCCGCCGAAGACGACGCGCTGACCGAAGGCATACCGCCCATGAGTGCTCCTAATGCAGATGATGCTGGACTGGTGCCAGCCATCAGCGTTTCAGCAGCAACATCGCTGCAGCCCCGATGCCGATCAAAACCAGCATCGGCGAGATGTACAGGCCGCCGCCGGCCGTGGCCGCAATGGGCACGCCCGCGCCTTCAACGCTGGTGCCCCACGGCCCCACCGTTTGGTATTGGTACGGCTGGTTGTAGCTGTAGGCGTCAACACCGACCACGCTCTGATCATTCGAGCCGATCAGGGCGCCAGAGAGCGCGCCGACAAACATGCGGATGGGCCGCAAGTCGTCTTGTTGCGCCGCGAGAGAGACAGAGTCCATGGTTATGGACCCCGATCAATACGCGTTGTAGGTCAGCAGCTCTTCGGTTTCGATGGTGATGGTTTCACCAGCGGAGAACGTGCCGTAGAACTGCGCCGAGCGCACACCGGCGGCCGGGCGGGTGTCCCAGGTGCGGCCGGTCAGCTGACCGTCTTGCACCGGGTCGAACACCACCAAGTTCGCCTGAGGAACGCGGAAATTGTCCTTTTCCGAAGCTTCGTTTTGCAGCTTGGTCAGTTCGTGTTCCGTCACACCTTCACGCACCGTTTTGAAGGCGGTCATGTTGGCGCTGTAGAAGTAGATACGCCGGTAGTTGGAGCCGCCGCCAGCCGGGTCCAGATGGGGCACCGGCAGGGCGAACATGCCGGCCGCACCAACCACGAAGGTTGCACGGTGGCGGCGCACCATCAGGCCACGGATACCGGCTTCGGCCGGGTCGTTCGTGGGCGGCTGCACGTCGCAGAAGCCCGTCAGCGTCGGCGTGGTGGCGCCGGCAATGGTGATTTCCACGCGCAGCGAGGCGATGCCCGAGCCGCTCGAAAGATCGATGGCGCCGGCCTGGCGGGCGTTGACGGTAGTGGCCTTGCGGTCCATGAAGTCCAGCTTCAGGATGGTCACATCCGAGGACATGCCCATGTAGAGCCCCGCCGCGTCCAGCTTGGTGCCGTCCGTCTCGAAAATCACCTTGCCGTTCGCCTTGAGTTCGATCTTTGTGATCATCGCCTTGGTGAAGGCGCCGCCCCCCAGGGTCAAGGTCATCTTTTCCAGGACGGTGCCCAGGAATTTGTTCATGTCGCCAATGGCGACACCGGTGGCGACCACGTTTTGAAACGGGTCCATGGTCATTTGTTTGTTCATCGCGAATACCGAGTTGGGTTGATCGTTCCTGAGGCCTGGCGCTTAGGCCAGAGCGGCCGACAGGTAGGGCACTTGCTTGCCGACGATGACGCCGGCAACGCCCAGGGCTGCAGCCTTTGCGGCCGGGTGTGGAACGAACTTGTAGACGCCAAAGCAGATGGCGAGGCCAAGGCCCAATTTGGTGATTTGCGAAGTGGTCATCGAGGTGTCCTGAGGTGGAAGAAATCCGAAGCCCCGATGACACCGCCTACAGGCCAAATTGCAAAATCAAACGCCTTAGGAGCACCGCCTAAGGCGCTGTTTTTGCAGCCGCCCTTGCGTTGCCAAAAGACAACTTGCCACGAAATATTTCCCTCGATTCGGCCCGTTTTTCGATCCATTCGAGGTCTTGCATTTGCAAAACCTCATCCGGCTTGACGCCCAGGCTTTGGGCGATGACCTTCGCGTCGTTCGCGAACGACAGGCGGCCGGTGTGCAACACGTCCAGGTTCGAGATAAACGACTTGTCGCACTCGCTCGGCCGCTGCGCGGTGGCGTAGATCGATAGCCACTTGATGCGGGTCTGCCCCTGCGTGCTGTATTCGCGCCCCACGTTGACGCACTCGCGCCAGGCGTCCGGCGCCTTGTTGGCGCGCGTCACGGCCGGCAGTTCGTCAACGAACATCGCCATGCATCCGCACTCCATGCAGGCCTGGCAGAACGCCTCAAACTGTTCCTCGACCGTCAGCCGTCCATCACTGCGCCGGGGGATGTAGCGCAGCAGGAACTTACTCGCCATCATGGCGCGGGCGAAGGCCGGCAGGCTGTTGAATTCCTGGCCCCATCCACGCATGCGCGGGTCGCCCTTGTAGTCCCACACCGCGAGACGCGGTTCCTTGCTCAGGGCCTGTTTCAGCCAGGCGGTTTTTCCAGTGCCCCGAGCGCCGAAGGCCCCGACGACCTTCGCCTTTTCCGCCCTACTTGCCATCGGCCGCGCCAACCTTTTCGGCCGACGCCTCGACGGTCCGCGCCTGGCTTCGCTCCATCGCTTGCACATAGCCCAGCGCGAGCGGCAGCATGGTGAACAACAGCATGCCCTCCTCCTCATACTTGCTGACCTTTTCCATCAGCCTGGCGAGGTATTTCATCCCCACCGGCATGACCGCGCCGGCCGGCTCACGTAGCATTTCGTCGGGCCACTCTTCGAGGATTTCCGGCATGTTCTTCGCGATGCGACCACGCACCGCGCGCAGCGCCCCGAAGGCGAGCCGCTCGACCACCTTCGCCACCTTGTCCAGCTGTATCGTGGCCTTCTGTTGCTCAACCTCGACCTGCTGAACCTCCTCCGTTGTCGGCTGGTTTTCGAGGGCCTCGAATTTTTGCGCCAGGCCTTCGAGGCCGGCCGGTTTTTCAGTGGTCATAGTTCGCCCAGCGAGAACACGCTCGCGGTCCGTTTCTGTTTGGCGGCCGGCTCGGGTGCCGGTGCTGGTGCGGGCTCAGGCGCCGCGGCCGGATCGTCAATCGACGCCAGCCACTTGCGTTCCGACTTGCCGCCCTTGTGCGCGTAGGCCTGGTGGTCGCAGGCCTGGCACTCGTAGTTCATCAGGCCGCCTGCAGTGCGGTGAAACGACACGCGCTCACCGCACTGCGGGCAAGGCCCGCGCCCCAATTTTTCAGACGTGCGGGCCATGGCTTACAGGGGCGCCAGGTCAGCCACGGGCACGGCAACGGTGACGGTTTCGCCGTAGCCTTCGAACTTCACCGCCGTTTCGTCGGGGCGGTCTTCGCTGTTGGCGAAGATGGTGCCCACCTGGTCGGCGCGCGGGTGATCCATGTTGATGACCTTCACCGAGGTCCAGACGCTATATCGCATGTTCAAACTCCTTTTGGTTTTCCGGGAGACCGTCCCGGCGCGGTATTTCTGGCATGTGGTCGTGTATCGAGCGCAAGAAATCGGCGTGGAGCTCGGCCGCTTCATCCGTTTCGATGGAGTCCGTACAGTTATTGACACCAGTCCAAGGGTCGGCTTCGCCGCCCTCGAAATCCGATAGAGACTCGTAGGCCCTGTAGAAGTCCCGATCCCCCCCATGGAACCGAGCCCAATGCGCATCGACTTCGGCCAGGCCGGCGAGTTGAACGGTCCACGTGTGCAGACGGGTTACCAGCGTTTCGCCGTCCTCATGGCACGTCACGCCCTTCACCCGCTTGATTTCTTCGCCGTATTTGCCGCCCTGTTCTTTGACGTAGTGCGGCTTTAACGTCAGTTGCGAGCGCGGCACTTCGGGGCCGCCCTGCAGCACCCAAAACAACGACCACAGCGAGCGATCTGCAGCGGCGCGCGGGCCTTCAAAAAGCTCAAGCTGCAATGGCTGATCGAGATCCTTGCCGAGCCGGCGCAGTTCGCGCCACACCGTGACGGACGGGCCGCCGATCTGTTGGAATTGCCGGATGCCCAGGGTCTGCGCCCAGGTGCGCACGCGCTTTGCGCCATTCGCCGCACCGGTGCCGCTATCGAAGTCAACACCCATTTCTGAACCATCTTCCTTGCGGCCGTCGATGTTCTTCGAGATGTATTTCGCGATGTAGCCGGTTGCCCCGCCCTGGGCCGGATCGATCATCTTCGACGTGAACCGATGCTTGACCGCACCGCTTTCCGATGGGCTGTCAGCCATGGCGTAGGCACCCGCAACACCGATCAGGCCGGCGCCATGGTCCTCGCGGTCCGCGATGAAGCGACGGGGCACGAACCAACCCATTTGATCGGCCGGCGCAAATAGCAGAATGTGCCAATGCGGGCACCCGTCGTGGTGCGGCTCGGCCACGCGAAACCCGTATGGCGCGTAGCCCTTTCTCTTCCACTCGGCACGAATCTTTTTCCACGTCTCGTTCAGGTATTTCTGACCGTCTTTTTGCGTGGCACCCTTCCAGTTCTTGTTATCGCCGCCGGCCTGGTTGAAGCGATGGAAACGAGATGGGCACGTGATCGTTAGCAGCACGGCCTCATGGCTCATAAACTTCGCCGTCTCCTCGAATCCTCGGCATCGAACCATCAGTTCCGACCGGCGCAGCGCCGGGTTACTGACAGAACCGTCCGCGACCTGAGCCAGGTTGAAGGCCTCGCCGTCTTCGTTTGCCACCTCAAGGCGCTCAAGTGTGGCGCGGTTCGCCTTCGCGCGAATTCGGCCGACCTTCATCGCGTGGTCTGACACGTAGCATTGATCCTTGCGACGGATGCGCCCCTGCGCGTGCTCAATGGCCTCGTTTTGCCGCAGCAGTTCGCGCCGCAGGTTGCGCCGCCACCATGCCGGCTCGACCATGCGGCCGATGCGGCCCGACAACGACACATCAGGGGCCACCGGGCGGGCGCCGCAGGCCACCGCAATGCCGTTCAGCGTGCCGGCCAGTTCCTGCGTGGTGTGGGCGGTGTTGGCGCGGTTGCCGAAGGCCTGGAGGTGGCTGCGCACGCGACTGACGTGGCGCTGTGCCACTGCTGCAATCTCGGCCTCTTCCGCCTTCGGTGCCAGCAATGGCGCATCGCTTAGCCGCGCCTTGTGGGCGAAGCAGTAGAGCGGGCTGTGCGGTCCGGCCACGCGGCGCGCGGCGCTGACCTGGTGCAGAACTTCAAGCATGTGCGAGAAGCGCGCCAGGCGACACGCCACATTCGCGGCCGATCAAGACCAACTGCACGGCGCTGGGCACCACCTTGCCGTTTTCGATCCGCGACATGTTGCCCTGGCCTATGCCGATTCGCTCAGCCAAGTCGCGCTGGCTGAGTCCCGCAATGTTGCGCTCCCACCGGATGTTGTAGCCGATTCGCCCGGCAATCGTGCATCGTTTCATACAAACCAGAGCCTCGGCCCGACCCGAAAGCCGGTGCTGTCAAAGTGGCTTGCCACCATGCCGGTGATCATCTCGGGCGTCAGGCACGATGCCTGCTCGAAATAAGCCTTTTCCCGCGTGACCACGTCAACCACGCAGAACTCTCCCGCCTCGGGGGCGGCCAGGTATTCCGGGTCCGTATCGGGGATGACGATGGTCATGAAGTCCATCAAGCGATGACCGTTGAAGGCCTTCGCCCAGGACGATTTTTTGATGGCGTATGGGCGGTGGAAGTTGCCGCGCGTGCAGACGCGCTCAGGTTCGGCGAGCATCATGCGGGCGCCCCTGCCGCCATCTCTGCAGCGCGCAACAGCGCATCGCCCAGGGCCTGCGCCTGGTCGGGGGTCAACTGCTCAGTGAGGCCGAAGAAACCGCTTTTCAGCTCGATTCCGACGAGCTGACCTTGGTTCTCGACGGTGGCGCTTTTCAGGGCCGTGATTTTGATGGTGCTTTTCATGCGAAGCGCTCCAGCAGGAAGGCGCCGGCCAGCATCACAGCGGCCAGGACGGACGAGACGATGAATCGGGTGCGCACGTAGCGGCGCAGCGCGGCGGCGTGGCGGTCGGCTGCGCTCACCGCAGTGCCCCAGGCACGCCGACATGCAGCAGGCAACCACGCTCCACCACCGCCTCGACCAGCTCATCACGTTTGACCCTCAGCGCGTACCAGGCGTCCCACAGCGCATCCCGCTCGACTTCTTTTTTGATCCTGCTGCGGATGATTTGGATGCGCACCATGGCGCGCTCGCGTTCTTCGATCCATGGCAGATAGCACCCCCACTTTGTGACGGTCAGGACCGTCTCAGGGGAGGGAGCAGGTGCCCCCTCCCCTTCAACTTCACGGCCACTTTTAGGTGTACTTTTTGCCGCGTATTTCGCTGCGTAGGCCGCAGCCTGGTCAGGCGTGATGGGTTGTTGCATGGCGTCGGTTCCTTGTCGTCGGTTCGCGTCGGTTGACCCCCATGGGGGCCAGCAGGCAGGCGGGTGAACCGACGAAAGTGGCCGCTGCTACTGCTGACGGCGCCGATGGTAGTCCAAGGTCTGTGGACGTGTCAATGGCACTAGTACGTCCATGGATATCGTCGCGTTGTATGTCCATTGACGGTGGACTATGATTCCCCCTAAGGCACAACGCCTATAGGAACCGACGACATGAAAGCTTCTGAATGGATTGACCGCGTGAAAACCACGCGTGGATTTGCCAGCGACTACGGTGTGGCTAAGGCCCTTGGACTGAGCCGCCAGGCTGTCAGCGGATACCGGGCCAAGGCATCGACTCTTGACGAAGATGCAGCCATCAAAGTTGCCGGCGCCTTAGGCGAACGCCCTGAGGCCGTGCTGCTCGACCAGTACGCCGAACGAACAAAATCGCCGGAGGTGCGCACCGCCCTTTTGGACGCTGCGCGGCGACTCTGTATATTATGTTAAGTCATGTAAGCGCCGGGTTCGCTCTCTTCTTAATTGAGCCACGTCCGGTGAAGCAAAAGTGCCAATATTGACCACCAGGAAAGTCAACGACTATGGATATCAAGTCATTGACTTGAAAGGTTTTTTTCCGTATTTTCAAGGACAGCTGGTGCCCTGGACGGGCAAGCAGTGATGGTTTGCGCCGCGGGTCGATCGGCCCTCTATGCATCGTTCAGGTGGCAAGCCGACAGGCGGCCCGGTGCAATCTCGCGCAGTTCGGGCGGCTCGCTCCGGCAGCGGTCCATGGCGTGAGGACAACGCGGATGAAAATGGCAACCGGAGGGTGGCGCCAGCGGCGACGGAATCTCTCCTCGAATGGCCGAGAACGCCGTATGGCGTTTTTGCAGGCTCGGTACTTCGGCCAGCAAGGCCTGGGTGTACGGATGGTTGGCCTTGCCCAAAACCTCCTGGGTTGGACCGGACTCGACGATCCGGCCCAGGTACATGACCATCACGCGGTCCGAGATGTGCCGCACGACCCCGATGTCATGGCTGACGAAAAGGTAGCCAAGGTCGTTGGAATCGCGAAGTTCCATGAACAGGTTGATGATCTGCGCCTGGATAGACACGTCGAGCGAAGCCACGGCTTCGTCGCAGACGACCAGGTCCGGCTTGACCGACAAGGCGCGGGCGATACCGATCCGCTGCCGCTGCCCACCCGAAAACTGGTGTGGGAAGCGGTCCTTGGTGCTTGGGTCGACACCGCACTTGCGGAGCACCTGATCGATGTGGCCCGGCAATTCCGCCGCCGGCACGACGCCGTGGTGCTGCGCTGCCTCGCGCACGATCCGGCCCATCCGGTGCCGCGGGTTCAGGGAGTCGAGCGGGTCCTGGAAAATCATCTGGACCTTGAGCGCGTACTTGAGCGCGGCTTGTCCTGAAGCCTTGGCGACGTCGTCGCCGTTGAACAGAATCCGCCCTGAGGTCGGCCGGTCGATTCCGGCCACGATGCGCCCCAGCGTTGATTTGCCACACCCGGATTCACCGACCAGACCCACGACCTCGCGTCGCCGGATGACGAACGACACGTCGTCCACGGCGTGGACAACTTGCGGGCTGAACCTGGCGCCAAGGCGGTTCGCCAGGCGCGCCGCCAAATCGGGCGTGCGGGCAAACCGGCGAACCACGTGGTCGATGGTGATCAGCGGAGCGACGGCGGCGGCGGTCATGTCGACAATTCCTGGTTCAATTTCTCGTTCATCGGATGGTTGCAACGCAGCCCGCGACCAGCGTCGAGCATGCGCAGGGCAACCGGCTGCAGGCAGTCTTGCTGCGCATGGGGACAGCGTGGATGAAAACGGCAGCCCCGCGGCATGCGGTCCAGCGGCGGGGTCATGCCTGGAATCTGAAACAGCCTTTGCCCTGGCGTATTCCCGGAAGGGATGGAGCGGATCAGGCCATGGGTGTACGGATGCCTGGGCGCATCGAGCAGGTCGTCAACGGCACCCTCCTCCACCACGCTGCCCGCATACATGACATAGAGCCGATCGGTCAGCTCGGCGACGACGGTCAGGTCATGCGTCACCCAGATCATGGACGTGCCCCGCTCGCGGCAGAGCTTCTGCATCTCCGACAGGATCTGCGCCTGTATCGTCACGTCCAGCGCCGTGGTGGGTTCGTCGGCAATGATGAGATCGGGGTTGTTGAGCATGGCGATGGCAATCGCCACGCGCTGCCGCATGCCGCCCGAGAACTGGTGCGGATAGGCGTTCAGCCGTTCATCTGGCGACGGAATGCCGACCAGGCCCAGTGCGTCGCGGCAGCGCAAGCGGGCCTGGTCACGCGATATCCCGGAATCGTGTGCCGTGATGGCTTCGATCATCTGCGTGTCGATGCGCAGCACCGGGTTCAGCGTCATCATGGGGTCCTGGAACACCATGGCCATGCGGTTGCCGCGCAGTTCGCGCAGCCGCGAAGGGCTGGCCTTGCGCAAGTCCTCGCCGTTGAGCAGTATCTCGCCGGCAGCGACTCTTCCGGGGCGGTCCACCAGTCCCATGATCGAGAGGCCGGTCACCGACTTGCCCGACCCCGACTCCCCGACCAGGCCGACGATTTCGCCGCGGCCGACACGAATCGACAGGTCGCGAACCGCGGCCACGGGCCCCTTGGGCGTGTCGAAAACCGTCTCCAGGCCGCGCACCTCGAGCGTGTTTGCAAAGTTGGCCATAGGGGGCGCCTCAGCTTGTGAATTTCGGGTTGAGGACGTCGCGCAGGCGGTCGCCGATCAGGTTGATGCCGACGATCAACAGCAACAGGGCGAGACCGGGGAAGACCGAGATCCAGTACTGTCCGGACAGCAGGTACCTGAAACCGTTGGCGATAAGCAACCCCAATGACGGCTCCGTCACCGGCAGGCCGATGCCGAGAAACGACAACGTGGCTTCCAGGCTGATGGCATAGGCCACGCGCATCGTCGCCACGACGATCAGCGGCGAAAGGCAGTTGGGCAGAATCTGCTGAAAGGTGATCTTCCAGCCAGGCAAGGCCAGGCAGCGGGCCGCATCCACGTACGAGCGCCTGCGCTCGATGAGTGCCGAACCGCGAATCGTGCGCGCATAGTAGGCCCATTGCGTGACCACCAGCGCGACGATGATCTTGTCCACCCCTTGCCCCAGGATCGCCAGCAGGATGAGCGCAATCAGGATGGGAGGAAAGCTGAGCTGGATGTCGACGATGCGCATGATGAGCGTGTCCACCCATCCGCCCAGGTACGCGCTGACCAAGCCCAGCGCGGCCCCGGCCACCAGCGCGATCACCGCGCTTGCGACGCCGACGTAGAGGCTGGTTCGCAGACCATAGAGGATCGCGCTGAGGATGTCGCGCCCCTGGTCATCGGTGCCCAGGAGGTACGCCCCTCCCGACAGGGACTGGCTGCCCGGCGGCAATCGATTGGCCATGATGTCGAGCTGGCCGAGGTCATAGGGGTTTTGCGGTGCCAGCAGCGGTGCCAGCAGCGCACACAGCGCAATCACGGCGATGACAGCCACGCCGAACAGCGTCAGGGGATCGGAGAGCAGCGCGCGGCATATGCGCCGGATCGGGCGCACCGGGGCTTCGATGAATGCCGTTTCGTCGTCCGGAAGGATCAGGGGAAGTTCCGCCTGTGCCTGTGTCTCTGCCGTTTGCACCATGGGCGCTTTCATTTCTGTGCCCCTTCAATACTCACGCGAGGGTCCACCACCGTGTACAAAATGTCGACCACCAGGTTGATCACGGTGAACATCAGGACCGTGATCAAAAGGTAGGCGAGGATGACTGGACGGTCGAGCGTCGCTATCGCGTCGATCATGAGTTTGCCCATGCCGGGCCAGGCAAAGATGGTCTCGGTGACGACGGCAAAGGCAATCAGCGAGCCGAGCTCCAGGCCGATCACCGTGATGAGCGGAATGAGCGTGTTCTTCAGCACGTGGACGAATACGACGCGTGTTTCCGTCAAACCCTTGGCGCGTGCAAATCGAACATAGTCCGCCTGCATCGCCTCGGCCACGCTGGCGCGTGTCAACCGGATCACCAGCGATATCTTGAACAGCGCGAGATTGAGTGCGGGAAGCAAAAGGTGCAACAGGCCGCCGGCCGTGAGAAAACTCACACGCATCCCCAGCAGCGACACCGTCTCGCCGCGCCCGGACGCCGGGAGCCACCCCAGCTGGACGCTGAACAGCATGATCATCATCAACCCGATCCAGAAGGTGGGCAGGCTGAACCCGAGGATGGACAGGGCCATGATCCCCCTTGAGCTGGCGGCCTGCGGGCGCAAGCCGGCCAGTACGCCGAGCGGAATGCCAATGAGCAAGGCCAGGAACAACGCGCTGAACGCCAGCTCCAGCGTGGCGGGCATGCGCTCGACGATCAGTTCGAGCGCCGGCCGATTCTGGATGAAGGAGCGCCCGAGGTCGCCCGACACGGCATGGGCCAGGAAGTCTCCATACTGCACCCAGACCGGTTGATCGAGCCCCATGCGCGAGATGGTCTCGGCCCGCTCCTGGGGCGTCGCGCTGGCCGAGATCATCACGTCCACGGGGTTGCCCACCATGAAAACACCGACGAACACCAGCAGCGACATCACAAACAGTGTCAGCACCGTCTGCCACGCGCGCCGCAACAGGTAGGCTGTCATGGGAGACGGGCTTCGGGTGGCCGCCGTGTCGCAGGCATCATGCCCGGGTCCTTTGGTCCAGGCCCCGCAGCCGTTCGCCGAGCAGCGCGTAGACACCGTCCGCGTCCACACGGGTCACGATTTGCGCATCGGGGGTGGCACCGGACTGTTCGTACCAGTCGGCCACCGTTTGCCCCCGGCAGAGCGGGCTGCCGCACTCGACCTGCACGTGTGCCGGTTGCGTCTCGAAAAGCTGCGGCGCAATCAGCCAGGCGATGACCAGAGGATCGTGCAAGGGCCCCCCGCGCGCGCCATAGCGACGGACGTCGTTGCGGTCCCAGCCCGACATCAGTTGCCCGACAAGACGCCCGACCCGGCCTGGACCGGCCAGGGCCGCGACCCGTTCGGGCGTGGTGAGCGCCTGGTGCGTGGCGTCGAGCGGGAGCACGACCTTTTGCACGGCGGCGGAGAACACGATTTGCGCGGCATGCGGGTCCGCCAGCATGTTGAACTCGGCGGTCAAGGCCCGGTTGCCCGGGGTGCGGAACGCCCCGCCCATGGACACCACCCGCTCGATCTGGCCGATCAGGTCGGGATGCAGGCGCAACAGCATCGCCAGGTTGGTCATCGGCCCCAGCGTGCAGATCGTCAGGCGTGCGCCCTCCTCCCGGACCCGGCGCAGCTCTTGCGCCATACGCTGCACCGCGTGCTCGGGCTGCACGGTACCCAACGGCTCGGGCAGGACCACGCCGCCGAGCCCGTTGACGCCGTGGAACTTGCCGAAAAGTTGCTGGCCCAGCAACGGCGTTTCGCAACCGCGATGAACCGCAATGTCGCCTCGCCCCGCGAGTTCCACAATTCTCAAGGCGTTCGCGGCCGTGGTCGCCACCGGCGCGTTCCCGCAGACGGTGGTGATGGCACGCACCTCCAGCTCAGGTGACGCCAGCGCCAGAAGTATCGCGATGGCGTCGTCGACGCCTGGATCGCAGTCAATCAGAATGGGAGTCATAGGTGTGTGTTGAAAGAATGGCCTTACTCGACCGGCCGGATGTTGCTGGCGAGCGTGTACCCATCGGTCCGCCCTTCGATTTGCAAACCCTTGCGCACCGCCCAGACGTTGGCCAGGTGCAGGATGGGAATCACCCCCAGGTCCGACATCGCGATCTTGCTGGCCTTCTGCAGACGCGCCTGCCGGGTCGCGGTGTCGATCGTGTTTTTCGCAGCACGCAAGGTGCTGTCGAATTCGGCCGATGAATAGCGCCCCCGGTTGCCCTGCCCCGACGTCGGGCTGAACGTCTCCAGCAGCGGGCCCAGCACGCCGGAAGCCTCTCCGGTTTCGACGGCGGCACCGCCCATGATGAAGCTGAACTCCAGGTTCGATGCGCGCGAAAAATACACGCTACCCGGCAGCGTCACGATCTTGGTCCGGATTCCGATGCGGGTCAGCATCTGGCCGATCGCCTGCGCCACCAGGCTGTCGTTCGGGTAGCGGTCGTTGGTGGCGTGGAACGTCAGATCGAAGCCCTTCGGATAACCAGCCTCGGCGAGCAGCGCCCTGGCCTTGTCCGGGCTGTAGGGGTCAGGAGCCAGTTCCGGCACGTAGCCAAAGTAGCCCTTGGGCACGAGTTGCCCGGCTGGCGTGCCGAGCCCTTCCATCACCCGCTCGATCAAGGCGTCGCGCGCAATCGCCATCGAGATGGCGCGCCGGACCTTGGCGTTGCGCAACGGATTCTTGCCGTCCGGGCCGGCCGCGAACGGCGAGATTTCGCGGCTCTGGTCCATGTGGAGATACAGCACGCGGTTGCTTTCGAGCGCAACCACCTTGGTCGAAGTGTTGCGTTTGAGCGTGCTGACACTGGCGGTGGGAACCGCCTCGATCACGTCGACGTCGCCGGCCAGAAGCGAGGCGACGCGGGCGTTGGGGTCGGTGAAGACGCGGTAGCTGACCTCCTTCCACGGCGAAGCGGTTCCCCAATATTTGTCGAAGCGCGCGAGCTTGATTTCGCTGCCCGGCGTCCAGGACACAAAACGCAATGGGCCCGTTCCGACGACACCTTTGCCTGCGTTCAGCGATGCGGTGGGCGTCTGCCCCAGTTCGGACGGAAGGATCGCGATCTTCGACAAGTTGCTGGGCAACAGCGGCATCGGCGAATCGGTCACGATGCGCACGGTCAACGGCCCGGCAGCCGTTACCGCCGCGATGCCCTTCACATACGGCGCATAGGAACTCGGGCTGTTCGTCGCGGCCAATTTCACGCGGGCAATGCTGGCGATGACGTCTTGTGCGTCCAGGGCGGAGCCATCGTGAAACGTGACCCCTTCGCGCAGCTGAAAATCCCAAGTGGTGTCGTTGACGGCCGTCCAGCTCTTGGCGAGCCCGGGCACGATCTGCTGCCGGTCGTTCTGATTGACGAGCGCGTCGAACATGTTCCTTGCCATCGCGGCGTCCGGCCCGATAACGTAGTACTGCGGATCGACCGAAGTCGGGGCCGCGGCAAGTCCGACCCTGAGTGTCTGCGCGCCGGCCACAGACGCAGCGCCGGCCAAGGCCAGGGCCGCGAGGAACTTGGTCCTGCAATGCATGGTGTTGTCTCCTTCAATTTTCTGGCTGTTTCGCCAGCACCTTGGGCAGAGATTGCCACCATCCGGGTGATCATGCAAATGGCATTTGATCAAGACTCCATAAGCAGATATTATGGATTTCGTGCCCAAGCGTATTCAATCCCGCCAGGTCGATGCGTTCCGCGCCGTGATGATCGCGGGCTCGGTCAGTGCGGCTGCGTCGTACATGCACGTCACGCAGCCGGCGGTCAGCCGCCTCTTGCGCGATCTGGAGATTGGTCTCGGCTTCCCCCTGTTTGACCGCGTGGGAGGCCGACTCGCACCGCGCAAGGCCGCGACCATGCTCTTTCGCGAAGTGGAGCGTGTCTACGTGGGGCTCGATCACATCCTGCGTGTGGCGCAGGACATCCGGGCGCTGAGCGAAGGCGTGCTGCGCATCGGCACCGTCAGCTCGTTGAACGGCGTCTGTACCCTGGAGGTGTTGCCGCAACTGGCCCGGAAGTACCCCAACCTCACGATCATCCTGGACACGGAAAGCACCGAACGCGTCGTCGACCTGGTCACCCTGCGCCAATATGACATTGGACTGGTCTGCAACCTGCATCCATACGACGGCCTGGCCGACAAGCCGTTTACCGCGGCACGCGCGGTGGCGGCCATGCCCCTCGGACACAAGCTGGCAAGAAAAAAAACCGTCACCTTGGCCGAGCTTGCGCAGTACCGGCTGATTCTGCCGGGCCGCACCTCGCCGCTTCGCCTGTCGCTGGAAAAGGAGATTGCCGCGGCCGGCATCGAACTGCGCACGCCGATCGAAGCGTCGCTGACGAACTGCTGCCGGCTGGCCGGGCGCGGCCTCGGGATCGCCATCGTGGACCCGCTGGCCGCAACCGACTTTGCGGATGATCTTTGCATCAGGCCCCTCGTCCCTCGCATTGACCTGGCCTACCGGGCGATCAGCTTGAAGCAGATGCCAAGTTATTCGGCGCTCGAAACCTTCCTGTCGCTGCTGGAGACCAGTGTGTCCGCCAGGCTTGGGCCGCCCGGCAATCGATGACCAGGCACACGGATGAAGCTATTTTTTGCCGGGCGCTTGTGGTGGCTTCGAGAGTAGCCGAGCGCTGTTGACCAGCGCCATGTGGGTCAGTGCCTGCGGGAAATTGCCGGCCAGCCGCCTGGCCTGCGGGTCGTATTCCTCCGCGAGCAGCCCTACGTCGTTGGCGAGTGCGATCAGGCGTTCGAACAGCGCCTCGGCCTCGTCGGGCCGGCCGGTCAGTGCGAGCGCATCGACGAGCCAGAAGCTGCACGGCAAAAATGTCCCTTCGCCGGGCGGTAGTCCGTCGACGCCGGTGCCCGTCGGGTAGCGCAGCACCAGGCCCTGGGCCATCAGTTCGCGCTGGATCGCATTCACCGTCGCATGCACGCGCGGGTCTTCCGGCGGCAAAAAGCCGACCGCGGGGATCAGCAGCAGGCTCGCATCGAGATCGGTCGTGTCGTAGTGCTGCACAAAACAACCACGTCGCGCATCGACACCCCGCTCGCAGACCTGCGCGTGGACCGTGTCGCGCAGCCCGCGCCAGTGCTGCAGCGGGCCGGCAAGGCCGAAGCGCTCGGCGTCTTTCACGGCCCGGTCGAACGCGACCCAGGCCATCACCTTGGAATGCGTGAAATGACGGCGCGGGCCGCGGATCTCCCAGATGCCTTCGTCCGGCGTATCCCAGTGGTCGGCAACGAACGTGAGCAGCCTGCACTGGATCTGCCAGACGTGCCGTTCGGGCTCGAGCCCGGCGGCCCGCGCCTGGTGCAGCATGTCCATGACCTCGCCGTAGACGTCGAGCTGGAACTGCTCGCTCGCGGCGTTGCCCACGCGCACCGGCTTCGCACCCTGGTAGCCCGCGAGCCAGGGCAGCACGTACTCGGGCAGGCGGCGCTCGCCGGTGACGCTGTACAGGATCTGCAGGTCTTTCGCGCTGCCCGCGACGGCGCGAAGCAGCCACTCGCGCCAGGCGACGGCCTCGGCGTCGTAGCCGGCGAACAGCAAGGTGTTCAGCGTAAAGGTCGCATCACGCAGCCAGCAATAGCGGTAGTCCCAGTTGCGCACGCCGCCACGCTGCTCGGGCAGCGAGGTGGTCGGTGCCGCGACGATGCCGCCAGTCGGTCCATGGATCAGCGCCTTCAGCGTGATCAACGAACGCTGCACTTCATCGCGCCACCGCCCTTCGTATCGGCTGCGCCCCGACCACGCGCGCCAGTCTTGCAGGGTGCGCTGCAGGGCCTGCTCGGCGTCGAGCGGCGGGAGTGGTGGCGCGTGCGATGCGCGATGGTTCAGCACGAAGGGCACGCGCTCGCCAGCCGCGACCATGAAATGCGCGACCGTGCGCATGTGCTCGCCGCGCGTGGCGACCGGCGTGCGCAGCTCGATCGAATCCGGGCCGGCCGTGGCGAGCGTCACGCCATCGACCTTGCGCACCCACGGCACGTCCTGCCCGTAGTCGAAGCGGATCACCAGATCCATTTCCATCGCGACCGTGCCCCGCAGGCCTTCGACGACCCGGACGATGTCGGTACGCGCCCCATCCAATGGCATCAGGTCTGTCACGCGCACGCTGCCGTCGTCGGTGTCGAACTCGGTCTCGAGGATCAGCGTGCCGGAAGCGTAGCGCCGCCGCGCCGCGCGCTCCACTCCGCTCGGCGCAAGCCGCCAACGCCCGTTGCCGGACTCGCCCAGCAGCGCCGCGAAACAGGCCGGCGCGTCGAAGCGCGGCACGCACCACCAATCGATCGAACCGTCGCGCCCGACCAGTGCCGCGGTACGGCCGTTGCCGATCAGGGCGTAGTCTTCCAGGGGCAGCGGCATCGGGATCGGCTCCGTGTTCTGGTATGTCGCATGAATGCAGTGGCCTGTCCGAACGCGGTGCAGCGTGCGCGCAGCCGTAAAAACAGGCGGCCGAACAGGCTGACCAGCCGGCCGACCACGCATGCGTGAGGCTAAACGACCAGGTCGCGCGGTGCAGTAGGACGAGTGCCCGCGCGCTCGTGCGCGTTTTGCGGTGGGCATCGCAATGACCTTCGACCTTCAGCGGCAAGCCCGCGGGCTGAGTGCCCTGAGTTGACAAAACCGGGGGTTGACGTAGATAAAGCGCCCAGCGGCGTCCTTACGGAAAATACCGACGGGCAACTGCTCGACGACGGGTTGAGTTCGTGTGGTCATGGCTTCACCAGTTGTCAAACCGACGCGGCAGCTGTCACCGGAAGGTTAAGCATGAAAGTGCTCCCCTGCCCTTGCCCGCCGCAGCGACCGCCAGGTCCAGATTGCCAGTGGGCGTTGCCGTACTTCGGATATCGATCCGATCAGAACTGGTAACGCAAACGCAGATCCACCGTTTGGGCGCTGTAACCGCCGGCCGCCTCAACAGTGTATCTGGCCGATAAGGTCAGGTTCTCATTGCGCAACAAGCTTACGCCAAGTGCCAGCACCCCGGTATTGGCCGGCGTCGTCGCTCCGGTTGTTGTAAAGCTGGTGGCCCCCGAGGTATCGGCCGCATAGTTCGCTACCGATTGCAGACTGCGGTTTCGCAGTTCATGACGCCAACCCAGTTGCACCGACGACCGCACTTCGCCATAAGCCGTGGCCAACGAACGCTCCAGCTTGGCGCCCAGATCACTCTTCAGCGAAGTCGTGTCGGTGGCATCGACATGCAGCGCCGCAGCACTGCCGCCGGTTTCGGTATACGCATTCTGATGTAGCCTGCTATAGGCCAAGCCGGCAATCGGCGTCAGCGTCATGTCGTACATCGCAGCACCGAGCTTGATCGGATAACCCGCACGCACGGAAGTCACGTACTGCATGCCATGGTACTGGCCTGCCACGCTGTCGGAAAAGCCGGTGAAGTTGATGGCGCGTACCGTGTTGTACCGGTGCTGTACGACACCGGCCGACATATCGACATACCAGGGGTTGCCGGTATAAGCGGCATAACCGATCAGACCGTGGGAAGTCAAATGGACCGCGCTGCCGGTGTTATTGTCGCGACCGGCCACGGAAGTATTGGCATAACTCAACAGGCCGCCGGCACGCCAGCTGTCGTTGACTGGCGTATCGACGCCCATCAACAGGCCGTTGTAATCGCCGCGATGCCCGGATACGCCATCGCGCTGTCGCTGGTTGACCTGGCCGCCGAAGGCCTGGCCCCATACCGCCGGACTGTTTGCACTCTCACCGGCAGAAACACCACTATGCCCCTGCACCTGCGCCGTACGCAGGCCGTCGACATGCGCCGCTGTTGCATTCAGTACGGCCTCGGTCGGGGCCGTGGCTGCCTGGGTCGCCGCCGCGGCGTTCGCGGTCGGACTCAATTGCGCGCCGGCACGGTCGGCCTCCGCCGCCGAGCCGATGGCGGCGGAGGCGTTGAACAGGTTCAGCAGGCCGGCATTGACGCCGCCATAGTTGAACAGCCCATTCAGCGACGACACCGCATTGGACGTAGTGGCCAAATTGATCGGGCTGGATGAGCCCGAACCTGATGGATCTGGAGGACTTGGAGAATTGGGGAGGCTGGGAGGACTCGACAGGGTAAGCAACAGATCAAGTTTGCTGCCATCCGTGACACTCTCTCCGGTTACGGTGCCGCTGAAGCCAGCGGCCGTATAGACCAGGCTACCTGCGTTGTAATTGGTGCTGCTACCCGATGCGACCACGACGACATAGCGTTGCCCTTGCGCAAACCCATAGCTACCCAGTTTCGTCAAAGCCACGGTGGAACCTGCCGCAATCGTCGCGTTGCCCGACACGGTCAGGCGACCGTAGCCGGTATCGCTGGTCGTGCCGGTCGAGGTAACCGCACTATCGCCCACACCGATCTTCAGGGTCGCCGCTGTGCTCTGGCTGTAATTTCCGGTGATGCTGATGGCATTGTTGATCTGCAGCGTGGCGGCCGAGTTGGTGACCGTATGGGAACTGCCGACATTGATGTTGTCGTTCAGCAGTTGATTGCCGGAACCAAAGAAGAGATTCGCCGCGGTATTGGTGAGTGTGCCGATGGCACCAGAACCGATGCCGCCACTGACGCCGGTCAAGGTGCCGAAGGTCGACCCCGTGCCGCCGTTGATGGTCAGGTTGTGACTGGAAGCATTAAAAACATTGCCTGCGATGGTCCCTGAATTGATCAGCGTGCCAAGCAAGCCGCTGCTGCGGTTGTAGATCGCGGCCACGCTACCGGTGATCAGGCCGCTGTTGGTCAGCGTGCCAATGGTGCCGTTGTAGTTGAAGATGCCGTTGATGCCACTGATGGTGCCGCTGTTGGTCAAGGAGTTGATCGTACCGTTGACATTGCTGATGCCGTAGTCCCCACCGCCAATCGTGCCGATATTGTTGATTGCCGTGACACTTTCTCCGAAATTGGAGATGCCGGCATAACCTGTACCGGCGCTGATGGTGCCGCTGTTGGTCAAGGTCCCAACCGATCCCCCCACACTGACGGCGGTGGTCGAAACGGAGACCAATCCGCTATTGGTAATCGTGACGTTGCCGGTGGTCCAGTTGACCTGGCTGCTTGTCGGGCCGGAAATCGTCTGATCGGCCTTGGCCGCCGTTGGCACTACCGCAGCCAGCGCTGTTGTCATCGCCAGGCTGAGTGCCGTCAATTGCGGCAGATGTTCGCGCTTGCGCATGTTTTGTCTCCCTGATGAATGTTTTGTAGCGTTATCAGGCTCGGGGGCAACAGGTCGCTGAAGACATGCTCTGCATGTGACTCAAACGAAGTTCAATGTAACCGTCCTACTCGCAATGGAGCAAGGGACTCTGCCCCAGGTTTTCGTACAGTTTGACTACAAGGCTGAATCTGTGCGCACGATCCCATTTCTGCCGAGATCAAGCATCACGATACTGGGTGGAACATCGTGTGCCAATGCCGGATACGTTGCACCCAATAAGAACAGTGACAGCAGTGTTGAGCCCATCGCGCGCAACCACAGTCAGCGCGGCCATCAAGGAATTCACCGCCAACTACGACAGCACCACGGCCAGCCGCCTGCTTTTCGCATACGAGGCCGGCTACGGCAGCACCTATGTGGCCTGGGCCAATTCTTCGGGTTCGTTCAGCAGTTCTGGCCCGGACGTCTCATCGAATGGCACCTACATGCGGATCGATGGCCCTCGCGTCTGGATCGAGATCGCCGTTCAAAACGGTATCGTGATTTCCAGCCAGACCCACTACCACATGATGTTCCGCGACAAATCCTACGATTACTACAACCCGTTGAGCAATTGATGAACCGTTCGATCACTTTCGCCGCGCCTTCAAAAAGCCCTGCCATGTGGCCTGCAGGGTCGACGACAGGTTTGATACCAGCACACCACGGTTGCTGAGAGCGGCGACGGCATTGAACTTGGTCGTCACCGTCGAATAGCTGCCGGTGTTGGCTTCAACCGGTCCAATCAGAATATCCGAGAACGTCGATCCCGACAGAAAGGCGCTGCTCAGCGTTGAGCTCTCCATGCTGCTGAAAACGGACACCATGGCCGCAGCCTTGCTCGCCAGCACCTGGTAAGTCCCTGAGCTGTAGTAGTTGTGGCTGGTATGGCTGTTCGACGCAAACGAGGTCCGCGGCTCTACGCCAATGTGGTGGGGCGTGGGATAAGCGCAAGCCCCGTTGAAGTTGATGTTGAACGCCATCTGGGAGGCGGTCGTTGAGAGGTTCGAACAGCGGTTCAACCCAAACTGGCCAGCCCAGGCCTGGCCAGATGCAGCACCTCATAGGCTGCACCGGCATGTGAGATATCCACGGGCGCGGACGACAGGGTCAGCCGCAGCAGCCGCCACTGAAGCACGTCGAGCGAAGTGACCACGGCCATGGTGCCCGGGCGCTCCAGCAGCGCGTCATTGCGGCGAATTTCCGCGGCCCTCAATGCGGCACGGTCGACGCCTTCCTCGACCGGTACGTCCTCCCGGTACAGCACTTTCGCGACTACGCCGGCGCGGGCCGTTCGCGCATCGAGCGGCAGCCAGGTCTCGACACGCGGGCGACCGAAGCCGTCCATCACGGCCTGGAAGCGGTCGCCCACCAGGAAGTCGGCGGCGGCGGCAAGGTTGTGCCAAAGGTAGATGGACGCGTAGCGCCATTAACGCCATTAACGCCATTAACGCGGATGTATGTGTTTCAGGGGCTTCAGGGTTGGGACGCGTTGCGCTTGCGCGTGGCGGCAGCCTTCCGGGCCGACGCGGAACGCTCCGCGGCGCTGCGAGACGCCGATGCGCGACCGCCCAGATGACCGCCCTTGCGAGAGGGGCCGGTGTCCATGGCCTTGCCGCGCCCGGAACCGGACTTCTTTCCCCCACCGGTTTCCTTGTTCACCGTAGCCCAGGCACGGCGCTCGGCTTCGTCTGACGCGAGACCGCGTTTCTCATAACCTTCCTCGATATGCGCGGCTTGGCGCTTTTGCTTGTCCGTGTAGGACGATTTCTCTCCGCGTGGCATGTTGGTCTCCAGGAAAGTTGAACACGCACAAAATTAGTACGGCGCAGGCTTTCCTGTTGTAGGACCACTTCGCAAGATCGCATGACCACATGACCACATGCTTGCATGTGCATCAAATACCGCGCTCGGCACTGCTTCCTATAATGCGCTGGCCAGGCCTGTCCGTTCATCGGCCGGCCTGGCACGGTTCGAGGTGCCTCACCGCCTATAGCGATATAGGGCTGTGGGGTTAAACGGGAAGCAGGTGACCCGCGTCTCCCAAGACGCGGCATTCCTGCGCTGCCCCCGCAACGGTCAGCGGATTTTGGAACTCTCACGCGGATGTCTTCGGCATCTGCAGTCACTGCGCTCTTGAGCGTGGGAAGACGAGAGAACCTGTCTCGGCGTGCGCTTTTGATGCGCGCATGCCAGACACTCCGCGAGCCCGGATACCGGCCTCCAACCGCCTTCGGACGCTGCGGGAGTGCGCGGTCCGGGTCGATTCGCCGCGTTTCACGCCGGCGGCGCGCACCCGTATGCCGCGCTTATCCCCATGCGATTTCATCAGCCGGGCCACCCACCAACAAAAGGAGCCTTTCATGACAACGCCCTCTCTTTCCGCCGACCGCCCCCGGGCGGCAACCGCCAGCAAGCCATGGCTGCAACTTGCCGGCGCCGCGGCACTCGGCCTGATCGTGTTATACGGCGTGGCCTTCGCCGAGAGTCCGCTGCTGCACAACGCCGCCCACGACGTGCGCCACGTGACCGTCAAACCTTGCCACTGAAAGGAATTCGCCATGTTGTTTCAACGCCTGATCTGGTGCGCCCTGGGTGTCGCCTTGCTTTTGGGCAGCGCCCAAACCGTCTTGCAGCGCCTGCAGACCGTACCCCTCATCCTGGCGGCCGAAGTGTTCGAGGAAGGCAAGGCCGAAGCCGTGTCGACGCCGCCGGATGCGCATGTGCACGCCGATACTGCCGTCCACGAACATGAACACGAGCACGCCGCAGCCGAAGCCTGGTCTCCGGCCGAAGGCTTCGAGCGCACCGCCTGGACCTGGGTGGCCAACGTGCTGCATGCGTTCAGCATGGCCCTGCTGGCCTTGGCGGCGATGGGCTGGTGGACCTACCGCAGGGGCGGCTCATCGGGCCGCTTCAAGCTCGCCTTTGCGGTGGCCGCATCAGGTTGGTTGAGTCTGCACTTCTGGCCATCGCTGGGCCTGCATGCGGAAGTGCCCGGCATGGACGCCGCCGCGCTGCATGCACGGCAGGCCTGGTGGGTGCTGGCGGTGGTCTGCTGCGTGCTGGCCTGCGTCACGCTGGCTTTCGGCAAGCACGCCTGGAAGTTCGCCCTGGCGGCGCTGCTGCTGGCCGTGCCTTTCCTGGTTGGTGCGCCACAGCACAGCGGTGATGCCCTGGCTGGATTCACCGGCGCGGCACATGCGCAGATGGCCGAACTCGGGCGCCAGTTCATCTGGGCCACCACCTGGTTGTCGCTGTCGTTCTGGGCCCTGCTCGGCCTCTTGAACGCCTGGGTGTTTCCGCGTTGGCTCAAACCGGTTTTGACCGCCTAGGATGTGGGTTGTGACGGGGCGCAGAATCTGCAGCTCAGGGGACCAGGATCAAGGCGCCGGTCTTGCTCCGGGCCACGATGTCCTGGTGCGCGCGCGCCGCGTCCACCAAGGGATATCGGGTGGCGCTGAGTTCGCCAAAAATGCCCTGCCGGTAAGCCTGGAAAACCGCCTGGATCGCCTCGCCCCGTGCGTCGCCCTTGAGATGCTGGGCCATGGGGCCGCCGACGACACGCACCCGGCGCGCACCCAGAGCATCCAGGTCTATCTCTGGCGCCCCCGAGGCGGCCCCGATGTTCACGATGCTGCCGCCGTCCCGCACAACCGCTGCCGAAGCAGGAAAGCTCGCCTTGCCGATGAACTCGTAGACCACGTCGACGCCTGCGGGGGCCATACGGCGAATCTGCGCGACCAGGTCCGCGTCGCCGGAGAGCAGGACATGGTCCAGCGAAGACACCAGCAAATCGCGTTTGGAGGCAGTGCCCACGGTGCCGATGACGCGGGCACCGAGCGCCTTGGCCCAACGCGCGATGAGCGTCCCCACACTGCTTGAGGCGCCCTGCACCAGCACCGTCTCGCCGGCCTGGAGTTGATGAAACCCATGAAGCCCCGCCCAGGCGGTCAGGCCTTTGGTCAACACCGTTGCCGCCTGTTCGGTCGAGATGTCTTCTGGCAGCCGAACCAAGGCGTCGGCGTCGATCAGGCGCTCGGCGGCATAACTGCCCGGTGCAAAAAAGTAGGCCACCCGGTCACCCACCGCGAAATCGCCAACCCCATCACCAACGGCTTCCACCACACCCGCACCTTCCACGCCAGGGACCGAAGGCAGCGCCACGGGGTAGATGCCCTGACGGAAGATGGTGTCGATGAAGTTGACGCCGATGGCCTCATGCCGCAGCTTGACCTGGCCTCGGCCGGGCTGGCCTACCTGGTCGTCTTCGACCTGGAGGACGTCGGGGGTTCCATGCTGGTGGAAACGAATGGTGGTGCTCATGTGGAATCCTTTCGATTGAGCCAGGGCATCAATGCCGCTGGCTGTAGATGACCATGGATGGCTGCAACTCGGCGAGCTGCATGACATCCATCGTATGGATTCGACCCACACGGCAGAAGCCTGTTTGTTTCGATGGAACCTATCCGGTTGACCGATGCATCGCGCCAGGGGGTATTTCCGGCCGAACGGCTACTGTCCCTTCAGAACTGCCCCTTCAGCCGGTTGATGAACCATCGGCCGGCCGGCCCCGGAGGGCTGTCTTTGCGGTAGGCGGCGAACATCTGAATCGGTGGGGTGTGGGGGCCGAAATTCTCGATCTGCAGCTTCACCAATGTCCCTGCGGCACAATCGGCCTCCACCATGGCCAGCGGCATATGCCCCCAGCCAAAGCCGGCTCGGAGGAAGGCATGTTTGGCCCCCAGATCGGCAAGGCGCCAGATCAAGGGAGAGAGCACCCCGAAGTTGCGCCCCTCGGTGAGGGCCGTGCGGTCCGTCAGCACCAGCTGGACCTGTTGCTGCAGTTCCTTCAGGGCAATGACGCCCTTGAAATCGGCGAGCCGGTGCTTGGGAGAGGCCACGGTGACCATGGGCACGTCCAGCAGTTTTTCGGTGTCCATCTCCTCCGGTACCGCAGGCATCGAGCCGACGACACCCAGGCGGCAAACCTTGTTGATGACGGGCTGCACCACGGCACCCAGGGCCTCCACATAAAGCCTCAACGGGGTTTGGGGAAAGGCCTCCCGAAATGCCCCCACGGCTTCGGTCAAGGAAGACATCGGGTACATCACGTCAACCGCCACCGACAGCTCGGGCTCCAGCCCTTCCTTGAGGGTTCTCGCGGTGGCCTTGAAGCCGTCCATGCCGTGGGCCACCGCGCGGGCTTCGACGAGCAAGGCCTTGCCCTGCTCGGTCAGCTTCGGATACCGGCCCTCCCGCTCGAACAGCGGGACGCCCAGCTGCGCCTCCAGGTTGGCCAGGGTCTGGCTGACGACCGATTGGGCTCGGCGCAGCTTGCGCCCCGCCGCAGAAAAACTGCCCTCATCCGCCGCGGCGATGAAGGTTCGCAACTGGTCCAGGGTGACCGCATCAAGCATCTATCGCTCCAAACGATGGATTACATCTAAATATATAGGCTTCCGCTATGGGGCTGCAAATCCTACTCTTCGTTCACCAACCCAACGGAGTTCTCCATGGACAGCAATTTGCAGCGGACACGCGCCCCCTCAACAGCCCACGCCTTCACTTCAGCGAACGACAGCTCGCATGCAGGGCATGACCCGCGGGGGCTTGCCGAGCGTCTGGTCGTCGGCACCAGCAGCGGGCATCGCCATGGCCCGGTCACCCGGATCGTGAGCCCCTCGGACATCGGCGAGCTGATCAAGCCATTCGTGTTTCTGGACTACTTCGACTTCACCCCGACCGCGGCACCCCTGTTTCCGATGCACCCCCATTCGGGCATCGCCACCGTGACGGTGCTGCTCGACGGTGAATTGAAATATGAGGACACCACCGGCGTCCACGGCGCGCGCGGCGTCCTGGCCGCCGGCAGTGTGGAATGGCTGCGTGCCGGCGGAGGTGTGTGGCACGACGCCAGCCCGTCCAACGCCCAACGCTTCAGGGGTTACCAGCTGTGGCTTGCGCTGCCAGCCGCACTGGAGAACGCCGAGGCGCGCAGCCAATACCTCGCGCCTTCCGAGCTTGCGCGCACAGGCCCCGCACGGGTGATCGTGGGCACTTACGGCGGCATCAGCAGCCCGGTCGAATCGCCCCAGGGCATCACCTACCTGCATGTGCATCTCCACGACGGTGCCACGTGGCGGTATGCCACCCCCAAGGGCCACACCGTGGCATGGACACACGTGAACCAGGGCGCACTGGTCACGTCGCAGCACCGCATTGCCTCGGAGCTGGCCGTGTTCGACGAGTCGGAAGAAGACATCGTGTTCACCGCCGAAGGTGAAACCGACTTCGTCATCGGCTCCGCGGTCAAACACCCGCATGAACTGGTGCTCGGCCACTACTCCGTTCACACCAGCCAGCATGCCCTGGCCAGGGGCGAGGCCGAAATCTCACGTATCGGGAAGGCGCTCAAGGCCGGCAAAGCCTGAGCTCTGGCAGCCGCCCTGCCACGGAAAGCAGGGCGAACATGCCGTCGGAAGCTGGTCCTCAGAAGCTGATTTCAGCACTGGCCCGCAAGGTGCGCGGCGCGCCTTGGATCAAACCATAGCCCCAGCTGCCCAGCCAGTATTTTTCGTTCGCGACGTTGTCCACGTTGCCGCGGAAGGTCACGTTCTGACCGCCCAGCTTGGTCTGGTAACGCGCACCCAGGTCAAACAGCTTGTAGCTGCCCAGCATATGGGTGTTGCTGCTTTCCAGCGCCTGTTTGCCCACGTAGCGCACGCCGCCGGACAGCACCACGCCGGTCACCTGCGGCAGCTTGTATTCGAGCTGCAGGCTGGCGCTGACGTTGGCCACATTGGCGGCACGTTTGCCGTTCACCGTCGTGTCGTCGCTGTGGTTGCGGCTGTTCATCAGCACCGTGCTGGCCATCACGGCCCAGTTGCGCCCCAGCTCCGTGCGGCCGGACAGGTCCAGGCCCTGGTAGACCAGGCCACCCTCCTGCACATACACATTGCTGCTGTTGGTGTATTCCAGGCCGCGTTCGATGCGGAACAAGGCCGCCTCGCCCGACCAGCCCTGGCCCTGCTTCTTGACGCCGATTTCGTACTGCTTGCTCTTGAGCGGGCCGAAGGTGGTGTTGGCATTGTCCGCGGTGATCGGCGCCGTGCCGCCCTGCTCCAGCGACTCGACATAACTGCCGTAGTAGGACACCGAGGGATCCTGTTTCCAGATCAGGGCCAAGGTGGGCGACAGCGCGGTCTTGGCGTAGTTCGCCGACAGGGAACCATCGGTGTCGTAGTTGTAGGTGTTCTGCCGGTAGTTGCTGTGGCGCAGGCCGAGGATGGTGCTCCACTGCGGCGTCCACTGGATGGTGTCGCTGGCGAAGATGCCGACGTCGCGGGTGTCGGAAGCCTTGCCCAGGACCTTGTCCACCGCATTGCCCGGGTTGGCCAGCACCACGGTGTTGTACAGGTTGCTCGTGCCCAGGGTGTCGTCGCCGAAGTTGACGCCGTTGAGGCGTTCGCCGCGCTGGATGTCGCTGCCGAAGGTCAGCTCATGTCCGATCGCGCCGGTGCGCAGCTTGCCGGTGAAGATCAGGTTGGCCGCATCGGTGTTTTGCTTGCTGTACCAGCGAAACAGGTCGTCGGTGTAGTTGCCGGCGTTGTCGGTGACCGTCAGGAAGCTGTCGTAGTTGGTGCGCTGTTGGCGCATGCCGCGGTAGCCCAGGCTCATGTCCCAGTTCTCGGCGAAGTTCCAGTGCAGCTCGGTGCCGACGGTGGCCAGGTTGGTCTGGTGGTAGCTGAAGTCCTGGCTCAGCCGCTGGCTGCCGCTCACCGGCGTGGGCGTGTCCACGCCGTCGGCCAGCGAGATGGCAAACAGCGAACCATTGACCTTGCGCTTCTGGTACAGGCCGTCGATGGACCATTGCAGGGTCGGCGTCAGGCGCACATCGAAGGCCGCCGAGACCGAGTCGCGCTTGATCGGCGCGTCCAGATAGGTATTGCCGCCTTCATGCACCGCGTTCAAGCGCAAGCCCATGCGCTGGTCTTCGCCAAAGCGCCGGCTGATGTCGGCATGCACCAGATACTGGGACGCGGTGCCGTAGCCGAACTTCACCGTCGACACCGGTTCACTGCCGGCGCGCTTGGTCTGGTAGTTGGCGATGCCGCCCGGCGTGCTGAAGCCGTACATGAAGCCCGACAGGCCCTTGAGCAGGCTGATCTGCTCGAAATGCTCCAGCGGCAGGTCCGCATTCCACACCACCGCGTTCAGGCCGTTGATCTTGATGCCGTTCAACATGTCCAGCGGCAGGCCACGGATGGCGATCTGCGAATTCTCGCCCGAGATGCTGTTGTTCAGGGCGGTCACGGCGGCGTCGGCCTTGAAGGCGTCGGCGAGTGTGCTGGCCTGCTGGTTGGCGATGAATGCCTGGGTGGCCACGCTGGTGGAAAACGGCGTGTCCAGTACCTCCTTGGTGCCCAGGGCCCCCTCGCTGGCCACGGACGCACGATAGCTGGGTATCGCGCTCTCCCCCTCTTGCCGCGAGGTCACGCGCACCGTCGGCAGTGTCGCGTCCTGCGCATGCAGCGACGCGGACAAGCCCAGCAAAGCCAGGGCCAAAGGTGTCAACCGCGCACGGCAAATGCGTCGGCGGCCATCAAAAACGGGGTCCATGTTTCTACTTCTCCTGATCAAATGAAAAACAACAACAAAAAAATGAGTGCCTGAAGCAGGCACTCAAGGTCAAAAAAGGGATTGAAAAAATGCCGGGTCAGACCGCCACCGAAAACCTGGGTTTCAAGAGGTCCTGCCGGTGGCGAGAGCCTGGCCCGTCGGCCAGCAGCGCGTCGAGGATCTCGACCGACCGCACCGCCAGCACGGACAACAAGGTATCGCTCAGCCCGTGGCTGTCTTCACAGCAGCCCTGCAGGTAGATGCGGGGCAGAAAAGCTTCCCCGGTGCGCAAGCGGTAGTCGCGCGCCACGGCATAACCGTCGATATGTTCGGCCACGCCGGCCAGCAGGCGCTTGTGGTCGTCACGCCGATAACCGGTGGCCAGCACCACGGCATCGAACTCCGCATGCGCCTGCGCGCCGCCGGCCAACTGGCGCAAGGCCAGGTCGATGCCGCCGGCCGTCGCGCGCACTTCGGTGACTTCCTTGCCCGGCCATAGCTGATGGCGCTGCACGCCGCACACCCGCTGCTCGTACAGCAGCCGGTAGATACGCTCGATCAGGTCCAGGTCGACCACCGAATAATTGGTGCTGCGAAAGCGTTGCAGCGTGGCCCGCCGCAGGTCGTGCGGCTGGTTGTAGATCAGGTCGGTGAACTGCGGGTGGAAAATCTCGTTCACGAACGGGCTGTCGTCGGCCGGCAGCAGCACCTCACCGCGCGGGATCAGCGTGACCGCCGCCTCGCCAAAACGGCCGATCAGGTCCAGGTAGACCTCGGCCGCGCTCTGGGCGCCACCGATCACCGCGATGCGCCGGGGCACGCCCTGGCTTTTGACCAGGGCGTCCAGCCGCTCCAGATAGTGCGCGGAATGGAACACGCGGGCATCGCGCAGCCCGTCGAAGGCCGCGGGCACGGCCGGCACGCCGCCAATGCCGAACACCAGGTTGCGCGTCAGCCGGGCCTGCATGCGACCGTCGGCGCCGCGTGAATGCACGCGCAGGCGGGTGACCTGGCTGCCTTCGCGCACCGGCTCCAGCTCCACCACTTCTTCGCCGTAGTGGCAGCAATGGTCGAAATGGCCGGCGACCCATTGCAGGTAGTCGTTGTATTCGATGCGCGACGGGAAAAAGCTCTTCAGGTTGATGAACTCCTTGAGCCGCCCCTTCTTGTGCAGGTAGTTGATGAAGGTATAACGACTGGTGGGGTCGCGCAGCGTCGCCAGGTCCTTCAAAAAGGAGACCTGCATGTCGCTGCCTTCCAGCAGCATACTGCCGTGCCAGACGAAGCCCGGCTTCTTCTCGATGAAGCAGCAGTTCACATTCTTTTGGCGCGGCTGAACGGATTCCTCCATCGCCAAGGCAATCGCCAGGTTCGAAGGACCAAAGCCAACACCGATAAAGTCGTGTTCGACGGCAAAAATACCCATGCTCACCCTTTGTCCCAAATAGGAAGATATGCGCGTGCAGGCTGCACGCAGCTTGCTGCCGCTAGCGGATACATGGACATGACGAATGGCGTTTGAAAATTTTTAACGCCGGATGCAAAAACTGGTTTGCATCGGTTCGCGCGCTGCGGCCTCAAGCCGGCGCGGCCGGGTCGTGCAGGCCTTGCAGCCAGCGCCCCTGGGCATGCACCTCGCGCTCCAGCACCAGCAAGGCGGCGCGCTTGTGCGGAAAGTCGAACTGGCGCAGATAGGCAAAACCGTACTGCTGCAAATAGCCGATCATGCGTTGGTTGTCGGCACGCGGCTCGCACACCACGGCCTGGGTGCGCGGATCGTCCAGCATCAGGTAGTGCAGCAGCGAGGGCAGCCAGGCGGCCACGAACTGCGGCCCCCGGGCCCAGTCCTCGCCCACCAGCATGTGGATGCCGCGGTCGTGATCGCCTGCCGGGTAGAACGGCGCGATGCGGTCCTCCTTGGCCCAATAGGCCTCGAAGTAGGCAAACGGCTGGCCGTCCAGGCAGCCCACCAGCGGGTGCACATGCGGGTCGGCCAGGGCGTTGGCGATGAAGGCCCGGTGTTTTGCCAGATCGCCCTGCTCCTCCCAGAACCGGGCCACGCGTGGATGGTTCATCCAGGCATGGAAGGCAGGCAGATCGGCCTCGGCGTCCAGGGTGCGCAAGCTCAGGGTCTGGCCCAGCCATGGGATGAACCGGCGGTAGACGGTGCCCGCCGGCTGCGGCGGGCGCCGCGGGTGGCGCGTGCCGTTGCTCATCACATAGGCCAGCGGATAAGCTGCGCTGTGCCCACCCGGCAACGTCCCCTGCAGCAGGGTATGGATGCTCTCGCCGCCGTCCAGCGTAAATAAGTGTTCAGAATTGCTGCTCTCTTGCATGATTTTCCTTGTGGGGTTTCAAGCCAACGCCATGCTGGCGCTGGGACTGCGTTGCCCCAGCGCCGCAGCGAGATCGGCCATGGTTTGGTAAGTAAACAGGTCCGCCAGGCGCAGCGCCAGGCCTTGCTGCCGGGCCCGGGCCTGCACCTGCAGGCAATGCAGCGAACTGCCGCCCAGGGCGAAGAAGTTGTCGCCTGGCGCCAGCTGGGCCAGGCCCAGCACCTCGGCCGCGATGGCGCACAGCCGGGCTTCCAGCGCGGTATGCCTGGGCTTGCCGCTCAATGACTGGGACGGGGCCGGTCTTGCCCCGCGCGGTGTGGCCACCGTGCCCAGGCAGCTGGCCAAGGCCTGGTCTGGCGCCGTCACCAGGCAAGTCAACAGGTGCGGATAGTCTTCCCACAGCGTCCGCGCGAAGCCGGCATCCACCCGCTCCAGCGCATACGAAAATGCGCCACGCACCTGGCCGTCCGCGGCCTCGGCGATGTCCAGCTCCAGGTCGAACACCAGGCTGCGCCGCGGCACCGGGAAGTCGTCCAGGCGCAGGCCGGGCAAGCTCTGCAGGCTCTCGGTGCGTGGCCGCAAATAGTTGTACAGCACCTGGAACAAGGGGTTGCGCCCTGGCGCGCGTGTGATGCGCAAGGCCTGCACCAGTTGGGCAAATGGCAGGTCCGCATGGGCCTGGGCACCGAGCAGGCGGTCCTTCACGGCTGACGCCAGCGCGACGAAGCTTTGCGTCGGGTCGATACGCGCGCGCAGCGGCTGGGCGTTGAGGAACAGGCCGACCAGGCCTTCGGTTTCCACCCGGCGGCGCGTGGACGACAGGATGCCGATGCAATGGTCCGCCTGCCCGCTATGCCGGTACAGCAAGGCGTGGAAGGCCGCTTGCAAAAGCATGGACAGGCTCAGGCCGCAGCGCTGGGCCAGGCTGCGCGCCTGCTCCACCAGCCCGGTGTCCAGCGCGAACAGCAATTGCTCGCCGCGCAGGCTGGGCCGTGCCGGTGCTTGTGCTGGCATGGGCAGGTGCAGCGGCTTGCAGCCATCGAGCTGCTCGCGCCAGTAGGCCAGGTCGGCTGCATGCTGATGCTCGGGCCGCTGTTGCCAGACGCAGTAGTCCGCATGGTCGATCGCCAGCGGCGCAAACACCGCCGCAAGGCCTTCCACCTGGGCGCGGTAGGTCGCCATCAGCTCGTCGAAGATCAAACCCATGGACCAGCCGTCGGCCACGATGTGGTGCACGCTCAGCAGCAGCACATGCGCTTCGGCGCCCAGGCGCAGCAGGCTTGTGCGCAGCAGCGGCCCTTGCGCCAGGTCGAAGGGCTGCAGCGATTCGGCCTCGGCCAGGCGCTGCGCTTCGGCTTCGCGCGCGGCGGCGGGCCAGTGCGACAGATCCACAACAGGTAGTGCCACAGGTGCGGGCGAGGCAATGACTTGCTGCGGCCGGCCATCCCGGTCGGCGCGAAAGCGGCTGCGCAGCACGGCGTGCCGCGCCACCAGCGCATTCAGGCCGGACTGCAAGAACGCCTGCTGCAGCACACCCGTGCAGCGCAGCGCGCTGAAGATGTTGTAGCCGGTATCGGCGGGCGCGCTGCGCCACAGGAACCACAGCGCCTGTTGTGCATCCGACAAGGGCACGAGGCCATCGGTGGCATCGGGGGTTCGGCGCGGGATCGGCGCCAGCGCCGCCGTTGGGCTGCACTCGGTGTCCAGGCGCTGCGCCAGCTCGCCGAGCACCGGCGTCTCGAACAGGGTTTTGAGCGGCACCGCCAAACCCATGCGCTGCTGCACCCGGGCACAGACCTGGGTGGCCAGCAGGGAATGCCCGCCGAGCGCGAAGAAGTGGTCGTCCAGCCCGACGCGGGCCAGGCCGAGCACCTCGGCCCAGATCGCCGCCAGCTGCTGCTGCATGGCCGTGTGCGGCGCCTGGTAGGCGCGCTCCTGGCGCGGCGGCTGCGGCAAGGCGCGCCGGTCCAGCTTGCCGTTGGCCGTCACCGGTAGCGCCGGCAGTTGCACCAGTTGCGTCGGCACCATATAACCGGGCAGTTGCCGCGCCAGCTGTTGCCGTAGCCGTTCGCTGTCTTGCGGGCTGTCTTGCTGCGCCACCCAGTAGCCCAGCAGCTGTGCATCTGCACCCTCGCCTTGCAGCAGCACCGCGGCCTCGCGCACCCCGGCGCAGGCCAAGAGCGCGGCCTCGATCTCGCCGAGTTCGATGCGCTGCCCGCGCAGCTTGACCTGGTGGTCCAGCCGGCCCAGGTAGTCCATGCCGCCGTCGCTGCGCCAGCGCGCCCGGTCGCCGCTGCGGTACAGCCGCCCGCCAGTGCGCCAGGGGTCGGGCACGAAGCGTTCGGCGGTCAGCCCGGGGCGCTGGTGGTAGGCCCGGGCCAGCTCGGGGCCGCCCAGGTAGAGTTCACCGGCCACACCCACGGGCAAGGGGTTGAGGGCTTCGTCCAGCACCCAGGCACTGCGTGCGCCCACCGCCGTGCCGATGGGCAGGTAGGGGCTGTGTTGCCACTGGGCCGGGTCGCTGGCCGGGGTGGTGGTCCACAGCATGGGCGAGATCACGGTCTCGGTGGGGCCGTAGCCGTTGATCAGGGTGGCCGGGGCGAAGGCCTGGCGCACCTGCTCGAAGTGTTCGCGCGACAGGGCTTCGCCGCCGAAGGCCAGCACGCGCAGGGCCAGTGGCGCCAGTGGTGGGGTTGCCGACTTGGCGCTCTGGGCCCGGGCCTGCGCGGCCTCGGCCAGTTGCACCAGGTAGCTTGGCGGAAAGGCGGCCACCGTCACGCCATGGCGGGCCATCTGCGCGCAGGCCTGGGCCGGGCTCCACAGCGCGGGCTCGCTGACCACCAGCTGGGCGCCGCAGAGCAAGGGCATGAGCCAGTATTCGTGGGCCAGGTCGAAGTTGATCGAGGCGAAGTGCAGCACCGTGTCCTGCGGGCTCATCTGGTAGCGCTGGGCGATGGCCTGGCAGTGCCGCGCCAGCGGGCCGTGTTCGACACACACACCCTTGGGCTGGCCGGTGGAGCCCGAGGTGTAGACCAGGTAGGCGCTTTGCGCCGGGTGGATGGCAACCTGCGGCGGGGTGTCGGGCCATTCGCGGTTGGCGTCTTCGACCACCAGGATGTCCAGCGCATTCAGGCCAGTCAGGTCGGTCCAGTGGGACACCAGGCTGCGCTGGGTCAACAGATGCTGAATACCGGCATCGGCACGCATATAGGCCAGGCGCTCGGCCGGGTAGCCCGGGTCCAGCGGCACGAAGGCGCCACCGGCCTTGAGCACGGCCAAGAGGGCGATGATCATCTGCGGCGAACGTTCGATGCCGACACCGACCCGCACTTCGGCACCCACGCCGTGGGCGATGAGGCGGTGCGCCAGGCGGTTGGCGCGGCGCTCCAGTTCGCGCCAGCTGAGGTGGTGCTCGCCCTGGATGAGTGCGCTGCGCTCACCCTGGGTGCGGGCTTGTTCACTCAGGGACTGGGGCAGCGGCACGAAGGCCGGCAGCGTGCCCGAGGCGGCTGCGTTCCAGGCCTGGAGTTGGCTGTGCTCGCCCGGGCCGAGCAGGTGCAGTTGGTCGAGCCGGGTCTGCGGGGCCTGGGCTGCGTGCGTCAGCAGGGTCTGCAGGTGGCCGGCCAGGCGCTCTACCGTGCTGGGTTCGAATAGTTCTTGTGCGTACACCAGGGCGCATTGCAGGCTGCCGTCGCTGCGTTCTTCGGTGGCCAGCGTGAGATCGAACTTGGCCACCGGATTGCCTTCGGACACTTCCTCCACCACCAGGCCGGGCCACTGCGGTGTCTGGCCCTGGATCTGGTGGTTGGCCATCACCTGGAACAGCGGATGGTGGCTGGCGTCGTGTGCGCCGCCCAAGGCTTCCACCAGTTGCTCGAAAGGCAGGTCCTGGTGCGCCTCGGCGCCCAGCAGCGCGTCCTTGACCTCGGCCAGCAAGGCCGCGAAGGGCTGCGCGCCGTGAGGCCGGGTGCGCAGCACCAGGGTGTTGATGAAGAAGCCGATCAGCCCTTCGGTCTCGGCCCGGTTGCGGCCCGCTGCCGGCACGCCCACCCGCAAGTCCCGGGTGCCGCTGTAGCGGTACAGCACGGCCTTGAAGCCTGCCAGCAGCAGCATGAACAGCGTGGCGCCCTGCGCTGCGGCCACGGAGCGCAGCGGCGCCACCAGTGGGGCGGGCAGCGCGAAGGCATGGCGTGCGGCGGTGTGCAAAGGGGTGGCCGGGCGAGCACGGTCCGTGGGCAAGGCCAGCACAGGATGTTCTTCGCCCAGGGCCTGGCGCCACCAGGCCAGTTGGCGAGCGCCCTCCCCGGCTTCGAGCCAGCGGCGTTGCCACAGCGCGAAGTCGGCATATTGGACCGGCAAGGGTGGTAACGGTGGCAGGGGCGGCAACGTGGACGGCAAGCCGTGGCAAGCGACCGCATAAGCATGGGCCAGCTCCGCCAGCATGCAACCGGCCGACCAGCCGTCGGACACGATGTGGTGCACGGTCAACAGCAGCCAATGCTGTTGCGGCCCGCGGCGCACCAGCAGCACCCGCCACAGCGGCGCCCGGGCCAGGTCGAACGGACGCAGGGCTTCGGCCTCGGCAGCGCTGTGCGCCAGGGCTTCGGGTTGGCCGCTCAGATCCAGGCGTTGGATCTGCAGTGCCGCGGGTGGATGCACCTGCTGCAGCGCCTCGCCGTCCGGGCCCGCGACGAAGCTGGTGCGCAAGGTTTCGTGGCGTGCCGCCAAGGCGTTCAGGCTGCTCTCCAGGGCCGCCTCATTCAAGCTGCCGCTGAGCCGAAGACGGCCCATCATGTTGTAGGCCGGGCTGTCTGGCGCCAGGCGCCACAACAGCCACAGGCGTGCTTGCGCATACGAGGCCGGCAGCGCCGCCCCGGCGTCGGCCCGCGCAGGAATCGGCAGCAGGCCGAAGTCGATGTCCTGCTCGGCCAGGCGCTGCAGGAACACCTGGCGCTGCGCCGGCGTCAGCTCGGCGAAGCGGCGCGCCAGTTGCAGCAGGCGGGTTTGCGCAGGGTTCGTTGCCGTTGTCGTTGCCACTACCATTGCCGCGCCCTCGGCCGTCATGCGGCCTCCATGGCGTCGAACAGCGCGTCCAGCGTGTCGAGCCGGTCATCGCTCAAGCTGCCGTCGCGCGCCGTATCCACCGCCTGGGCGAATCCGGCGAGGCTGGCGTTCTCGAACAGGCGGCGCAGCGGCACGCTGACCTGCAGCTCGGACTTGAGCCGCGCAACCACTTGGGTGGCCAGCAGCGAATGGCCGCCCAGGGCGAAGAAGTTGTCGCTGCGGCCCACCGCGTCCACACCCAGAAGATCGCGCCAGAGCGCGGCCAGGTGCTGCTCGGTGTCGCCGACCGGTGCGTCGTCGGCACCGTGGCCATGGCCTTGCCACGTCGGCGCCGGCAGGGCCTTGCGGTCCAGCTTGCCGTTGGGCGTCAGCGGCATGTGCGCAAGCGCGATCAGTTGCGCCGGCAGCATGAAGGCCGGTAGATGAACCGCCAGATACTCCAGCAGCGTGGCCTGCGGCGCCTCGTGGTGCGGCACCAGGTAGCCGATCAGTTTGTCGCCGTCATGTGCGACCACCACGGCCTCGCGCACCGCCGGATGTTCGAGCAGCCGGGCTTCGATTTCGCCCAGCTCGATGCGCAGGCCACGCAGCTTGACCTGGTGGTCCAGTCGCCCCAGGTATTCGAGCACGCCGTCGTCGCGCCAGCAGGCCAGGTCGCCGGTGCGGTACAACCGCCCGCCAGCGCGGAACGGGTCTGGCAGAAAGCGTTCGGCGGTCAGCGCGGGGCGCGCATGGTAGCCGCGCGCCAGGCCCACCCCGCCGATGTAGAGCTCGCCGGCCACGCCGGGCGGCAGCGGGTTGAGTGCGGCGTCCAGGACATGGATCTGGGTGTTGGCAATCGGCGCACCGATCGGCACGGTGCTGCCGCCGTCGTTGCGGCAGGTCCAGTGCGTCACGTCGATGGCGGCTTCGGTCGGCCCGTAGAGATTGTGCAGGCCCGCTTGCGGCAGGTACCGGCCGACCCGCGCCGCCAGCTCGGCCGGCAAGGCCTCGCCGCTGGCGACGATGTGGCGCAGGCTGGTGCAGCCGGCGGCGGCGTCATGGGACATGAAGGCCTGCAGCATCGAGGGCACGAAGTGCAGCGTGGTGACCCGGTGCTGCGCGATCAACGCCGCCAGCCGTGCCGGATCGCGGTGCGCCCCCGGCTCCGCGATGGCCAGGCGCGCGCCCACCATCAGCGGCCAGAAGAACTCCCATACCGACACGTCGAAGCTGAACGGCGTTTTCTGCAACACCGTGTCCGCTGCGTCCAGCCCATAGGCCTGCTGCATCCACTGCAGCCGGTTCTGCAGCGCCGCGTGGCTGTTGCCCGCCCCCTTGGGCCGGCCGGTGGAGCCGGAGGTGTAGATCAGGTAGGCCAGCTGCTCGGAATGCGCCTCGCGCGCGGGCCGGGCCACGGACTCGGCGGACAAGTCCTGCTGGTCCACGCACAACACCATGGCATCGATCGGCGCCAGGCTGCCCTGCAAGGCGCTGTGTGTCAGCAGCAGCGCGGGCCGGGCGTCTTGCAGCATGTAGAGGCGGCGTTCGACCGGGTAGTCCGGGTCCAGCGGCACATAGGCGGCCCCGGCCTTGAGCACGGCGAGCAGGCTCACCACCAGGTCCAGCGAACGCTCCAGGCACACCGCCACGCGGTCGTCGGCTTGCACGCCGCTCGTGATCAGGCGGTGCGCCAACTGGTTGGCGCGCTGGTCCAGTTCCTGGTAGCTCATGCGGGTGTCGCCGAACAGCAGGGCGACGGCATCCGGCTGCCGCTGCGCCTGGTATTCGAAAGCGCGGTGCACCGGAAGGGCATCGGCATAGGCCACCTCGGTGTGATTCCACTGCGCCAGCTGTGCCTGTTCCGCAGCGGTCGGCAGCGCCAGTTGGCCCACCGGCCGCTGCGCGTCTTGCAGCATGGCGTCGAGCAGGCCGGCCAGGTGTTGGTGCAGGCGCCGCACCTCGTGCGGCGCGAAGAAGGCCTGGTCAAAGCCGTAGGTGATGTCCAGGCGCTCGGTCTGCGTGACCACCAGCGTCAGCGGATAACTGGTGGACTCGGTGTTCACCACCTCGCCGAATTGCAGCGCGGCCGCATCGCGCTCGGTCCATTCGCGGCCCACGGGATAGTTTTCAAACACGATCAGGCTGTCGAACAGCGCCTGCCCGCCCTGCCCGGCCCAGGCCTGGATCTCGAACAAGGGCGTGTGCTCATGTTCGCGCAAGGCCAGGTTTTCTGCCTGCACGCCGCGCAGCCAGTCGCCGCAGGCCTGCCCGTCCGGCGGCGTCAACACCACCGGCAAGGTGTTGATGAACAGGCCCAGCACCTGCTCCACCCCGGCCAGCTCGGCCGGGCGCCCGGCCACGGTGGCGCCGAACACCACGCTCTGGCGCCCGGTATAACGCTGCAGCAGCAAGGCCCAGGCGCCCTGGACCAGGGAGTTGAGCGTGATGCGCTGCGCGCGGGCAAAGGCCTGCAGCCGCACGGTGTCACCGGCGCTCCAGCCGGCCTGCCAGTCAGCGTATTGGCGGGGGCCGGGGGATGCAGCATGCCGTGGCGAGGCCATGGCGCCGGCCAGCAGCACCGGTTCGTCCAGCTGGGCCAGCCGGCCCTGCCAGAAGCCGCGGCTGGCCTCTACATCTTGTGCGCCCAGCCAGGCGATGTAGTCGCGGAAGCGTGCACGAGGCGCTCGCTCAAGCGCCTGCCCTGCATAGTGGTTCAGCACCTCGGCCCAGAGTCGGGCGGTGCTCCAGCCGTCCAGCAGCAGATGGTGCCGGGTCCACACCATGCGGTACTGGCTGTCGCTCAGGCGCACCAGGGCCAGGCGCATCAAGGGTGGGCGATGCAGGTCGAACGGGCGCTGGCGCTCCGCCACGCACAGTTCGGCCAAGACACCTAAGACCGACGCCTGGTCGGCCCGGTCGCGCCAGTCATGTTGCGCGATCTCCAGGCGGGCATGGCGATGCACCAGCTGCTGCGGCCTGGCCAGGCCTTCGTGCCAAAAGCTGGTGCGCAAGATGTCGTGCCGATCGACGGCCGCCTGCCAGGCGGCGGCCAGGCGGTCCACGTCGGGACGGGTCAGGTCCATCGTCAACTGGTTGACATAGGCGCCCTCTTCCGGCGCCAGCAGGCTGTGGAACAAAAAGCCCTGCTGCAGCGCGGTGGCGGGGTACACGTCCTGGATTTCAGCGGCCGGCACGGCCAGCTTCCGCAGCTCGGCCGGCTGCAAGGCCGCGAGCGGAAAGTCCGACGGCGTCACGCCGCCAGCCAGCGGCGCACAGCAGTGCGTGATCAAGCCCAGCAGCTCGTCGCGGTAGGCTTGGGCCAGGGCGTCCACCGTCTGCGGCTGGTACATGGCGCGGCTGTACACCCAGGTCAGCGACAACACGCCATCGGCCACCTGGCCATGGATGGCCAGCCAGTTCGACAAGGGGCCGCTGGCATCGCGCTCGGCACCCGACTGGCCGAACACCGGGCGCAGCCATGCGCCCTCGGAGGCTTTGGCGTCGAACTGGCCCAGGTAGTTGAAGGTGATGCGCGGCTTGGGCAGCGCGGCCACTTGCGCCCGCACCTCCGCTGTCGCCAACGACTGCAGCAGGCCAAAACCGATGCCCTTGTGCGGCACGCCGCGCAGGCTTTCCTTCACGCCGCAGATGGCCGCGGCGGCGTCTTCGTGCACGGCCAGGCGCACCGGGAAATGGCTGGAAAACCAGCCGACGCTGCGCGACAGGTCGACCGTGTCGAACAAGGCCTCGCGGCCATGCCCTTCCAGTTCGACCAGCACTTCGGCCCCGCCCATCCAGCGGCCCAGCACACGCGCCAACGCGGCCAGCAGCAAGTCGTTGATCTGGGTGCGGTAGGCGGCGGGCGCCTGCTTGAGCAGCCGCTCGGTGCTGTCGCGGTCGAGCTGCACCACGGCCTGGGCCGCATCGCGCACTTGCCCGCCACCTGTCAACACCATGTCATTCGTCGACACGTCTCGCGGCGGCTCGGCGCCGCGGTAGTCCGCCAAGGCCAGCCAGTAAGGCAACTCGGCGGCCATGGCCTCGCCCGTGGCATGCGTGGCCAGCAGTGCCGCCCAGGCCGGGCAAGCCGTGCCGGGCGCGGCCAGCCGCAAGGCCTCGCTCTTGCCCTTGTCCTTGCCCGTGCGGACCTGCCGGTAAGCCGCTTCCAGGTCCTCCAGCAGCACACGCCAGGACACGCCGTCCACCGCCAGATGGTGGATGGCGATGAACAGCCATTGCGCGCCATGCGGGCCCTGGCCCAGTACGGCGCGCAGCAGGCTGCCGGTCTCGATGTTCAGGCTGCGCTGGGCCTGGTCGCAGACCTGGGCGAAGGCGGTTTCATCTGCCACCTCGCGCTGCCACAGCAAGCCATCGGTGGCCGGCTCCGGCAAGACCTGGGCGCACCACCGCCCGCCTGCCGCCTGCAGGTAACGGCAACGCAGGGCTTCATGCTGCAGGCACACGGCCGCCAGCGCCCGGCCGAGGCCATCGGCATCCAGGCGCTCGCCGACCACAAAGCGCAAGGCCTGGTTCCAGTGGTGGCGGTTGCCGATGTCCAGGGCAAAGAAACGGGTTTGCACCGGCGTGAGTGGCTGCAGCGGCAGGCCTTGCGCGGAAGGACTCGGTGCGGTCGGCACAACTGGCTTGGCCTCCAGCGGCTGGGCCACGCGGGCCAGGGCCGCCACCGTCTGGTTCTCGAACAACTGCTTGGGACTGAGCTTCAGGCCCTGCCGGCGTGCGCGGGCGATGATCTGCAGGCTGAGGATCGAGTCGCCGCCGAGCGCGAAGAAGTTGTCGTCCACGCCCACCTGGTCCAGGCGCAGGACGGCCTTCCAGATGTCGATGAGGGTGCGCTCCGTCGCGGATGTTTCCACCTGGGCCGCTGACGCCGCCGTGCCGGTTGACTGCACCTGAGGCAATGGCAAGGCCTTGTGATCGAGCTTGCCATTGGCCGTCAGCGGCATCTGTGCCAGCGCCAGCCAATGCGTGGGCAGCATGTAGTCGGGCAACTGGCGCGCCAGCGCCGCCTTGAGCCCGGCCATGCCCGGGGCCGTATCCAGCGCCGTGCCCGTCACCGGCACCACATAGGCCAACAGCTGGCGGTGGCTGGCATCGCCATGCAGGGCCACGGCCAGGACTTCGGCGGCACCCACGCCCGGCAAGCCCCGCAGCGCGGCGGCCACTTCGGACAGCTCGACGCGGTAGCCGCGGATCTTTACCTGGTCGTCGCCGCGTCCCAGGAATTCAAGCGCGCCGTTGGACAGGGAACGCACGCGGTCGCCCGAGCGGTACAAGCGCTGGCCTCGCGCAAACGGATGGGGCACGAAACGCTCGGCGCTCAAGCCGGGCTGGCCCAGGTAGCCGCGCGCCAGGCCCGGGCCGCCCAGGTACAGGTCGCCGACGCTGCCTTGGGCCACGGGGAGCAGGTCCGCGTCCAGCACATAGGCCTCGGCGTTCGGCAGCGGCAAGCCCACCGGCACGCTGGCCGACGCATCACGCTCGGCCAAGGCGGCGTCTTGCGTCAGCACGCCGACCGTGGTTTCCGTCGGGCCGTAGTGGTTGAAGACGCGGCAGTCGGGGCGCAGCTGCCGCAGCCTGTCCAGCAAGCTCCAGGGCAAGGTTTCCCCGCCGAGGATCAGCGCATGCCGCGGCAACACGTCGGCGGGCCGGGCAGCCTGCAGCAGGCCTTGCAGATGGCTGGGCACGATCTTCAGCACGCCCACCTGGTGGGCGGCCATGTAGGCGGCAAAGCCGTCGGGGTCGAAGGCCCGCTCGGCGGAGATCAGATGCAGCAAGCGCCCGGAGCACAGCGCCCCGAACAAGACCGTGTGCCCCAGGTCGGCCGCCACGGTGGACACCATGGCCATGCTCTCGCCGGGCGCCAGCTGAAAGCGCGCCAGCATGCCGGCCACATAGTCGGCCAAGGCGCCATGGCTCACCACCACGCCCTTGGGCTGGCCGGTGGAGCCCGAGGTGTAGATCACATAGGCCGCGGCGTCCGGATGCGGACGCTGGCCCAGCGCCGCCGCGTCGCATGCCGACCAGGCCGCGTCGGCGTCCAGCGCAATCACGCTGGCTTCGGCCGAGCTCGCCGATTGCGCCACCACCATGCCTTGCGCATCGGCCAGCACGCTGTGCACGCCGGCATCGCGCAGCAGCATGGCCATCCGCTCGGCGGGCAGCATCGGGTCCAGCGGCAGGCAGGCCGCGCCGGCCTTCAAGGCGGCCAACAGGCCCAGCACCAGTGCCGGACTGCGCGAGGCGCACACCGCGACACGCTGCTCCGCCCCCACCCCACGGGCTTGCAGATGGCGGGCCAGGCGGTTCGATGCGGCGTCGAGTTCGGCGAAGCTGATGCGCTGGTCTTCATGCTGCAGCGCGGCGGCATGCGGATGCGCGGCCACGTTGCGTGCCCAGGCGTCGAGCACCCCTTCGAGCACACCACCCACGGGCAGCGCCAGAGCTTCACCGCGCCGCATGAAGTCCGCCGGCGCAACCGGCAAGCCCAGGTCGACCAGGCGGGCTTGCGGTGCGGCAACGATGCCGGTCAACAGGTGCTGATAGGCATGGGCAAAGCCGGCCACGCGCGCGCCCTCGAACAAGGCCGTGGCATAGCTGAACACGGCTTCTATGCCGTCCGGCGTGTCGGTGAAGTCCAGCGACAGATCGAAGCGCGCCGCATGGTCCGGCAAAGGCAGAGGCTCTGCGCGCAGACCGGGCAGTTCGATCACCTTGGGCAAGGCGATCTGCTGGGTCAGCTTCACCTGCACCAAGGGGTTGTGGGCCAGGCTGCGCTCCACCTGCAGCGCGTCGACCAGCAGATCGAAAGGCAGATCCTGATGCGCCTGCGCCCCCAGTACCGCGGTTTTGACCTGCGCCAGAAATGCATCGAAACGCTGCGTGCCGGCCACTTGCGCCCGCAGCACCTGCGTGTTGACAAAGAAGCCGACCAGCTCCTGCGTCTCAGGCCGCGCCCGCCCCGCGATCGACACGCCGACGCTCACCTCACGCTGGCCGCACAAGCGCGACAGCATCAGTTGGTACGCCGCCAGCATGAGCATGAACAAGCTCACGCCCTGCCGCCGGGCCAGGGCCCGCAACTGCTCCGACAGCGCCGCGTCCAGCGCGAACACATGCCGCGCGCCCTGCAGGCTGCGCGTGGCCGGCCGCGGCCGGTCGGTGGGCACGGCCAGCAGCGGATGTTCGTCACCCAGCGCCTCGCGCCACCAGGCCAGCTGGCGCGCGCGCTCGCCGGCTTCCAGCCAGTGGCGCTGCCAGAGTGCGTAGTCGCTGTACTGGATGGCCAAGGGCGGCAGCGCCGGCAACGCGCCCACGCAGAAGGCGCGGTAACACACCGCGAATTCACGCAGCAGCAGGTCCACCGACCAGCCATCGGAAATGATGTGGTGCTGTACCAGCAGCAGGCGGTACGCGGTATCGCCCAGGCGCAACAGGCGCGCCCGCATCAAGGGCGCTTGCGACAGATCGAACGGCTGGCGGGTTTCGAGATCGGCCCAGCGCGCCACCTCGGCCTGTTGCGCCGCCGGGTCGAGGCCGGACAGATCGACCTGCGCGAGACCGATCTGGGCGGACGCGTGGATGCGCTGCGTCACCTGGCCGTCGCCAGCGGCATGGAAGCTGGTGCGCAAGGCGGCGTGCCGGGCGATCAGGGCGTCGAGGCTGGCCTGCAGCGCGTCGAGATCAAGGCGCCCGTCGAGGCGCAGCATTGCCGGAATATGGTAGGCCGCATTGCCCGGCTCCAGCTGTTCCTGGAACCACACGCGCTGCTGCGCAAAAGACAAAGACAAAGGCTGAGATGCGTCCGTGGTGGCGGCAACGATGGGCAGGCGAGAAAAGTCCACGCCCTTCTGGGCCAGCGCCTGCAGGAAACTTTGCCGCGCGGCGGCCGGCAGCGCCATGAAACGGCGGGCCAGTTCGTGCTTGATGTCGGGGATGGTGTCGGGCTTGGTATCGAATTTGTCGAGAGACATTGAGTCAACTTTCCAGTGCTTCCAGGAGGGCTCGCATGTCGAGCAGGTCTTGCGCTTCGCTTTGCTGTGCAGCGCCCGCATCGCGGGCCAGCATGGCGGCCATGTCGGCAAGGACGGGGTGTTCAAAAATGACGGACAAGGGCAGGTCCACGCTGAGTTGCTGGCGCACCCGGGCACAGACCTGGGTGGCCAGCAGGGAATGGCCGCCGAGCGCGAAGAAGTGGTCCAGGCGCCCCACGCGCTCGCGCTTGAGCAGCTCGGCCCAGATCTGCGCCAGTGTGATTTCACTGGCGGTCTGCGGCGGCTCGTAGGCGGGCCCCGACACCTGGTATGGCAGATGTGGCTGCGGCAAGGCGCGCCGGTCCAGCTTGCCGTTGGCCGTCACCGGTAGCGCCGGCAGTTGCACCAGTTGCGTCGGCACCATATAACCGGGCAACTGCCGGGCCAGTTCTTGCTGGATCTGCTGTTGCTGGATTGGCTGTTGCATGCCATCCTGCGCCACCCAGTAGCCCAGCAGCTGCGCATCCGCGCCCTCGCCTTGCAGCAGCACCGCGGCCTCGCGCACCCCGGCGCAGGCCAAGAGTGCGGCCTCGATCTCGCCGAGTTCGATGCGCTGCCCGCGCAGCTTGACCTGGTGGTCCAGCCGGCCCAGGTAGTCCATGCCGCCGTCGCTGCGCCAGCGCGCCCGGTCGCCGCTGCGGTACAGCCGCC
>Ga0307515_10001583_pt1 | contig 50760 bp, 26 predicted proteins | sample 17_EM_MG_FD_194513 | JGI IMG/M metagenome (GOLD analysis project Ga0307515, IMG submission 194513) | Populus trichocarpa ectomycorrhiza microbial communities from riparian zone in the Pacific Northwest, United States - 17_EM | ecosystem: Host-associated > Plants > Roots > Unclassified | place...
AAGGGAGACAATAAGAACGAAATATTTAATAGGCTCCAAAATGATATATTGCTCAATCTACAAGGGCCAAAGCTGTATTTATCTTTTATTAGTGCGTTTTACCACGAAGATCTCACAAGGTAAACAAAAAACCAAGCCAACATCGACAAGTCCTCCTCACGTTGGGCAGTTGAATGGAGGATAAATCGTATTTTATATCATTTTTGGAAAAATTATATATTGCCTGAATTAATTACTTGGATTTTTCCATATGCGTATGTTAAATTATTTTATATTAAAATTCAAAATCGTATCTTAGGAGTGGGATAGCACTGTAAAGAAGATTTATTGGCAACTTTGTTTCTCAGCAAGTGGGTTTTTTATTAGGTCAAAAAAGTGAGTCCTAAATAAGAGTTGACTGATAATTATTTTTAAAAAATTTAAATTGTTCTGTCTAATGGATTTTTGATTAATTTATAGTAGATAAGTTTGAAAATACTGAATAGAAATAAAGGATGTTTTTAAGAAAAAAAAAACAATGATATTAAGAAATTTTATTTGACTAACATACGATGCTAAGAAAAACAAATAATAAGATCTTCATATAAAAACTAGGGATCTGGAATGAATATTTAAAATATAAAAATTATTTTATAAGTGGACAAATAAATATATAACACATTTTTTTTCAACAGTCCATTAATTATAACTCTAATCTTTCACTTGATTTTTTCTCTATACGAAGAATGATTACAAAATTCAATTTTGGGTTTTTGAACTACCAATTATTAATGGCAAGCTTGGCCAAACCCTAATTTCTAACAGTAACCTGCATTATATGTATCGCTATCTTTTTCAGTGTCTGCTTCACCATTTTATTTGCAAAATGGCTGCATACTTACCATCAAATCATGCTCCATTGGCAATTTACCTAACTTGATGAGTGCTTACTCTAGAATTTTGCAAAAAGAGAGGGTAAAAACAACAATAATTTAAAAGGGAGTACAGGTAACGGCCCATGGCACACCATGATACTACTGCTTTCTCGAAAAAAAAATTGGCTTAAAACAGCAAGAATCCAAAAGAAACGAACTCCAAATTGATCACATATCTTTTTAGTTATAAATTTAATCAGTACTCCATATGGTCTGCCCATCAAGCTTGAACTAAGGTAGCTCTTGAGCCTCTATTAATTTCATTTAATCGTGCCTTTGGTAGCTAGAAACTTTTGCAGGTTGCCTCTTGCATAACACCACGGGTTTCGATTCCCATTCATGCTTAAAGGAGATTTAGTCTTAGCTGTGCCTAAGTACGGAGTTTCTTTCCATGGTAGATGATGGAGGGTTTGATTGACTCGTTGACTAGAATTGGAAGGGAATATTTCTTCTTTTAAACCCTTTGCTGTCTTTTTTTGACTTGCATAGTGTTCCTAATTATCTTCGACGTTAAACATTATGCTATGATGACATATAGCACAAGATGATGATTTGATTAGCGCCTTTTTTAGTCTTTAAAAATATTGATTAAGACGTTCCATTCATGTGATTGGGCTAGCTTTATACTTAGATTATTAATTATACCTAGCTAACAAGATATGTTTGTTGCTAATCACTTTTGTTCTTTACACCTAGGAGAGGCTGCTTTTAGAAGAGCGCGCATTATGTGTTAATGGCATTTTGTGTTAGCAGGAATGGTGCTTGAGAGACTGTAAATGGCTAAGCACCGGTTTTTCTTGGTCATGGGCACTAATAAAATAGAAACAAGAAAAGGGTTTATCATCATGTCTAATTATTCACTTAGTTACCTTTTTCCTATTGCTTCTTTGCACTTCAATTATATGGGTTTGCAAAAAGCACAATGATAATGATCATGTTAATGTCTCCTTTTCCACCCACAATTGTCCCTAATTATTAGTTTTTATCAGGCTTAAACGACGACAGCTTCTATTATTTTTTCTACCTGGTCTGTGTAGCCTCATCATAGCCTAATGTAGGGGGGTTTCCCTCCACATAGCAGCCAATGAGAATTCAACGAACTCAATTACTCGAACATTCTGCGTCTATAGATTAATTGTGGGGATCTTTCTTTAAGCATCACCGTCAGAAAAGCAAGCTAATTGGATCATCGATGTAATTAATGCAATGTTCCTTATTTATAAAAATGGGCAAGACTCGATATTAGTCCCCCAACTATATATAGTTTCTTAAATCGAACACTTCTAGGGTTTCTTCACTTCCAAGACTTGAGAAAACTAGGGTTTGTTAGAAAAGAAATGATTAGCGCGAGTACTACTTAGCGACGTCGATCTCCGATTACTTTGATATGAGTATTCAAAAGAAGAAATGTATATAGATGGAGGATCCAATTTATAATTTGGTAGTTAGTTGACTCAATCAAGAATATTTATGTAATGTTAGAGGACTGATTCTAGGTTAATTTGCCCTCCAATAATTGTTGCATGGAGGATCATGCTGAGTTTAAACGAGAGCAAGAACCATGATTCGCATCCTTTTAAGCTAAGTGGGTGGGTGCGTATGTTTGATATCATAGTAGTTTTTATGGGATGACTACAATTTATTTAGTTATTATTAGCTATTAGACCAGATATTTTTATTCTTGAAAAAATTATATATGTAGGTTTTTTAATGTATTTTTTTTACATTATATATAAAAATATAAATTATAAATACATGTAATTAAATAAATAAAGAATTATATGTGTTAATAAATTAAAAAAATTATTAATGATAAATGAAGATAAAAATAGAAAAATCAAGAGACATATATAGATCAAAATATTTGATCACGCAATATGGACTTTTGACTCGGATGTGTTTAATGACTTTATTTACTAAAATCAAATTTTTATTAATCAAACGGTAATAAAAATAAACACACATGAAATTAATTGAATAAGATAAAAGGGGAAAAAGCTTCATGTAAGGTTGTACATATTAAAAATATTATTCAAAAATAAATATTTTTATTTGTATAAAACATAGAAAGAAAAAACCATAAATGAATGAAAATAATCTCTTCAAAAATTAAATGCATATAAAATAACTAAAAAATAATTGCTATTTAAAAGAGGCTAAATAAACAAAATAAAAGAGAAAAGGAGAATTTAAATATAAATTAAAAGATTATTTTGAAAAAAACATATAAATAAGGCATCAATTAAAAAAAAAGATCATGCGTTATTGGGCATGACAAGCTAGGCCAACGCGCCCGACCTCTTTAGTAAGGGCCTGCATGCTTGGGCTCTTAATTTTTTTATTGCACACGGGACAAACAACCCACCCCAATTCGTTTTTAAAAAAATTAAGTCAGACAATGTGTCGTCTGATTTGCCTATATCTCAGCTACTATAGTGGCAGAAAAATCAGGATTGAAGTTTTTTTTTATCTAAAAACTTATTTTTCAACTCATTTTGACCCAAACCACCTAGAAAACACTTTATGCACCTTAATAAACCCATCAATGGTCTCAAAAGGCCCAAAAAAAAAATTCCAAAAACCTGAAATTAATCCGAAATTATTTCTAAGCTTAGATCTATTTTTTATGCACTTTCAAGATAAAAAAAACACCTAAGTTAATCTCCCTTCATCAAAGGAAACCATTTTACACAAAGATCGATTGTTTTGTGGCTAGATTCAGTGTCAACCATATTTTTTTCTCTTTGCCGTCAGAATTCAATGATTTTCTTTCTTCTTTCTCAAACTAGGGACTAAAAAAATAAGAATAAATAAAATTTTGGATCAAAATTAATTTTTGTTGAAACTTTAAAAATTGGAAGGACCTAATTCTTATAATTAGTAAAGAATGAATATTAAGTTGAACTTTTCACAAAACATTTCAAAAACACCACTCATCTTCTCCGTGTGATTCATTTTAGTTGTGTCTTTTAATTTCATCATTCCTTAATAATTTTAGCTAAATTAGTCTCTAATTAGGCCCTTAAAGGAATTTAAAAAAAAAAATTACTCATAGACACTGTGAGTTCACAGTGCCCATGAGTGTGAGTCTACAATGTGTGCGGGAAAACTATTTTTCCACACCTTTTAGAATTTTGTATAATTTAATTAGAGAGAGTTATCTCCTATTAAATAGCCAAAACCTAATGAGCCTCCGAGAAAAAATCAAATGGATCAATTTAGCACATATCAATCCATATTATTATTTATAATGAAAAAATCAATATTTTTCCATGCATTAGAAATGTTACATTGAAACATAAGGGAAAAGAGATTTCAAAATACCTATAAATTATTAACGAAGCATTGAAGAGAGAGGAACAAGAAGAGGTTTATTTAACCAAATACTTTGAGTAAAGATTCTTAAAATATGTTTGTTATTTATAATTTTTACTTTTAATGTACTGCATATTGTATTATATATATAAGATCAAGAAAATGAAGCTAATATCAAGTCAATGTGTTTCAAATTATTTGAAAGATCATTGTATTGTAATATAATAGTACTTGAATTATGCTTTAATTACTCATTAATCACTGATCAAACCATGTGTTTCCATGTCATTATTATCTATGGAACCTCTGTTTCAGGAACTCCTACAGCTTCTTCATATTGATTGAGTGCTTCGTCCTTGACGTTTTTACAGAGAAGGCAACTGCTTCACTAACTAGTTAGTTAATCAAGGACTTTTTTCTGCTATTGGTGGGCATTTTCTTGATTTCTTTCCTACAAGAATTTATGTCATTCTATATCAGGATATGAATAGGGTAACTATATATCCCTCCTATAATCTATAGTTTTTGTTTTGGATTTTAAACCCCTTCATTTATCAAAATAAATAACAAATCATCTCACGCAAACTCTTTCTCAAAGACATAGACACTAAAAAATCTTCAAGAATTAATGGTTTTCGTGACTAATGTTCGGGTGTCTTGCAATGAATTCGGGCTATTCTGATTTTTGGTTTGGTTGTGATTTGATGAAGGGTTGGGATAGCTTTTTTTTCTTGTTGATGAAGCATGTACTTAGCAAGAACAATAGACTTATTTTCAGAAACTGTTTGTTCAAGGAAATATTCATAATTAGGTGATTGTTTACAATGTTAGAAATGAGATTGAAAGAATTGGAAAGGGTTTTTTTTTTTTCCTTCATGAAAAACACAAATTTGGAGATAGCTCAATGCTTAAATAAAGAAAAAATGTTGAAGGGACTAGTTTATAAACAAATTTAAAAACAAAAAGTACTGAATATATGATTTTTTAAATTAAAAGCACTTGTTAATTTATTTTTTGTATTTATCTTTTGATTCACAAAACAATTATACATGTGTATGTGTTTGGGTGCGTGCGCGCGTGTGAAGTAATTTTCATATATACCCCCCCTCCCAATCATCAAGTTGAGGTCAAATAAATTAAACAATCCAAAGCAAAATGGACAATGTGGTAGCAGGCAGCATACTTCCATTAAATACCGACACAACTAAGTCTAAACCATACGTTGTACAAAGTACCCTACCTCTTTAATATGTCTACAACTGACCATTTGCAATGTCTCCATTCTGTCTTTTGAATTTATTACTTTCTTTAATTTTGTTGGATTAACAAAGACACAAGCATGGATTCATGGGATTTACTTTTACATCATTTTTGCAGGGCGTGCATCAGTGCATATAAATCAGTATTTGGGACCAGCCAGCAAAAGGGATCCCAACCCCTTCAATATTTGTACGAAAGATACCAAATTTAACCAACCAAATTTAAAGCATATGCGGTCTGCAGTTGTGAAACAGTGCCAAGTCTCAACTTGTTAATCTTTTTTATAATTTTAATCAAAGCAGTTTGGAGGTTTTTCAAAACCCGTCCTGATAGGTTGAATCATGATCCAGGTGGCCTAGAGATTCGATCAGGTTAGGTTTCAACAAATATAAAAAGAGAATTTACCTAGCATCATCGGATGAAAAACCCTGAGTTAACCAGTCATCCAATTAGCCCGGAAAAAAATATATCAAAACTCGTTGATTTTTTTTTGTTTTTAAAATAATATCATATTTATTTTTTAAAAAACAAAAATTCAGGTCAACTCAATTAACTTGGAACTTACCCGACATCACCCCGGGTCTCTTTTAAAAACTATGGTATATATTTGGAGTGCATTAATTCTAACATGGGGGTTACACACTACTAGTGTTGTTTGATTGTCTACCCGAATGTCAATTTCCTTGAGAATACCACTCTCCTTACATTGTGGGAGAGGGAATTGATTTAATTTAATGTAGACATTAGTTTATAATATCTCATTTGATGATTAATTGAAATTAATTCAATGAGTGAACTAGGATTTGTCATATTCTTCGTTCTTTATATTTATGTTCGAATGATATTTGCTATCAATTTGACATTAACATTAATGAGTCTTGGAGTTTTCTGTTGGGATAATTTTTTTTTTCCTTTCTCCAGTGATAATGCCAAGAAGATTACAATAACATTAATTAAAACCAAGTGCGGCTCAATATTCAAAATGAACTATGGAAATGGTTTCATAAATGGCCATCACATGGCTAGTAGCCCATGGCACCGTAGCCAGATTGAGATCTTATTTTATTTTTTTGTTGAAAGATGAACAGCATATTAACCTGCAGGGAGGTTACAAGGAACTCATGATTTTTTGTGAGGAGCTAGGGTTTCAATTCGAATATCATCCTGACTTGCAAGCTACAAGTATATCTTCAAGTGTTGACTTGGATGATGATTGACATACAGCTAGCGTGGATATAGTTTTTCGATTATGAAAGTTTTACATTTGTTAACTTAAAAAAAAAAAAAAGAAATTAAGGATTTGAAACTCTAAAGTTACAACGCTTTACTATAGAAAAAACTCTGAAAATTCTGATAGTTTCTAAAATGTGTTTTTCCCCCCAAAACAATTCTCCTAGAAAAAAAATACTAATTAGAAAAATTCTAATAAAATGTAAACCTTTAATTTAAGTGGAAAAAGAATCCAAAAATAATAAGAAAAATAAATAAAATTTCAAAACAGTGGCTTTCGAGCCTATAATTAATTTGACTTGAAAAAAAGATAATGAAAATAAACTTACAATTAAGCATATAAAATAATCTGATAAAATTTCAATTTAATTTAATGATAAGATCTAAAATTATATTTATTTTTATTAAATTGCATATTGAATTCATTCATAAGTCCTTAAAACTTAAAAAAATCTTAATAATTAAGAAAAAAAATACTAATTAGAAAAATTATAATAAAATGTAAACCTTTAATTTAAGTGGAAAAAAGAATCCAAAAAGAATAAGAAAAATAAATAAAATTTTATTGATAAATGAGTGCAGAATGCAGTAGATCTCTTAGGTTTATATATATCACAACTTTACATCGATCTTATTAAAATATTTTTCTTGAAATCTTAATTACAAACAAAACTATAATTTATAATCCTTTTTAAACATATTTTTAAGTATTATAACAACAAAAATTATCACAACACTGAACACACACTTCGAGGTTTCAGGTATACTTCCACCGAATAAGTATGAGTTAATGTAGAAGTAGTAATGTACACATGTTGCTATTCGGAGAGTACAATGTACCAGTAAGCTGATGAACTTGTTGAGGCCAAGAAAGAATAAAAAGAAGGGAAGAACAGTAATGGGGACCAACCAACTCTCCAATGTCTTTCCACTTTATGTCACCCATGTAATATAATTTTGTAACTAGTGGGTTATCACTTTTATGCTCTAAAAAGAAATATATATATATATATATATATATATATATATATATATATATAATTTTTATATATTTTATCTTGAAGCAATATAAGGTCCTGTGAGCTACTCATGATATGACAAATAGCACTTTTCCTTTTGTCAACCCTAAGGGCTCCTGCCTGCCTTGAATTCTCACAGCAGCACCCGTACGTGTCAAAAATCGGGTAGCAAACAAGCAACTGCTAGTCAGTTAGGGTTAAGTCGAGCACTGTTCCATGATACCAATCCTTTTATTTCTTGGAGGAAAACATAAATGGAGTTTGTCCTTTGCACTTTAATGATAGCTTTAGACTCTTCACTTAACAGCGAAAGTTTTCTTGTGACTTGTGGTTAGGGGGTCGAATGATGATTACTATAAGCTAATCTCCACCAATTAGACAAGAAATATATGCTTAGAGATTTGATTAGTGGAGAATCATTGAATTCTCTATCTTGGTCACTAATTAACTAGCATCATTGACTTGCAATCACCTAGGTATTGGAAGCATCTATAGGAAAAAGAAAAACATGAAACATGAAATTTTTAATATTCTTTGAGATCAGTTCTCATTTTGTTACCTTAAAAAAAGATCAAGAAAAAAAAAAAAAAACTTAGTGAGACATTTTGAAACATGTTGTTCAACAGAAGGTCTGCCGGCCCAAACACAACAAGCACAACCATGGAGGCCCTTGAGCCCGATGATGTTGATGCTTCCGATAGGTCTGAGCTACTATTGCTGCTAAAAGTGATTATGACCTACCAGCTGAAGATCGGACTCGGTGAATTAGCTTGATGACCTACCCAGCCTAGCACAGTAGATCAATCTGGTAGACCTACTAGCCCAGCTTGATGACCCACCAACAACCCTGGTCTATGCCTAGTCAATGAGAGAACTTGATTCTTTAAAACTTAAATAATGCGTTTCTGGGTTTTTTTTAAAGAAAAAACGAAACTTGATTTCATTTGATGATGATGGAAGATCTGTATTGTTGAAGTAACCAAGATTTAATGGCTACCAGAAGTTATGGACTGCATGCAGCAATCGGAGTACGGTGATGAAATGCATCCCCCCTACCATAAAACTCAACCATGGATATAGTGCATACATTCATTTTGGAAATCTATGAAAGTGTAGCCTGTATTTTCTATGCATAATACAATTTTCCGGCTATTCAACAACAGATGATCTTATCTGATAATGTAAGCAATTTGTTAGTTGTTACATGACTATCAGCACTTTCATCACCTTTTTGATACCTTCAAATTCTGGAGGATTTCAATCTCATAAGTCACTCTACCAGGTTCAATGCGGATGTTCACGTTCCAAATGATATGGTCTGAGTCAAACACAACCACCACCTTGCAGCTTTTTGGGTCAGCACGTATTGAAACTTTTTGAGGTCCCTCATTCAACCTTTGCAACTCCTCCCGCAGGAATGCTGCTTTCTGCAACAGTCTCCCTTACAAACCTAGAAACAATTGCAGATGAAACAATAAAGCTCCTAGGCCATTTTAAGTACACTGCCGAGAAGCTCAGACTCCATCATTTAGAAGGAAAATGTGCTTTCAAATGACGATGAGAGAAAACAATATACCTTGCTAATTTGTCCCGTGATGACTGCAGGATGTAGATTGAGAGAATAAACGACAGCATCAAACCTGTTTGCTTGTACATACTATATTAGATATAGTTTGTGTATATGTGCTCTTCTAAAAAAAAAAAAATCAACCCGTGGAAATAATGGAATGTAAAACCTAAAAGCACAACCACAACAGATCTACTGACTGAATGGCAAACAATTACCCGATCCAAACAAAACGTAGAATCCAGAACTCACATCTATCTCTGATTGTTCCTTCCTGCCATCCCAGAACAAAAACATAACCTATGTTATTTGAGATCAGAAGTTGCTTATAGTTTTTACTAAATTGCAAGAAATGATGAACTTTCCAAGGCACCTCCATACATGTCAGTCAGTTGAATCAAAGAAGGAAAGACTTTCTATTATGTGCTTCAAATAGGATAATACCATTAAATGTGAACTTTAGGACACAGGATATGTTACTCCTGAAAAACTATAACTTTAGTCAAGTTTTAACATCGACAAGTACTGGGAGATGAAAAGAAAATTGGATTTGAGAACTAAATTTTTTGCCCGTGTGCAAACAAATCTAGGAATGCAGATAAAACCAAATCCCGAATTATATTTTCCACCTAACCTAGCTGGCAGAAGAACAACTGTGGAAGTATTAGCTGGGTTGCTCAGTAATTAGTGGGTATGCATAACCAATAAGTAGAAAAGTATGCTACACAGAAAATCACTAGGTGAATGTTTGACCCAATTTAAACAGGGAAGATGGCCCACGGATTGAAGATTAGTACATCTTTAAATACGTTAGTATCATCTTCACACAAAAACTCAAAGAGTGCATGCAAAATTCTGACATGATACAACAAAGCAGGAAATGATAGAAACAGAAATGGTTCCCACACTTCGAAGTAATTAAACTTACATAATCATTACTTATTAAGTCAAGATGTTCAAAATATAGAATAAACCAAATACACGCCTATCAGCCAATGGAGATAATAATAAAGAAGTTAACTTCTGGAGAACCGATACTAACCATGTGTATCTTACAAGAATGTGTTTAGGCCAATGTTCGGCATCCCAGAATTTCTGATGAATATCTGGATGGATTTCAACATCTGTTCAAGAAAAAGATAATAAAGTGCTGTGAGAGAACCTATCAGGAAAGAATTGGATGGCATTACAACAAGTTACCCAAACCAAAAACTATTGAGAAGGCTCTCAAAGACTTGGAGCCCGTTTTGCATTGTGGTAACGGTTTCTTTTCAAAGTGTTTTTTACTTGGAAATACATCGAAATAATGTTTTTTTATTTATTAAAATTCATTTTTGATATCAGCACATCAAAAAAATCTAAAAATACCAAAAAAATTATTTGAAGAACAAAAAATCATTTTTTTTGTAAACGCGCTTTCCAACCGCAAAAACAAACGAGGCCTATAGACTCCGTTTGGAATTGAGGTTGAACTTGCTTTTCGTCAAAATTTGAATTTTTTTTGCTTCAAATTATTTTTTTAATGTTTTTGGATCGTTTTGATGTGTTGATGTCAAAAATAATTTTTTTTTTTAAAAAAAAAACATTATTTTGATGCATTTCCAAACGAAAAGCACTTTGAAAAACAACCTCTACTATACTCCCAAACACCCCCTTAATCAAACAGTATGAAACAAGCATAGTAAAGTACAGAAAATATAATAGCGAGATTAAGAAACTGAACAACAAGCATAATAAGGAGTAGTAAATTAAATCATCAAGAGCAAATTGGAGACAATGTGCACAAAACAGTGTTCGAACTGGGAAACATTTCCAATCTATCGAAAGTTAACATTTGACATGAATCAGTGCCGGGAAAAAACTTCTTGATCGATATATTCAAGATTGCTCATATGAACTGGGAAAACATTTTCAATGCACCAGAAGTTAACATTTGACACAACATAGTGCTGGGAAGAAATATTTTGCACAAAATCTAGGAATAACTTGACTTGAAAAAAAAAAAAACAACTTTGTGGATGGCATCAATGATATTCAAGAAGGCTTATAGGAAAAAAGGGAAATAATGCAAGAATGATGAAAACAAAGTGATTTAATTGAGGGTTAAATGATCTTAGTCATTTATGATGAGAATCCATGTCGTACTAAATGTTCTGTGGATTGTGTTGAGAAGCTGGAAAAAAAAAAAAAAAAAAACCACAACTGAGAGCCTCATAAGCACTTTTCTGGGGAAAGAGACAATTTAAATGGCCTCTATTATATCTAAAAATGCATACTGAATGAGGATGCAGCCCAGATACTAGATACATAGCCATATTATACACTATACAGAAAACAACAAAAAATCTTGCAGAGAACAGCAATCTCTTTGATGTTCAGCAGACTCAAAAAGAAGCACAATGTAAGTAAAACTATAACACATACAGTGGTGAGGCATATCTATAACTTTAGCCGTGACCCCATGCAGATCACTCCCTGAATACCTCTGCATCACAAAAAGCCGACAGCCATCAAAACTTAGTAGATACTCTTCATGAAGCATACCATTCTGTGCAGTTGCAATGCGCAATAAAACCCAGTGACCATGAAAAAAAGAAAAAAAATAACGAAATGCAATTTTTACCAAATGCACATCAATCATTGGAACCTCAGAACTTTTTCGATGTATAACAAAAAGCCAAGGAATCAAAAACTTCTCTTTTCCAACTTGAAAAGATCTGCATTAGCCAAAAAAATCAAACATTCAACTCTAAATCATATCACCTCAAAGCTAACAAAAGCACACTTAAACCTCCAATTCAACATAGCAAAAAACAACCTAATCCAAAATTACACATTTAATACTAAATCACCAACCTTAATTAAAACAAATGAAAAACCATTTCCTCAACATCAAATCAGTTCCCAACAGACCAAAATAACCAACTACAATAAAAAATTCACTCACAATTTATAGGGATCAGAGCCTGTATAACCAGTTGGCTTTGCTATAGGAATCAACACCTATAAAAATAAAATAAAAAACCCATTACTCTTTCAAAAGAATAAAATCCATAAAACCTTTGATTTAAACTCAAAAATCTTAATTAAAAAATTAAAAAGAAGAAAAAGTACCTCGCGATTTACAGCAAAAATGGGACAGTGTTTACCGATCATGTCATGCCACACAGTTCTTGACTGGAACCATAAATAAATCAAAGATTAATAGTTAAGAGAAAATTAAAACATGAAAATCTTAAAAGATAGATAGAGAGGGAGAGAGATCGGACCGAGTGGTATTGACCCATTTTGCTCATAGGCACGATGTCTCCAGGCCGGTAAGCAAAAGAAACAGAGGGTAGTGAAATTAGAAAGAAGAATACTGAAGCGATTCGTGATTTTCTGTTAGTTTCCATCTTCCAATTTCTTCTGCTTCAGGGAAGTGCAAAGAGAGGAGACGACAGCAGCAGCCAGCAGCTCTTGTGGCTTTTCCTCGTTCTGGTGTTGGGTTGTGAGTTTGGGCCGTTTGAATGGGCTATAGGTGGTGGGTACTGAGAAGGTTAGTTCCACTTTAGGCACCGCTTGATATTCAGTTTCGAATTATTTTTAAATATTTTTTTATCAAAAAAGATATTAAATTAATATTTTGTAAAAATATTTTCTTATGGTTTTATCTTAATTTGATAAAAATCTTTGAGATTACAAAAATGATAGTTAATTTGGTATTATTTTAGATAAAAACATTTTTAATTGTATTTAAGGTAGCTTTTTAGTCCTTGCTTGGGCTAGCCCAATGATTTTCAATTTTTGCATTTGGATATAGTAGCTTTCAGGCCTGTTGTTTGGGGCTAAGACAACCCGTTACTTATTAGGCCCTTACCATATTTTGTAATACTTCATTCAATTTTCAAACAATGTAATTTAATAATTAGATTATGAGTTTGTTCCAGAGATCTGAGTATGATAAATTTTAAAGCTATTAAAAATTTATATAATTGTTAATTTTAGAATTTTAAGGGATTAATAAAAAAAAACAATTTCCAACTGCAGCCTAACTTCTTCTTATAATTTCTTTAAAAGATTGCAGGTACACCGTCCTACTATACTATTGCTTTGCTAGGTAATAAAGTAATTATTTATTTTTGTAGTATTTTTAGAGCTTGAATTTTATTTGGAATTCAATTATTAATACTTATTCCAAACATGAAATTATTTATTTATTTTTGTAATATTTTTAGAGTTTGAATTTTTGAATTGAATTGAATTCAAAGAATTCTAAATATTCAAAGACTATATATATATATATATATATATAAAGAAAAGGGTGAGAAGAAACTCCTGGAGTCCATAAGACCCACACCTGATGATGAACACAAATTGGCCACATTTGCTAGCTTCCCAGCCAATGTCCGGCAAAATGTTAATTAGTTGAATATGAACAAACTTCTTAATTTTCTTTTTAAGAAAAAAATTAAATACTTTGTGATGAAGTTTGATGGAAAGGAAGCCCAATCAATTAGGAGTGTGGTTGTAGTTATTTTTTAAAGTGTTTTTCATCTAAAAATACATTAAAATAATATTTTTTTTATTTTTTAAAATAATCTTTTATATCAGCATATCAAAATAATCAAAACAATATATCGTTTCAAAAACACGTCGTGCTTACAATTACAATTAACAAATAAAATGTCTCTCTCTAGTCTTCTGCCTTCGCCATTCAACTATTTTGTACTAAATTACTTATGATCTACAGAATCAATGCCCTTTTTAAAATAATTATTGCCAATTGCTCAAAGCCACACGACATGGGAGGAAAAAAAAAAGGGAAGGAATACCACAAAATTGTTTTCTAAAAAATTAATAATATTATCTGATCCATAAAAACCAATCCACAATATATCGACGTGCAATGTCAACTCTTACACATAATAAAACCAGAGAATGTGACAAATTATATGATGTCAAGTAATTGCTCAAGTCAATTGAAAAATAATTAAAGTTTTTGTATAATTAAAGGATAAGAATAAAATAGGCAGTGGGGCTACTAAAATTAAAAAATATATATATTTTTTATATTAAATGGGAAAAAATTAAAGAGGAAAAGTTCGTAACATGTAAACTGATTACTCAGTAACTTTTGCAGGGAGTCAATATTTCCACAGTGGCAAATTTAATATGTGTCAACATGTTTTTTAAAATAATATTTTATTTAAAAATATATTAAAATAATTTTTTTAAAATTTTTTTTATTTATTTATTTCTAATATCACACCATCAAAACTATAAAAAAATATTAAAAAAATATTAATTTAATATATTTTTAAGTTAAAAATACCAAAAAAAAAACAGTACTCCAGAAACAATTTTTTTTTTGGCTTTTCAAGCCAAGCAAGAACTCTTTTTACTAATTATATAAAATGATATGGTAGAGACTTGTTGTGATAGTTGTTTATTCAACATGTCAGTATATTTGATTTAACTGCAACATATTTAATCTCGAGAGATATAGTTTAACTGGTTAGGTTCTGGGTTTATTCCCTAGAGATTATCAGTTCGAGTTCTACGAACTTCAGAGCCACTGGAAACTTACATGGTCATTAACTTCAGAGCCCGTGAGATTAGTCGAGGTGCGCGCAAGCTGACCCGGACATCCACGTTAATAAAAAAAACAAGAAGAAGAATTATAAACTCTGAGAGGTATAGCTTAACTGGTCAGGTTCTGAGTTTACTTCCCAGAGATCACTAGTTCGAGTGCCACAAATCTCAGGGCCACTAGAGGATTACCTGGTCGTTAACTTCAGGGTCTCAGGGGATTCGTCGAGGTATGCGTAAGCTGGTCCGGACATCCACGATTAAAAAAAAGAAGAAGAATTGTGGGATTTCTCTCTTTAATTTTTATGTGGTCTTAATCCTTTTTTTTAAAAAAATTAATTGATGAGATATTTGAGCAGAATTGTTTTTTCTTTGATGTGCAATGAATAGACGAGTGGCCCTTTTCGGACCTCCAAAATAATATATTCATTTATTAATTTGTTTCTTGTGTGATTAATTCCACAATGGAAATAAAATGGTGACTATGGTGATATGTTTGTTTTTGTATTTAAAAAATATTTTAAATTTATTTTTGTTTTAAATTATTTTTGTATAATTTTATGACGTTTTGATATGTTGATGATAAAAATAAATTTTAAAAAATAAAAAATATATTATTTTAATATATTTACAAATAAAATATATTTTAAAATATAACCATTAAACAAACACTAAATGATTTTAATTATGTGTGGATGAAAAGAATGGGCAGATGGCTTGCAACGACAAAGCTAATGTCTTTTTCTTTCTTTCTTTTTGTATCTTCCTCTTCTGGATAGCCATGTAGTTGCTTATTACCAACAGTTAATGACAATTTGCCATAATTTAATCGGATAAACTGGATCATTCCTCTGTTAAGAAGATTTCCAGCCATTAAATTTAATATTCTTTGTTAGATTATCAGCTGATGCCAGATTCTTTCGATTCCCAATCAAGGTCTCTTTTCAAGACAATTTACAAAAATTTAACCAAACTTAAATATTTCGCGATCGGATTCTCAGTGGGTCATCATCAACCTTAAATCCATACACATTCATGAAAAAATATGAATAATATATATCTCAATTAAATAATATCTCAATTAATAAATAAATCTTCATGCTACCAGTAATAAAGGTTTAAGTACTGTATTTATTTTTGATCATCTGCATAGCGGCATGCATGATTCTGAAACATTAGCTGAAACCCTGATGCTCTACAGCATCTAGAGCCAATGCATGTGTTATAGTCACAGGCTGCATGCAGGTGTTGGAATCTGAAAAATAAAATCACTTATAATTAAAAAGTATGGAACAGTAAACATTTAAATGCACAGACATGCTGGGATAGGGCAAGCCACAGGCCACCAGACCAGACTTCTCTTCCCAGTACACACCCAGAATGACTTCAACTTGTATTAAGAAAGCTAATCGCCATTAATTTTCTCATTTGGACTTCGTCAAATGGTGTCAGCTCCTCTTTTCCATCGGGGACCGCAGAGCTATGATCTCTACAATCAGGGGCGGAACCAGGGGAGGCAAGCAGAGGTCTGGAAACTGCAAAATATTTTAATTTTTTTTTTTATTTAATGTTTATATATAGAATAATATAGTATTATTTTATTTTAAATAAATAAATTTTCTAATAATAAATTATATCTTGAGTTTTCACCCGCCCTCCCTCCCCCTGTTAACTAATCCCAGCTCCGCCCCAGTCTCCAATAGTTTTATTGTCTTTATAATCCAATATGTTATCTATTATTATTGTATTATTATTGTCGAGAAAACAAAATCAGTATATTTTAGATTATAATCCAATTAATATAATTACTAATTATGAAAAAAACCAAATACTGGATAATATATATATATATATATATATATAATTAATTAAGAATTGTAATTTATTGATTGTATTCCTATATATATTTTTTAATTGGTTGATTGTAATCCCATGTTTTATTAATAAAAAAATTTCATTTTTAGCATCTATATTATTAATTGGTTGGTGAGTGAATTTATATTCGTATTATTGTATAAAGGGTGGTTGATTGTGGGATGGGGTTTTTTTTATAAACACACTAGTTTCGATAACGGGTTGTTTATTTAAGACTTAGCTAAGAAAAGAAGTTAACCTCGCAGTTAAAACAGGAGATTTCACTATGAAGAAAGACTATTCTCATTATTTACTTCAAAGTCGGATAAACCATAAAAATAAAAATAAAAAACTTAGACTTGAAATATAAAACTAACAAGAAAATACCTCCTTAAAACAATAATTAAAAAGCAAACATTACAGGGCACCATCTATGTAGGAGGATTTTTAAGAAAAAAATATTTTTCTTAGTTGTTATTATTATTATTTATTTAGTTTAAAAAAGTATTTTTATGGTGATTTAATTTTTTTCTATTTAGTTTATAAAATTAAATATTGAGATTGGTAATTTTATTTTTACTAGTTTGTTCATGATTGTTTTTTGAGTTTTCTATTTTGTTCAGGTTGGTTTTTGAGCTTATTTAAGAGGTTGTAAACCTCTTAAAAAGACAAACCATAATTATGTTTTCTCTCCAACAATAAAACTAAGAATTAAGGTTCTTGTGTTCTATCATATTTAAGTCATTAATATCTTTTCTCTTACTATTGCTCTATTTTTTGTGCTTCTATCCGTGTCAGTTGGTATTAAAGCCCAACAATCCTAGGTTATTGTTTGTTGTGTGTTGTAATTACATGGTTATTTGTTTATTTTTTATGTGCTACTAACAACTATGGTTGGAATAGGTTGTAGAGCAGGGTGTGGTCAAATAGAAGAGGATGAGGAGATTCTCCTTCAATAGAGAAATGTCCAAGAGCTCATGATAAAGGACATGCAAAGACAAATCATAAAGTTAACTCATCGCTTTGAATAGAAGGACCTACGAGAATATGAGCAGGACGAGAGTTATCATAAGTTATTATGTAGTACTATAAACTCGTTCTAGAAGCAAAATTAAATGAGGTAGCTTCTTGATTGGGAAGAAGATAGAACTGGAGATTTTTTACTTCGTATTAAAATCCCTAAAGTTGTTGGAACTTTACAAACAAAAGAATTCAAAGATTGAATGAAGAAAGTTGAAAGAATTTTTTAGTATAAGGAAGTTCTAAAATAAATGAGGGAGAAAGTGATTGCGATAAGATTGAAGTGTCAGGTTTCTGCCTAATGGGAACAATTAAAGAGTTCACGAGAAAGGCAAAGGAAGCCAAAAATTAGTGACTGGGATAGAATGAAGAAGAAGATAAAAGAACACTTCATTCCTTTTGGCTATGCTAAAACCCTATACCAATGGCTCTACTTGTTGAGATAAAGAGGTGAATTTATCAATGATTATAATGATGAGTTCTATCAATTAGTGGCCTGGAATTACTTGGCAAAAATAAAAGAGCAATTAGTGGCGAGATATATGAGTGATTAATGGCAGTCCATTTAGGACGTGTTGTGCTTACTGTCTTTGTGAACAATTTCAAAGGCATATCAGAGGACTTTGATAGTTGAGAAACAACAAGTTGTTAAGGAAGTTAGTAGGGTTTTCCAAATAGATCATTTTAATAGAGGAGGACCTAACAATAATTAAAGGCCAAACACCCTCCTGATCTAGACCTACTTAGCAAACTAAGTAGACAACAAATCAATGTTTTGGTTAAACTTTTTGAATTTGTTTTTATAAATACAGTGAATTGAGGCATTGGGCTAATGAGTGTAGCAAATCAAAAAGTTATCCAAGTAAGAATGTGTTAATGGAGGAGCCTGTAGTTGATGCAATTAATTATGTTTATGATGACTCGGATAATAGTGAGGAGATTATATATGAAGATGGTGGTGCTAACCTGGTCATCAAAAAAAGTTTGCTGACTCCTAAAGGTGATTCAAATGAAGATTATCGACACATTAGTTTTTTCCGCTCAATATGCACCGTGAAAGATAAGGTTTGCAACTTAATAATAGGGTACAATGGTAGCTGCAAGAATATGGTGTCCACTGAGATAGTAAATAAGCTCTAACTAAAAATCGAGACACCCTAAGCTTTAGAAACTGACCTAAATAAAGACATTGAGATAATTGTGAATACACACTGTCTTGTTTTGTTTTCTATAGGCAAAAGATATTTTGATGGTGTTCGATGTAATGTGGTGTCTATGAATGCGTGTCATTTACGATTGGACAAGCCATGACAATATAATAGGAATGCCATATATGATGGACGATATCATATATATACCCCTAGTAAAAAAAAAACAGAAACGTATTGTATTAGCGCCCAAAAGAGAGGAGGTGGTTGCTAAAAGAAAGGGTAAAAGTATGTTGTTTTTATCTAGAATTATAGAGAAGGGAAAATAAAAAGAAAGAAAAAACGTTGAAAGAAAAGAAGGTGGAGACTGAATAACATGAATAAGGGTAAAGTGTGGAACACGTCATTCACAATTAATAATGATTTTATCAAGATTAAGAGTATTTTAAGAATTGATTCTTAACCTACTTTATTTGAGTATGTGTGGAATAAATAAAGGGAACATAAGGGCACAAACATCGTTTTAAGTTGTTGACAACAACAACAACAATGTGATGATCGAAACTCAAGAATGAGTTCTCTTTAACCTAGGAAAACTGATGCAGGAGGATTTTTTGGGATTTTTTTTAGTTGTTATCATTTCTTATTTAGTTTAGTAAAATAATTTCTTTTATGGTGATTTTATCTCTTTCCTATTTGATTTTCCTATTTGGTTTAGGAAATCAAATATTAAGATTGATAATTTTATTTTTTCTAGTTTGTTTAGCACTTTTATTATCTTTCCTTTATTTTCGGTTTCCTGGCTTGTTAATGTTGGTTTTTGATCTTATTTAAAGAGTTATAAACCTCTTAAAGAGACACCAACACCATTTTAAATGGTTGACAACAATGACAACATGATTACAAGAACTTGAGGAGAGTTTTTTCTGGTTAAGGGAGGCTAATATAGGAGGATTTTTTAGGGAAAATTATTTTTTTTAGCTATTATTATTTTCTACTTAGTTTAGAAAAATATTTTTTTTTATGATCATTTTATTTTTTTCAATTTAGTTTAGAAAATCAGATATTAAGTTTGATAATTTTATTTTTCCAAATTTGTTTAGGATTTATTATTATTATTTTCTTTATTTTTTGAGTTTTTTTTATTTTGTTTAGATTAATTTAAGAAATTACATATTAGTTAAGTTTGATAATTTTATTTTTCCAAATTTGTTTAGGAATTATTATTATTATTTTCTTTATTTTTTGAGTTTTTTTATTTTGTTTAGATTAATTTTTAGATTTATTTAAGAAATTACATATTAGCTACAATGTTCTACCCTCTTGCTATTGTCGTTTTTTTAATTTTCGCTTTCACACGCGTCACAAGCACTACCACCTTCTTAATCTTCTATATTATTCATTAGCATACTGTTGTTGTTTGCCTTTACATCTATCAAAGATAACTCTCCAAAACTTTCAAGTCTCTCTCAAATCTCTTGAAAATTTTGTCCTTCCAGATTCCTTGTTTCCATCTTTCAATCCTGGGTTGCTTCGTATCCACAAATGGTGCTATCAAAGCGTGGCCACAGGTTTTTCAAGTTTAGGGGCCCTGTTAACTCATCATTCTCAAGTCCCATTTATCATGATCTTTTGAATTTCTAAACATTTCCTTCTTGAAAGTAATCTAAAACACAGTTCTCTCCACAATCACATAGTCTTAGCTCTTCATTCTCTCACCAAACAACCAAGAAAAAGTTGTTCTTATTCGTTGACGGAAACTGTTCTCTCCCCTACATGACAGCATAGCTAGAAACCTACCATAGATTCAATCTCAAAATCAAATTATCTGCATCTATATATCAAGCTTTCTCCATCTCTACATCCCAAGACAGATGTTTCCCTGGGTCTACTACGAGTATTCATGCGAAGTTGTTGGAATGGCTTGGATTTTGCTGAAAGTGGACTATTCAAGGCTGTTCTGGTTATTATTTGGTGTCTTTTCGTATCAAAATCTAGGAAAACCTCGGATCATCTAGCAACTAGCTAACCTCTCGCAATCCCCACTTCCATAACCATTATATTCTGTAGTGTGTGTTTAGTATTAAGAACTACTACGTGCTATATTTACAGCAAATAAACTACTATAACAAATCAGCTTGAAAAAGAATCAACTGGGGTCTTGTTTTTAGGGTAATTCATTGATTTCTGAACCATGTATAAGACTCGAGTTGGAGCATGTGTTGATGGAGCTAAGGCACAGCTTGGATATGTTGAGACCGACCCTTCTGGTCGGTATGGACGTGTAAGTCAATTTCTTGCTTAATCTTCTTTCTGAGATTTTATGTAGTTTGATCTTCAATTTCAATGATTTGCTAGATATATATATATATAACTATAGCTTCAAGTAAAATAAAATTCTAAGCAAATTAAGATCCAACGATCATATATTCTCTAACATGCAATTGAATGATCTATTAATTACAATTTCCTTCTTCACATGCATGGTTTCTTCAACAATTTTTGCAAGTATCAATGGTTAGTGGCCTGTAACATTAATTTTTCTTCGCACGAGAGAATAGGAATAAGATATGATCAAAACCCTTTTGGCTTGAATAATCTTCTTTCATTTTCAAGAAAACAAAATTGTGAAGGTGGTAAATTTTGTCCGTCTCAATTTTTGCACATGCCAAAGTAAATTTCAAATAAAGCAGTCCAATAAAGAATCATATAACTATTGATCATTTCCCACAATAAATGATTATTTTAATATTTAATTAATTAATTAAACATAAAACATCAACTTGGGGTGACAGAGAATTCTAAACCCACATAATTAATTACTCTCAGTATTTGTTTTTAGTCAATGGCCTATAGATTCTCTGGCCCTCCTCCCATAGGATGATGAAACATCCCACACCAACCCACTAGACAATCTTATTTCTAAACCAACCCTGTCTCGCCAATATGCTGAAGAGCCTCCCAATTTTAGTTAACCCCAACACCCCTTTTATTTACCACTAAATAAAAGATAATAATTATTAAATAGTGTTGACTTCTATTTTCTGCTTGTTCTTCTATACCGACTAGTATTCCAAAATATAGTCAACTTGTTGGATGAAACAAAAACGGGAGGAATAGTTATTGAAAGCAGAATTTTAATATAATCAAACCGCAACATTGGATTTTTCAGTCCCTTTTATAAAATTCAAAACCTTAGAATCCTATCCAATATTTAACATATATATGAGCTAAGCATCTAATATATATATATATATATATATATATATATATATATATATATCTAATATTTCTGTTTCTTTTATTATGATATAATAACTAAACGGTACTGTAATGCTATACAACATGAAATATATATTAGATTAGTGGGATTTATTTGTAGGATCCGTTAATATAATAATCTATATGGATTTTTTATTTTATTTTATTAATATTTAGTATTACTAGATTGTGCCAGCAACCATGAGGACTGGAGATATCATTATGATAATATTAACTTTGATTTCATAGACTGCATCATATGCTCTAAGAATTAGACATAAAACGACCACACTTAACCAAGTCAACAAATATCTTCAAGTGTTCTGCACCCTCTAGGAACAAAATGCAGAGTTGTGAAGAGAATGCCTTGTCACAATTATTAATTTCTATGGCATGTCGAATACTATCTGATTAATTCACTAATTGTGACTGATCCATAATTTTTTACATAATTAATAGTTGAAGTCATTGATGCAAAAGTATAGAACAAATGGAAGCTGTGACGATGGTTCATATTGATATACTTAAAGGCCATAATCAATACTAGTTTTATGCAGTTCAGAGAAGTTCTTGGCAAAGGAGCCATGAAGACTGTGTACAAGGCATTTGATGAGGTTCTTGGAATGGAGGTGGCATGGAATCAAGTGAAGCTTCACGACGTCTTCCGCTCACCGGAGGAGTTGCAGCGGTTATACTCAGAAGTTCACCTCCTTAAGAACCTCAATCATGACTCCATCATCAAATTCTACACATCTTGGATTGACATTGATAGAAGAGCCTTCAACTTCATCACTGAAATGTTCACCTCCGGCACCTTAAGAGCGTAATGAAACCAAAGCCTTAACATTTGCCAGATTTTAAAATCAAAATTTGTTTGAATGTAATCCTAATATGTGATTGAATCTGTTAATAGGTATAGGAAAAAGTACCAGCGTGTAGATATTCGAGCAATCAAGAACTGGTCGCGCCAAATCCTGCGCGGTCTTGCTTTTCTGCATGGCCATGATCCTCCTGTGATACATAGAGACCTCAAGTGTGACAACATCTTTATCAATGGACATCTTGGACATGTAAAGATTGGAGATCTAGGCTTAGCTGCTGTTCTTCAGGGCTCACAACATGCCCACAGTGTCATAGGTAATTTCTTTCTCAATTTCAGTTCCTGGTTATATCCAAGTAATTTTTAATCTTTATCGAATGTTTAGTTTCTGTTTTTGGATTGGATATCAGGTACACCTGAATTTATGGCACCAGAATTATATGAAGAGGATTATGATGAGCTGGTTGACATATATTCCTTTGGCATGTGTGTCTTAGAGATGCTCACTTTTGAGTATCCATATAGCGAGTGCTCCAATCCTGCTCAAATATACAAGAAAGTGACTTCTGTAAGTCTTGAATCTTCAATTCCATGAACTCTAAATTTGATCATTTATGACAAGAACAGTCTCTGAAAATTATTATGTGATGCTCCCTGACTTAACAGGGAAAGTTGCCAGAGGCATTCTATCGGATTGAAGACGTCGAAGCTCAAGAATTTATAGGGAAATGTTTGGCGACTGCTTCAAAGAGGTTGCCAGCTCGAGAACTTTTGTTGGATCCATTTCTGGCTTCTGATGAAGCAGAATTGGGGACTATCCCCAAAGTTCCAAGTCCATGGTCAAGTCCTAAAGTAACAGAAGAGAAGATCATGCCATCTCTTTTGGCTGATCCAACAAAGGCCACAGAGATGACTGTCACAGGGACAATGAATCCGCAAGATGATACAATTTTTCTCAAAGTGAAAATTTCTGAGAAGGATGGTAAATAACATCACTCCTGCACGCCTGGTTATGATTTTAAGAGCTTTTCGTGTTTCATATCTTATTAGATTTATATCAATTTGATGTTTTTGGTTGGTTAGTTTTTTCTAATTAGCTAAAATGCCACTCCTTTTTCATAATTCAGGTCAGACCAGGAACATATACTTTCCCTTTGACATCATGAATGACACTGCAATTGATGTTGCAATGGAGATGGTGAAAGAACTGGAGATCACTGACTGGGAGCCGTTCGAAATTGCTGATATGATAGAGGAGCAGATATCATCTTTAATTCCCGGTTGGAAACAATGCAGCTCATCTCAAATCCATCATCCACAGCACTGCTTTAGCTATGAAGATGATGATGATGATGACCACAACGACGGACCTCGCCATCCTTTCTTTGCCAGTTCTTCTCATTCCTCTTCACAGGCTTCTCTTTTGGCTTTCAACTGTTCCTTTCAGACAAAACCTTGTCAAGGAAGAAATATGACTTCTGCCCATGACTGGTTTGAAGGTAGAACTAGTTATTGACTAGCAATAGATAGTGGTTAATTTTCTTCCTTGGAGGAATTAAAGAATGTATTGAGCATATAGATAACATAAATTGTGATATGTAATTGCTAATGCAGGCGAGCTGTTTATCGATGATGATGCAAGTTCTCAAAGTTCTTTGAACTCTTTCAAGTACTCCACTTTGAATTACAGCTCAGGAAATGAAGATGATTATGATGCAAGTTTAAGAGAAGTGCCCTTAGGCTTTGGAAAGATACACAAGTCTACAAGATTCTGTCCTGCAGACAGCTTGAGTGCAAAACAATATAAACATCGAAATGCGCGATTGGATTCAGGGGGATGTTGTAGCTCCAATCCACAGCGGAAGCTAAGCCGGATTCGCTCCCAAGTCGACGTGCGCAGCCAGTTGTTGCACCGGTCACTACTTGAGGAGATAAACAAGAGGCGCTTGTTCAAGACAGTTGGAGCTGTTGAAAATATTGGATATCATGAGCCTGGTCTTCAAGATGATGATGAAAAGAAGAGATTTAAATGGTGAAGCATCATGCTATTGATCTCTTTAGTTGTTGATGATTAATGCTTTTTGGTGTGTGTTTTTATGTTAAAAATGTACCAATTATGAAGCTTCAAAGGTTTTGGTTTTAATAAAAGAACTGCCAATGCATGTGGCATGTCCAGGGCTGAAAACGTTATGGTGTGAAATAAAAGGTTTGATTCCATGCAATGCCTCAATAACCAGAACTGGGATTTTACCCCAGCTCCTTCACTGTTGATATGAACAGTTAAGGAGCGCTACTTTCTTCTTCTTCTTCTTGTTTTTTTTTGGCGATTGAATTCTTCTTAGCTTTTTTTTTTCTTTTCAATTTTATGATTTAATATTTCATTAATTTTAAATTATTCTTTATAATTTATTTGTGTTTGCTTTTTATGATGTTATCATTGACTCAAACAAATGTCACTACCAAAACTTTTAGATTTATCGACAAAATTTTCTATCGGTATTTATACTCACAGTCTGTCGGCACAAAACTTACCAGCAGGCTCATGGACAGAAATAATCAATCAAAAAAACTCTCATTGGTAATTTTTGGTATGTCGGTGAGTTTGTTGGTAATAATTTTACAGATAGATTTACTAACGAACAAAGTACGCAAAAAAAAAAACTTTACTCGCTTCATTCCATCAATATTTCCATTGTTGAATATAACATATCACCGATAGAAAAATCATGTCATTCCATCAGTGATTTTTTTTGTTTATTGGTATGCCTGTCGGTGAATTTGACATATAACCATAAAAAAACTGTTTGTTATTCCATCAGTAAGTAAACAATGACAGTGATATTTGCAATAATTCTTTTTCAACTCTCTGAAATATACCGACAGACTATGTCAGTTGATAACCCCTTCAATAATAATTTAAAAATATATATATTTAAAAAAAGTATTAAAAAATAGAAAAAAATTAAATTAATATAAAATACAAATATTTATTACAAATTTAAACATTTATAAGTTCAAATACAATTAATCTAGAATAAAGGTGATGGAGGAGGAGGAGGAGGAGGCGGGTCTTCGCTGGACCGTGAGGCGAATAAGAGGGAGCACATATATCATCCATCTGTGATCTCATCTTCATTACCAATCGATGGAGTTTGGTTGTCTCAATACTAAGTCGTTCATAATTAGCAATAAGATGGGTTATTCAATCTTTAACTCACTGGTCTAAAGTCACCCTGAACTCTGGATTTTGAGTGCTTGAAACCGATTACGAGCATACAAGATTGAAACACCACGGGTTGTCCGCAAGTCCTTGGTTATAGTGTTAGAGAGACTGTATACTCGATTTTTATCAGGTCCACCAGACGATTTTGCCTCCAACCACAAATCCGAATCGAGATCTGAATGGGTCGAAGGATCGTCACCGTATCTCTCCTTTAACCGAGTGTTATATGTATCTTGAAAAAAAAAAGAGTCAGCAAATTCAAAAAAATAATAATAACTTAAGAAAAAAATGGTTGAAAACAACATACCACAAAGTGCTAAGCTCAGCTATCCACGAGCTGTTGCATCCCTTTTTGGCGGTCATCAATCTGCACGTGTGTTTCCACAAAGCCTCAGATGACCACAACTATTTCAACTCATCAATCAACGGACAAAAACAAATATCGATATTCTGACTTGGACTATTAGAACCGGGTATAATTGTAGATAAAAACATGAACTTCAGCCTCATACACATCCTTGGTGACATGTTGTAAATTATGAGTATCACCATCCAACAGGAATAAGGAGCAACAAATGACCTGAATGAATTGAATCTGTCTAAACATAACCCAAGAAACACATTCATTGATTCCATTGAAAACTGAGGATGCACCCTATTAAAATGTTTCCAAGCTTCACTATCAAAAGGGTGCACCATCACTCTATCTACCGCATCATGTGAATAATATCATGTGATGTGTTCAATAGTCTTTGGTGACATGAATAACTTTTGCAATCTAGGTATAATTAGGAAGCATTTAAGTTTTCTATGTAAGATAAGAATCATTCACTTGCCAATTTTGGGTTTATAACGAGCATGCCCACATGTTTTGCACTCGGTTAACTCTGTATTTTCAAGTTAGTACAACATGCAGAAGTTTGGACACATGTCAACTTTCTAGTATCCTAGGCCAAGAGATTTCATGATGGATTTAACAGCATAAAATTTATCTTTCAGTCTATTCTCTTCAGGTAAAATGCTTTTCACTCATTTAACAATCTTGTTGTAACCAGCCTCACATAACCCATGGTTTGACTTGATAGTGAACACATGTACAATGACTAATAATTTATTGTGATTTGTGCATCCATCCCATAATAATTCGTCTTAGTCTTTCAAAAGATGAAAAAACCCGGCCGCGTCTGCATTAGGTTCTTTATCTACTATTGGACATTGACCGGCACAACCCTGATTCATTCTCATCGCATCCATAACTATATTCCTATAAGGATTACTATTGTTATCTACAACTTTATTCATATTACTAGAACTAGAAGTTAACCCAACCATCCTTTCTACCATGGTCTCATGATGAACATATAGTTCTCCGTGTGTAAACCAACATAAATATCTCTCCATGAACTATTTTTGTAAAAGATGCATTGTTACAACATTTAAATCGATAATTTTTTTTTTACAGCTTTTACATGGACATCTAATATTTTCTCCACTAATATTTCTTGGATTAGATAGTGTGTAATTAATAAAACCTTGAACCCCATTATAATAATTCATTTTACACAACCTTTCAGGTGAATCTCGATACATCCATGAACGATCATCCATTACTTATGTCAAACCTATATAGAATATTGATGACAACATGTATTAATTAATTACATAAACTAAATAAATAATAGAACATTAGTTTAACTCAAACTTATTCAAATTATTTTAATAGTACAACTAATTCATTATCAATTATCTATATAAATTCAAAATTTCAACTCAACAATAAAATTGACAAAATATAAAACGGACTCGTTAAATAAGCCATTATTTATTTCATCACAAAACACCTAAGTCGCAAATGCAAATTATATTTCATCAATTTACAAATAAATATAATTTTACAAAATCTTAAATAAACTCTAACATGTACAAATCATACATTTAAACAACAAATTTCTATAGAAAAAAGCTATAAAATAAGTAAATATACAAACAAAATACATATAATATAAAAATATGCAACAAAAATTAACTTTTTAAAATTAAGTTTAAATAAAAAAATAGGTAGTTTTGCTTACTTAAAGTGAGAAATCCTCAATAAAATTTAAATTAGAACATGGATGCTAATAAACTGAGTATTGGGGTGGTCAAATTTGTAGTGGAAGGTTGATTTGGGATAAAATTAGGGGAGGGTGTGTTGTTATTGCAGAGAAAAATTAAGGAAAAAGGAGAAATGAGGGGGTGGGGATAGAGTAGGGTCACTCATCAGGTCATAAATTAAATATTACAGATGAATTTTCTAACGGAATTAATCAATGAATTTAAATTCGTTAGTAATTTTGTTTGTAAAAATGACATGTTATCATACTTGTTGGCATTTTTTTTATTCCTTCTTTTCCCACTATATTTCTCTCGATATATACCAAGAGAATATTTCCATCGGTATTTACCGATGACATATTTTACAGATGTCTATTTTTGTTTTCATATCGTTAAGTAAAAAATAGTTTAAAAAACAAAATCAAAGTTGTTAAACTCGGTCGAATGCATGATCCGGGTCGTGGGTTTGACGGGTTAAGTTATGAAATTTGAGTCTATCCAATATGTTATTGTCTTAATATTAAAATAAAAATTACTTCAACTTTGATTTTTTTTTTAAGTCAAACCACACAATTTACTAATTATCTGTGTTCTTTTAGGCTTGACAAGTCGACTGAGTTATATTAAGGCAACTCCTATATGAGTTGATTTTAAACTCGATTTAGGCAAGAAGTCGGGTCGAGAGGTTTCAAAGTTAACTTGCTGAGTTAGGTTTAATAGCAATATCAAATAGTTTTCTACAGTTTGTACGTTTTTTTTTTGTGTTCAAATTTTTTTTTTATCCTACCTGTAGTGTAGCGTGAGTCGACAAACTAGTGCAAGCTTAAATGGTCTAGTCAAGTTAAAAATATTTAGACATGCATGTAATTTTATATATTCATTTATTAGTATTTATTTCTATCGTTAATTTGATCCTGAAATGAGTGGAAAACTCTGCTTAGAGAATAATTAGTGGTATTCTATTAGTCACTTTTAAGAACTTACTTTGAAAAAAAAAACAGACAAAAAGGAGAGAGAATATAAAATCCATGACTAATTTTTCTACTTAGAATTTTTCTCTCATAGTTGTAACTCTATTTTTTAAAAAATGGATCTAAGAAGTAACTAAAAAGATATGACTAATTACTTCCTTAGTATAATGATCTAAAAACCTACACTAATCCTTGTTCCGACCTCGCATTCACACAAATGTAAGATACTCTTCTAAAATTTATAATGAATTATAAGTAGTGTTATAAAATCTTGGCTGAATTTCATATTAAGTTGGTATGAATTGACTCGATCAAATTTAATTGATCCAATAGGTTAACCTATGCCTTAATTGACAAAATTAATACCTAGATAAAAGCTTAAATTGACTATTTTTAAATAATAAAAATCCAAAACAATATCATTTGTATTAATTCGAGTTGACCCACCTATGGTATAATTTTACAAGTTAAGTATAAGTATGACTATAACTGGAGATAAAATAATGGGCTTATATAATGCGTTTGATTTCAATCTCGGGGTCAAAGGTTCCTTTTGTACATTCACTTAAAAGCAATCTGGAAAAGATTAGCTTCACTTTTGCTCTTTTGATTACTTGCGCTGATTGATTAGCTAGGAAAAGTTGAAAGGAATTTGGGCCGTGGGGCATGCAATTATTTCTCTGTGGGCTCATTACTCATCATGATTCCTTGCTTTTTAGCCTAATTCCTGCTATCCACTATAGTGCAAATTCAAAAGGCACTTCTGACTATGCTTGGAGGTGAATCCGCAAGCATAAACGACCTAGATTTTTAGTTTTAGATTGAATATTTTTACTTAATTTTATATTATTAATTTGGATAATATAATAGTTTTAAATTTGATTCAAAACTGACAAGCGAGAGAGCTTGTATAACTGGATTATTGTGCCATTACATGAGTCATTCGTCAATTTGAATTAATTATTTTTAGTATAATAATGTTATCTTGTTTTGTTTTTTAATTTTCTTGATATTAATCCTGTAGGATTTGGATTAGATTTGACTAGCTCAATCAAATCACTAAAAACTTGATTGAATCAATCGAGTTCCTTCGAGTTAATGTTTAATTTGTTCAACTAGAAACTCAATATCCTATTTTTTTTTTTTTTGAGATAATCCACTAGGTCGTGTTTAACTATTATAGATAATACATCTTAATAATATTGAGAACTTTGGTATTGTTGAAATTTTATTTAAATAACAAGATTTAAATAAATTATGGGTTAATGAGAAATTAATCTTAAAAAATCCTTGATTTTTCTAGATTTAATTATTGATTTATGGTTGTTAATAAAAGGTTGATAATGGTGAAAATTATTTCTTATTAATTTTTTAATCTTTTAGCTTCTAAAACTCACTATAAAAAAAGGGATGAAAGAATAGCTTCTAACTTTAGATTTTTATATACTTTTACTCACTTTATATTTTAATATTTTGTTCTTATTTTAAGCTTTGATTTTCCTGTCAAATCTAGAGTTTAGGTTCATCTTATTGAGAGATATTTTAGTTTTATATTCTTTTGTTCAAATATCTTATTTAGAAGTGTATCCAAACTAAAGTAATATTGTTGGAATCTAGGGAGACATATACAAATATCCTAATTGCATAAATAATGAGTAATAAATCTTTAAGGACAAATGACTCATTCTTGACAACAACAAAAGTTTCATTCATTTAAAATGCTTCAACAAATAAATACATTTTTTTATTTTAATTTAAGTATTTTTATTTTTATTATTATTATACATGCTAGGACTTTGATCTTATATATATTGCGAGTTTAAATAAATTCTTAGTATACATACTAGTATTCTTTTTATTATATTTATGTTAAAAGCATGCTTGTCTTGAATTTTATTTTGCATGTTTATAAATTTAAAATTATATACACTCTAGACTTACCTTGAACAATTTTTTATATTTTGTATGTTATTGTTATGATAAACTAAAAATTCTTGCTCACTAATATAATATAATATATTTTGACAACAATCTTGTTGATATAATCATGCATTTATCTTTATTGTTTAAACATATTGTTTTGACATAATGCATGTTTAATCTGAATTAAAATAAACAAAAGTGTTTGTTTTTTTTTTATCTTGCATAATTTAAATATTTGTTTTTATCAAGTTGTTTTATTACAAGTTTTTTTTGTAACATCCTCCATAATTACATGCAATCATTACTTAATTTCTCATGAATATTATAATTTTTAGAGTGAAAAACACACACACACACACACATATGAAATTTTAGATTTGAAAATCTACTGAAATTTCGACAAAATTTTTCTTATAACGAGAGGTTCCAAGTTATCGACTAAAAACCTATTACAGTTCAATATTCAAGCAATTCATATTCCGTTCATTGTCCAATCATCCTGTACATATCATATTACAACACATCACATCCATCAAATTTCATTATAGATCACTACATACATATACTTATTAATATAAAATGTTCAAATCTTCAAAATATAAGAAGCATAATCACACACTAATTATCTAAGACACAATAAAAGAAACTAATACGACATCATAAAATTACATAATTGAGCCGAGTTCAAATTACATAATCTTTAGGACAATTAATATTTGAATACAAAACCCATTACAATACATAAGAGGCATCTAATACAAGTTCAATCAAAATTATCAAAAAATATCTTGCATATCTATCATTCAGCTTGTGGTTGTTAGGTACTTATAATTAATTTATAAAAACAATTAATTATATAACATGAAAAAGCTTAAACAAACAGAACATATGTAATAATGCATTTAGAATGTAAGTCATCATTGTCAATAATTCGCCAATTATTAATCAACATAATCATTCATTTCTTGACATTTACTCTCTAAAAACTCAATATTACCAAGTAATACTCAACACCAGGTAATTCCCTTCTTAGCCTATGTCCAGGCGTTATTCCAACTTCCAGAAATCTAGATTTGTTCTCCTATTATCAGGTATTATTTTCACTTTTAGGGATCTAGATCCATTACTTAGTATCTAGATCCATTACTTAGTATTAGGCGTTAGTCCCAACACCAGGAAAACTAACTCTTTATGCTCATTACTAGGTATTAGTCTCATCATTGAAAAACTAATTCATTCACCCTTTATAGGGCATTAGCCCATTACCGGGAAACTAATTCCTTCGTTATAAACCATTATTTAAATACGTTATAATTTGAAATTTCCAATATGCTACTATGATAAACTAAGTAAGAAAATGGCAATGTGTATGACACGTACTTGTTGTCGAAGCTCGAGTGGTACCTCCCTACTGTTGCACAGCTCTCGCGGCCTCTTATGTATTAACATGCATACCATATTATTCTTCCATTGTATGTTCATTCCACATAATATTATCCTAAGTTTACTTTCATTAATTTAACCTTCATTTTCAATTAAATTCTCGTTTTACTCATTTGTTTTTTCTTTTTCTATTCATTTTCCTTGGTTTTCTTAACAAGAGCAAATTTTATAACTCACCCACACATGTATGCACATTCAAATTTCTTTCTTATAAGCACCACTATATCAAGTCTCGCATCAAAACAACTTTTCAAATAAGGTAGAAATTTGCCAATTTCAGTCAATTTAGTCTATTCATTCAAGAATATTGTCTCTCATTTAAATCATAATTATTATCGCACGTGGACGCGCAATGTTGAGGGGTCGTGGGAGTCGCCATCTAGTTGTTTGGTTTAGGGTTGCTATGAAACTCATGTGTACTGGTCTTATTAGAAATTCAAAGGGTAAATGACTGGTTATGGTTAAAGAAGGTATTAGCACCCCTAGCGCATCCTACCTGAGGTAAGCTGCATTGCGTGGTTTGAATGTGATTTAAAGGTTTTGTTGGGTTTCTAATCGGTGGTTTGTATATGGCTTAGGATGAGGATTTATTCATGTGAATGAATTTGATTTTTTCAAATTCTAATGGGCTTGTGTACCCGAATAAATTCTTATGAAAAAGATCCATGTAGGTTCCCTGACAAGGTTCACCTATCCTGAAAAGCAGAAAGGTTTTTCACAACTCGTGTGTTGTGGTGAAAAATACTCTCAATTAAAATTGGTGAATATTTAGAATAATTTTGAGAATTTCTTAGTCAATTCCTGATATTTAGATATCAGCCTCACTTGTAAGTCCAGTATTTACACCAGAATATTGACCATTAATTCTCATGAATTAAGATTTGTAGGGGTTATTGAAATATTGACTAAGTTCTCATGGATGTTATAAGCTGGACTATTAAATCTAAAATGTATGCTAATATATATATTATATATATAAAAAAGCTAAAACATAACTTATATTTTTATATATCCATATTTTAAGTGAAAACATATTTTTTTGTATTTTTTAGAGACTTGGCTGATATTTCAATAACCTCTATAAATTTTGAATTTGTGTTTAATATGCATGCTAATAATTTTTTATTATATTTATGTTAAAAGTATGTTTGTCTTAAATTTTATTTTGTATATTTATAGATTTAAAATTATATACACCTTAGACTTACCTTTTATATTTTATATGCTTTTAATATGATAAAATAACATAAAATATTCTTATATATTCACAAACTTTGATTTACATGTGTACGCATCATATTTTTTAATTCCAAAACTAACGATGGACAATAACAATATTGATTCACTCTCCAAATACACCAAACTCCTAATCTTTTCCAAGTCATTCTCTGGACCCGTCATGATCCCACCCTGATAAGTGAAAATTTATCTGACAGGAATGATCAATCGTGGCTACTACTCCAAACGTGCAGACGCAACAGACCCCACGAACCAAAAATCCTTTTGAACTAACAAAACCAAGAAAGCCCACCACCTTGACACCTTCTCATTCTTTCTTCTTCATTCATCCTTTCGTTTTGACCGTACACAGCTATGCCTATAACACGATGCACAAGCGAACTAAACCTCCCAGCACCACCTCCTTCACCGATCCCCACAGGCAGAGGTACACGTTCTGCTGCCAATGACATCTTGATAGATTACCTCGAAAAGTCCTTAAACGTCCCTGACCTTACCTTGCCTGGACCATATATTCCTCTTAACAAACATCAAAATATTCCTGCCGCAATCAGTTACCGATTGTTGAAATCCAGAGATTATGAGAGTCAAGATCGGCTTTTGAAGTCGGTTAAGGAATTCAGGGCGTTTAAGGTTCTTGATCATGGGATTTCGGACGAGGAGTTGGGGTTCTTGGTCAAAGAAGCCGACCTGGTTTTCCGTGTTTTGGAGCCGACAAATGTGGGATTTCGGAGAAATTATCAACAGGAGATAGTGTGGGTTTTGTCTGGCAATGAAAGAATGTCATTGGCGCGAGAGTTTGCAGGAGCTGAAAGATTTCGTGATTTTAGGTAATCTCTTTCTTCCAATCCTTGCATTTGACCCGAGATATCGGCTTTGTTGGTTAGAAGGTATTCAACATGGTGGCACTTGAGTCTATGATGAATGCAGCCCATAAGTGAATGTGATTTTTATACTTAGCCCAAGGTGATTTATCCAGTAGCCTATTTAAGGACATTTATCTATGCGGACAACCGCGTTTCAAATTGCGGTTGGTAGAAAAAAAATAAAAAATCACTGCTTATTTTAACACACCATATCTAGCTATGGCAGAACATTCACATTCTTCTTCTTTTTTCTTTTGCAGCGAAAAGATGGACAATGTAGCAAGTAAACTTGATGCAATTGCACAAGAACTGTGTAAAGTTTTAGTCGAAAACACAGGCAAACAGCATTTTGGGAAGACAGTGACAACGCAAGGGAAAGAGTCCATCCTTAGCTTGTTCAGATACAACCACAAAAATGAAACCAGATCGAAACCAACCTTGCTCAATGACGAAAACAGGAAATCTTCTGATCATGCCTTGTGTCTCCATTTTCCCACGATGCAATCTCAATTTTCAGTCCAGTCAGACCAAGGTCCTCTGTCTTTTGATGCAGGGCCAGACAGTATTGTTGTCACTGTTGGAAAACATTTAGAGGTAATTAACTAGAGCATTTCATTGTTTATTTTTCCTTCTCCGAGGTCATTTAATAATCAAAATAGTTAAGTTTTTCACTCATGAAACCAGGAATGGAGCCAGGGAGATTTCGAAAGTGTTTCTGGGGAAATAATCTGTGAGCCACACCTACAAGATGGTCAAGCTTCTTTCTTGATAGAGCTCCAGTGTTTAACTTCAAATTTGGATATCAGTACAAAGAGAGATTATGACACAATTTCTCTAAGGGATCAGATTCTAATTGGGTTAATCATAGCTTTCTTGTACAATGTTTATGCGTTTTTATGGTCATGATTTGCAAGAATGGAAGTCTGTGCAGAAATTGTACAAAGAGAGATTATGACACAGTATGGTAATGCTCAAGTTTGGTTGTAGTTAGATGGGATTATTCTTTCACACAGGCCTGTTGATGTACAGCTTGGGAGTTGGGATAGATGGTTTGGATTTTTGAAGGGTTTGAAGTTTGATGTGAGGGTTTCTTGTGCTCAGATTTCTTTTATTTTTTTATTTTATTTGTGTGCAGAAATAAAAAGCTTGTAGTGCTGCTTGATTTGAATAAAAGTGGCATTTTCTTGGTGTCAGTATGCAGATTTTGTTTATCAAATTGGTTTTTTGTTGGATTTTTTTTTTATTTTTTTTTTAAAAAATCAACAATTAGGTGTTTGCACTGCCTTATAAGTTGCCTTGTTTGTTTATGCAAAATTAGTGAGCAAAACATTTTAGCTAAATTTTGTTTCAATAATTTTAAGCACTACTAGTTTGCGTGTATTTAAAATAAATACACCTCTTCCAAGATAAATTCTTTTTATAATATTAGGTTTTTGAAATAAAAAATATTTTAAAAAAACAGGTTATTATAAATTGCTAAAGTGTAATGTAATATGGTAAATACTTTAAATATTTTCACTCAATATTTATATTCTAATCTTATCATAAATGGAATGGAAATTAACAACAACTTTGCTTCTCAACGATTACATATAATAAAATATATTAAATTTTAACTCATCCATGTCCAACACCAAAAATAGAAATGAAAAATATAATAGTTATCAGGTCTAAGTGGGTAATGGAGGCCCAGAGTATTACACAGGACAATATTTGATAATGGGAGGAAGCCTCTAAGATCCTAAAAGACTTTCTGTGAGAAGCCCCGCTCCTTACAAGTTTGAAATTGGGCTGCACATTTTATTGGCAAATCATGTCATTTGCGCCCATGATATGACAAAAAGGCTCAAAGCAATAAACATTATTATTATTATTATTATTCTTATCTAAAAAAACTAAATGAAATGGGTGTTCTACTGTAACTCAATTCACACTAAAATAACTATAGTACAATTATCTTTGTATTCTTTGATCCAAAAAAAAATAGGTCTCTTGAGTGGGGGTGTTAATATCTTTTTCTTTTTCTTTTTTGTACAATATAAATACTTTTTTGTTTCCAGGATCATTTTGGGTGGGTGGTGTTTGCCCCATTTAAATGACGAGTGTGACGTCTTCTGGTGGACATAACAGGTCTTTTGTTATCTCTCTAGATATGCCGTCATGTCATCTTTTATTTAGAGTGGTTGACGCCAGCTTACAATAGTTGAATTATTGTCGGTAGTTGTTTGATTTTTTTCCCTTTTTTTTTTCTCTATCTTGACAAGTAATGTATACCATTGTCCTTTATTTTCCTACTTTTCAATTTCAGTCCTTATTCTATTAATGTCTTATTTCATTCCTTTTCCATTTATAGTTTTTATTCTTTTCAATTTAGTTTTTCATTTGTAATTTCTCATATATTTGATTTTTCATTTCAGTCCTCAATTTTTAAAGTTTCTAATTTTTCCTTAGCACTTTTGTTGAAGTTTTTCTTTATTTCAATTTCATCTTTCAATTAAATTTTCTGTTGTTTTATTTTTTTCAGTTTGACCCTCATTCTTTTGATTTTTTTTTCCTTTTATTAAAGCTATTTTTCAATTCAATTAAACCTTCAAATTGAAAATTTTTATCCCACTAATTAATGTTTTTTCTCACCCTCGTTGTTTTCAATCCTTTTGTATAGTTAATTTTTTTTTCTGGTTTCATTCTTTGACATTTAATTTGTTGAAAATTCAGCTTCATACGATCTTATTGTTCAACATTGTTTTTTTTTAATATTGGTTTTGTTATTATCTTCAAGTTTTTTCTATGGTTTTATCTTGCTCTCGTGATATAGGTCGCGATTTTTGCATGCCATTTTTTAATATGAGTTTTTTTAGTTGTTTTGTTTCTATTTTATTTTCAAGATATTATTCTAATTCATCTATAAATTATTTTATACAAATAAAATTTATTTTTCTAAATAAACAATATTTGTTTTTAAATTATATTGCTAATGTGTTCGGCCTTGTGTAATATTGTTTATGGCGTGGGTTTATTCAATCAGTTTCATTTGTATTTATCTTTTAAGTCATAGGTTTTTTAGGGTGTGGATTTATCTTTTATTTATTTAAATAAATAAGTTCAACAAAACTCAATCAGATGTATGTCTCATTTTATGTTATGGAATATCTTTATCTTCCTTGCATAGGCTTTTCAATTATTTTTTGAATTTTTTATGTAAAAAAACACATTGAAGCAACATGCATACCTGATATTTTTTTGAAAAAACAATTATAACTCGTGGCGAAGCGCAGGTTAAATAGCTAGTATAACTCTAAATGGTGTGGCATTTTTACTGTTCATCATCTCACATATTACTATGGATTACAATTGTTCATTTTTTCAAAATTTTCACTTTGGTCCTCTAACTTTTTTTTTTTGCACAATTGAGCTGTTTTGAACTTAAATTACAGTCCAATTGCACTTTTTTAGGTGAGGGTTGAATTGAAAGACAGAGGATTGAAGTGAAAATATTAGGTAAAATAGGTGGCAGGTTTGCAATTCATTTAAAAAGTTCATTTGTGTCCATCATCTTTTTAAGCTATTAGTTAATTGGTCCCTATATTTTTTTAAAAAAATATTTTGGAACCAAACTTCATTTTCCTTTTTTTTAGTTCTTCTTTTGGTGGAGGAGAGAGGAGGGGTTGCTGGATTCCGGCTTAGAGAGAGAAGTTGGCTTGAGGAAAGTTTAGCCACTAGAATGATAGATTTTTGCGTGAAATGATTCCATATGATGAGAGGGATTACCATTAAATGTTCTTTTACCTTGAAAACACAAAAAAAAAAATCTAAGTTCAGAAAGAATTTTTGTTTCGGGTTGATTTCAGGTTTTAGACCGATTTTTTTTTTTTTGTGTTTTTAAAGGCTATTGATTGGTTTAACAAGATTTCTAAGGTATTTCCTCAATGTTTTGGGTAAAAAATGAGTTTTTAGGTAAAAATAATAACCTTGTTTTTCCAGCAACACCAATGGCCAAATTATGAGATTTCTAGACGACGTATCGTCTAGGAAGGCCAATGACGCGTCATCTGTTTTTTTTCCAAAGAAACTAGGGTTGACCATTAATTTTTTTTTTAAATTATATGCTTGCTCGTGTGGGTCTTTTCTTGATTGGGCTAGGCGCAAGCCAGGTCCAGCATGGCTTCATTTCTTTCTTTCTTTCAAGTTTTTTTTTTATATTAATGGGTTTTTTATGTCTTTTTAAATAATTTTTATAACTTTTAAATTTTAATTAATACCCCTTCTCTATGATTTGTTTTTGGATTTTTTAGCCTTTTTTGAATAGCGATTATTTTTTAATTATATTGGGTGTGTTTAGTTTTTCAAAGGTTAGTATGATTCATCAATATTTTTTAATATTTTATATAGATTAAGTATTTTTTTTATAATATTTTTAATATGTATAACCTTGCATAATATTTTTTTTACTTTTATTTTGTTTAATAAATTTTATATGTGGCAATCTCTATTAAAAATTGATTTTCATAAACAAATTCATTGGACACAAGTAATTAAATGGTTTATGTTGTGATATTAAATATCTTTATCTACATTGGTATCTTAATTTTTCCAATTATATTTTTATTTATCATTGATTACTTTTTTCCATTTATTTACACAATGGTTAGTGGTTTGTTTAATTGGATGCGTGCATAAGTTTTTCAATTTACATTTATAATTTTTTTATGTAAAAAACCGCATTGAAAAATTTAACATATTCAAGTTTATTTGATCATGTAATGATGTTTTCAATTTGATCCTTATTTTTATGATTTTTTTAAACTCTTTTATAAAAGTTTTGTTCTTTTTAATTTCATCCTTCAATCCAAGTTGATAGGGTATTGTTTTTTTTTTTTGTCCTCATTGATCGGTTTTTTTTTTATATCTATGTTTTCTTGTTTTCTATTGTTTCCTCTTTTTTTTTTCCCTATATGATTAAAATAAAACCAATTTATTTAGTTTGTTTGGACTAAAATATGTTTGCGACGTTGAAATATTTTACTGGAAAAATAATACAAACTTACAATGTAGCGTGAGCACCGGTAACTAGTTTGATTATCTATTTATTGATGCATGGATTCGATCCTACACCTTTCTAAATGAAGAAAGTTATACTAGTTTACAAGCCATGCACTATATTGCAAGTTAAATTAATTTTTTTTTAACTTAATAAAAAATATTCACGCCATCATAAAAAACTTTTTAGTATTTTTATTAAATTTAGTTTAATGAGTTAATTTTAAAATATCTCGATCCAATTTTTTGTCTATTCCAAGCTTATAATTAAACTATGTGAGGATAAAAGAAAATGAGGATAAAATTGAGAAGAAAAAATTGACAGAAAAACTATCTTGTTCTGATTCCTTGTCTAAACAATGTTTAAAATTAAACCACATAAAAGTTATCCTAACCAGCTATAATTAACTTAACCTTGGGTAAAAAAATCACCCAAAATGAGTATTAAAAAATAGGTAAAATTGAAATAAAAAGAAACCATAGAACTCTGTAGTGCTAAAATTAATACTCTACCCACCCCCCACCCACCCACCCACCCCTTTCTTTGGTTATTTCTATTTGAAAGGGTGAAATAAGTGATGTTGTTGCATGAAAAGAAAGAAGATCAATCAAGTGCGCACACAGAGGCACCTAAAAAGCACTCTACACCCCCATCTTCGTCTGCCTAACACCCTTCAATCTATGAGATGTAATCAATCGAGGGACCATCCGTATTAGACAACACTATCTTCTAAAAGATTTGTAATTGACAAAGTCATTAGATTCATTTTATTTTAAATGTAAGAAGTTTCATTTGCCATAACATTGTCCTCATACATTAACAGTTTTTTCACCAAGGATGCAAGGAAAAAGATTTTAGGCAGTTGAGATGTCCCGTTTTATAAATTAGACCTGTCATCAATCCAATGATTAAACAACTTAAGATCCCATTTGATTGCTTGGCTTAGATCATGGCTGCTAATACAAAAACAAACACGGGAAGTACCTTGTACTCAAGGAAAAAGAAAGAAAGAACCGTAAAAAATACAAAAGTCTACCAAAATTAATGTCAGAGATTTAAATGTGGTCGGGTGGCTTTTATTTGTGTCGCGTCTTGATCAATACTTTGGACATTATTTGGTACGGTCCGTAAAAAATCATCAATTATTATTGAACTATATGTTATACAGTACCGTTGATTGTGAGATAAGGAGTGTCTGTAATAAATGTTTGTTTGGTGTTATACATGGTGAAAACTTTTCTTTATTCTTTGTAATTTCGCCTAGTCACATCAACTATTCCACCAGCCACCCCCTCACTTTTTCTAGCTCATTAATGATATTTAAAGCCTGTTAATATTTTTTAAGTGTGATTCTTATATAGTTTGTCAAGATTTCCGCGTTGGAATTCTTAATTTGTTGCTATGTCAACTTTACTATTTAAAAAACTTAATAAACAAATATTGAATATTAATATACAAAAATACTTTTTTTAAAAAAAAAAGCGAAGTAATTATTGCAATATTACAACGGATTAGGACGGGTTTTACATCCTCATCTCTCAGCCACATATTTTCCCTATGAAAAAAAAAAAAAAAACTCTCCATTGGATTCTGAGATTGTTCATGAATAAAAATACATGTTCTTCTGCAATCACGGTATATAAAACACAAAACAAAATATGAAGTCCTAATAAATATTTACTCTACCATAATTTGGTATATAATATATAAATTATTAAAAAATAAATCCACCGATATTTGCCCCCCTCTTTTGTGCATGTGGTGGTGTTTGGTCAGAATTAAGAAAGAAAGAAACTCGTGATGTGGAGAAATTATGGACGCAAATGTTTTTTTTTTTGTCTTTAGTTCTGGCGTTTGGCTGGAACGTGTGCATGTATGGTTACAAAACTGGAAAAGACATGCCCACATGAGAAGGAGAGTCAGCCATGTTTTACTATACTGTCCACCATTGAACATCCTACACAGAGAACTTCCCCCACCATGTTAGATTTTCCTATGATTTTTGTCTCCCATTCGTGCACTGAATTATCTCTATCGATCCATCTCTTTCGTTCTTTCTCCGTAGCCCTCATCCCATTTCTTCATCTAATGGTAAGGGCTAGGTGTACGTTGCAACAGAAGAAAAAAAAGAAGAAAAAAGAAAAGGTTTTGAAAAAGCTCAATAAGAGATCTAGTAACCCTATACCAGTAGTTTAGTAATAAAAAAGTTATACTTTGTGCTTTTTTATCTAACCGTTGAGTTTGATTCGAATTTCTGAAGAGATTTTAAAGGTCTTGTTATATAAAGGATTGGCCACCAGTTGCGCTCTTAAAGCCCCACAAATTAGATTTTGAAAATGTAGTTTGTGTCAGTTTTGTTATTTTTTTATTCTTGAATTTTCTATTAATTTTTGATTTTCTGTTTTTTTTTTGTTTTAGAATTCTAATTTTTTCATTTTATAAGGATTGTTTTTCATTTATTTAAAAAATTGTAAATCTCGTAGAGAATTGAAATACATCATAACAATATTTCAGGATAAGACTACGACACAGGTTCCTTGTATGCAAACCATATTTGACCAAAACTTTGTCTTTCTTCTTTACTGTTTTTCTTTTATTTGTTCTTTTGTCTGCATCATTTGACCAAGACATTGTTAGATAGTACTGTGTTTTGGACAATGTTTTTACCGTATGAGTTACATAGCCCATTAAATAATTAATACTTTATTTCGAATAAGAAAGAAAAAATTATGCCAACGAGAATTATTCTATAGAGAGAGAGGGAGAGAGATAAAGGGGTCTAGCGTCCAAAAAGTAAGATTATAAGCAACAATGTCATGAAATAGAAATCTTGACTGCATTCTGAAATAAAATGTTCATAATTTTCATATAGAGAGAATAAAAATAGTGCATTTCAGGAATAAATATATAATAGTTGCTGATCGCTAATCAATTATCTACACAACAATTGTTTACAAGCCCCCACCGAAAGGAGAATCAATTTTGAAATTTGTACATGATTAGAAAATATATGTATATATCGAAAATTGTAGCGTGTAAAAGATACTGTGGCTCTCTCCAGTCTCCATGACCCAAAATAATTGTGACTCTCTTTTACTCCTTACCACTCGAAATTATTACATATATTTCTTCATGTTACATCAAATCGATTTAAAAACGAACTTTGACGCATGGATTGTGACAATTCAGATGTCTAAGTCCATCAAAGATTCGAAGTTGTAATTGATGTGGGGTGAAATATGATAAGGATTGAAAACAAAAGAAGCTGTCAATGCCCTAGAGCTTCATGCATCTTAAAACAAAATGGCATAAACACTGGTCACACACGTGCATAGATTTAGTTAAACTTCGTAAAAGTCCTTGAAATAATTGGCATCCATGTAGGTTAGTAGTAGCCTGTAGGCTCTAGTATGCCCTATCTGATGTCATAGGTAAAAACTTTGTGGGTGCAAGAGGCAAATATTCAAAATACTCCAAACCCAGAATCTGCGGATAGATGTTGGTCGTTTGGCCTTTAATCACTCTCCTAGCTATTCATTGCTTTGTATCGATATCTGCTGTTCTAGACTTCGCTTGCCGACACACTCGTGAAACTGCACCCATTCTCTTGTATTTTACAATCATTCTGTGATCAATTATGTACTGGGTTTGGACAGATTGAAACCACTCTTCCCAATTAGATTGACCCTCATCAGCATCTGGCCTAACAGCTTGTGTGCCCATTTTGACATGTCACATAGGGCAAGATGTGGGGATTTTTTTTTCAAACAAAGGTAAGATATTGGATGCTTGAAGGAGAAGAAGCCTCTCATCATAATAATTTTTCATAACCCATGCCGCTAGTTTGAATATATTTTGAAGGGTTGTATAGATGCATGCATAGGTGGGTTTTTAATGGGTAGTCTTGATTCCTGTGTTACTTGCTTATTTGTTTATGTTTTGGTTCATGTTTATTACATGCTTAAAGTTTTGTTGTTTTTATAAGGTATTTTAATTAAATAAAGAAGAAAATGAATTTATTATGAGTGTAAAAAAGTATGTTGTCTTTTGTTCATATACATACTTGTTAATGTTTGTTTGTCTATATGTATGATCTATATTAATAAAATATATTTGTTGTGGAAGAGTTTCAGTGGATGAACCTACCCAATTAAATATTATACCCAATTAAATATTATAGGTTGTGTGCTATGTAGTATTTAAAATATATTGATGATGTTTAAAAACAATTCAAATAGTTTAGGGGCAAGATTTATGTGTCTTGTATAATTGATCAGTCTCTTGGTTTTGATAATCTGATTTATTTTTCTATATCAAGGTGACTAGTGCTTAGTGTCTGGTGTTTGAGAAACCAAGGTGGTTGGTGCCTGATGTTTGATAAGCTAGCTAAGGTGGTTGGTGCTTGCAAAAAGTCTTCTTTAGTGAATTTATAGACTTTTTAATGCTTAAGTAAGTATTTTTTTTTAGAGAAAAGACAATGATATTTTAGAGAAAAACTCTGGAAATAAATATGCAATAAAGAATAAAGATTGAAAACCTTTTTCTTTGAAGGATTCATATTATTTTTTATATCCCGTGAACCTTGTCATTTTTTTTTTGTAGAAGAAGGGTTGAAATGTCATCTTACTCTGATAGCATTAAAAAGGGATAAAATATCTCTTACACATAATTAATAAGGGATAAATATATCTTACATATCATTAATGAGGGATAAATATCAGGTCCCTCTAAAGACTTTTATACATTTAGGGATATAGAGAGATGAATATCTTTGACCTTAACTTTCTATGTTAAAGGTTATAATAAAAACAAACAGAGTCTTGTGACCCAATAAAATGCCTAGAAAGATCATCAGTTTTACATATATCTAGGCTCGACAAGATGTTGAGCCGAAGGATGTTAGGTCTGATAATTTTTTAAACCCGCATGTACTTGGACTCAACGTGTAATTAAACCTAGGGATGTTGGGTCTGGTGGATTGCTAGACCTATATGTACTTGGGCTCAACACGTAGCTGAGCCTAAGAATATTGGGTCTGAAGGATTGGCAGACTTATATGTACATGAGCTTAGCGCTTAGCCAGACCCATATATACATGGGCTCAACGCGTAGCTGAGCCTAAGAATATTGGGTTTGATGGATCGCCAGACCCATATATACTTGAGCTCAAAGCATAGCTGAGCCTAAGGATGTTGGGTCTGGCGGATAGCCAGACTCATATATATATACTTGGGTCTGACATGTAGCTAAACCTAGAGATGTTAGGTCATTACCTTGCATTTGGTCCTTTTTTTAACATGGTTTTAAGAAAAAATAACATGTCTAAAACACATTGATCCATCAGTAGCCCCCCGAAGTCTTTGAGTATTTGTTACACAATGATTTTGAAAGGTTATCAGCCTTAAAGAAAGTTCTTTTACTTGAGAGTTGTTTGTCTTATTAATGAGAGCCTTTTTATCTTTCCTATGAGATTTGTCTTTGTAGAACTGTTGGGATTGTTTGTGTCCATGTGTCTCATTCTTTTACGAAAGAGATGATCAAGTGACTTATTTTTTATAAGAGGTGTCCATTGAGAAATAAAATGATAGTGTGCATTCAATGCAATAATTAAGTAGAACTATGGAGATATGAGATGACATAAAAAATCATTCATCCAACGGTGAGAGTGAAAAGATGTTTTCTCTATAACCCTAGTCATTCTATCTTTTCTTTTACTTTCTGAAAAACTACTTTGTTTAAAAAAACCGTGAACTAATTTTGCTCTAATTGAAGGAAAAAAACTCTCATTCTAGGTATTTTCATCAAAAGTTTGTTTTTCCTTTTCTACTTTAAGTAAAAAAATAGATAAAAAAAAAAGTCAGATATGTTTATAGAAAAAAGGATATCGCTACCTCTAAAGAGGAGCACAAGTTTCAACCTGAAAGCAAAGGAAACAACAGGAGATATAGGTCCATCAAACTAGGTCCTAGAATTAGAAGGAATAAAGCCTTAACACCCACCCACCCTAGGCAGGGGGAGAGCAATTATCCCCACAGGAAGAGTCCTTCTCTAACCACTACTAGAGAACCTCAAGAGAGATGAAGGCTACCTTAGGCTCCTGAAGATGATGCCCCTAGTACTCTAGGTGTAAAGGACATTGAATTCATTAATATTTGATAGGTAGAAGAGTACACAACTCAAATGCATGTTGAGGCTGAGCGTATCAGCCAATCGACCTTAAGCTCTACTCAAGGTCATTTGGAAATTACAACCTCTTTCTACATGTATACATTAGGGTACACCTTCCCTCTCCAATGATTTATGAGGGAGGTTTTTAGATATTATCAATTGGATCCAAGCCAGCTGCATCTCAATAGGTGAATAATTTTATATGTATTTGATAAAAAATTTAGGCTTGTCAAAATTGAGCCTACAATTAGCATCTTTAAGACCTATTATCATCTAGTTGTTGGTACCGATTGTAATAATGACATGCATTGGTTTTTTACATTTTACAATAGACCCCCTGGATTTATGAAGGAAACCCTATGGGGAAAACCTACCCATGTCAAAATATAAAAGGAAAGGTGGCTGATACTGAGGTATAACAAGTCAGTCAGCCCTAGAGATTAGATGCAACAGATTTGGAGTTGCTCTCACTATTAAAGGATACCTCCCACTAATATCAACAATAAACCTCGTTTGAGCTTGGGATGAGGAGAAGATATATGTTGTATTTGTATCGATCTCAGCCGAGTACGAAGTCAATAAAATGGTCAGATGACACTACCACACCCTGTTGCAAAGTATGCACCTTACCCTTTTAGTTTTTGTTACATCTAAGTTCATTACTGACTTTGTTTTTATCCAGGATTGATAGTTGAAGGAGAAGGAGAAACTTCAACAAGTTCTATAAAAGAGAGTTCACGAAAAGGGTATTCGTCTCTTTTCTTGAATAAAAAAAATACTAGAAAAAGATGGAAGATGACCACATCATTGCCGATGAACTCCCTGTACTTGAGGATGTAATGGCGAGAACCAGAATTCCCATGGAAACAAAAGCTAGAGATAATCATACTCCTCTGTCTGGGAGTCAAATATATTTGACTCTTCCTGAAGTGATTACGAGCACTACTGCCCACTTTAAGAGAAGGAGGGTCTTCACCCCTATAGAGAACGATGTGCTAGCCTTAATCATTGAGGTTCATGTGGTGGCATTTCCTTTGCCTCGACTTCCAGTTTTGTCTGTAGAGGTTGCAACAACTAGGACCTTTACTTGGGATATTTTTGAAAAAGCTGAGTTCGAGGATGCTTTTTCCAACATCATTCTTGATTGAGCTCCCTTCAGCTTCCCCGCCATGACTGAGGAAGAGAGGCAACTTATGAAGGTTGTTGTTGGTGGAAGGTCGGGCCTTGAGAAGGTTGGCCTTAAGGTGGTGAGAATGTTGAAAAAGATTCTCACCATTCCATCAGACATCTCGATGATGTCTAATGAGACCTACAACCACTATTTGATTTTAACCAGTCAAATGACCTTTAATGTAAGGAACTTTCTCATTTCACCTTTTAGTTTGGTTTTATAACCATTGTTCCTAACACTTATTCTTGACAGACTTTCATAATGCGTGTCCATTCTAAGAGGTGCTAGATAGGGCAAACCAGGCTGCCTTCGAACAGCTAAAAAAGGAAAAGGTTATTGTGATAGCCGAACTGATGAGCCTTAAGGTGGCCTATTCATCGCTAAAAGAACAACTCAATGTGGTTTATTCATCACTGAAGGAACAAATACAAAGCTTTGTTCTTCAGTTAAGCTCCAATGATAAACTACTTCAAGCCAATTATAACCAAGTAGATACCTTGAAACGGGAGATCCTTGAGGCGAAAACCACCCAAGATGGTCTAAGGGTTGAGCTTCTCACTTTTAGAGAAGAAGCCTAAAGTTCTTAAGCTCTGCTGGAGGCTTTGAGGAACTCTCTTAGGGAGTTCCAAGAATTTTTCAAGGGGGTCTATAATTTTAACTAAGATGGTTGGGGACAAGATCTTTCTTACCATGTTCAACCTGTATTTCTTCAATCAATTAATAGGAATGCAGATGGACTTCGACACTGCCTTTTATTCAGTCAATATGCTTGATTTTACAGATGTGTTCCCATCAATAGAGAAATACACAATTGCACTAAGGGGACTATATCGATCCTTTTTCAAGGTATATTATGCAATCGCATTAGAGAAACTAAGTTCATCCCATTCATAGAAGGTTATGGGGATGTTGCCCTGTAAAGATCATGTTCATTCCCGTTGTTGAGGTAATGTTTATCCCATCATTGGAGAAATGTGTAATTGCATTAGAGAGACCACGTTGATCCCTTCCAAGATAGATTATGTAATCGCACTGAGGAGATGATGATCCCTTCTAAGGTAAATTGTGCAATCGCACTAGGTAGACTAAGTTCATCCCATCTTTGAAAGGTTGTGGGGGTTGTTGCCTTAGAGAGATCATGTCTTTCCTCGTTGCTGAGGTAGTCTATCTCATCCATGAAGAAGTGTGAAACCACACTAGGGAGACCACGTTGGTCCTTTCTAAGGTAGATTGTGCAATCGCAATAGGGAGACTTTGATCCCTTCCAAGGTAAATTGTGCAATCGCACTAGAAAAATTGAGTTCATCCCATCCCTGGAAGGTTATGTGGAGTCTTTCAAGCATCACCTGGAGAGAAATAAAAAGTCATTTTAAATAAGTCATTCATATATAAAAACTTACATTCTTATTCTCATTGGCTACGATAAATGTTTATTTGATCAGAGTGCCAAACGTGAGGGAGGCTCTTCCCTTTCACTTGGATGGTTGCCAAAGATACTTCACATATTTTATGGTTTGAAACAACATTCCACTTATACTTATTGAAGGCTTTCCAAAATATCGAGGCTCTAACTGCATTCGTGAAGTTGATAAATGCATAACCTAAATTTTCTCGCCTCACTAAGTCCATGGGCAAGTAGAAGAAATTATACTCGAACTTAGAGCAATCAAATTATTGCATTGCCTTTCCTACTTCTTATTGAAGAGTTGTTGAAGTTATGATGGAGCGGATGTACCAACAATTATAGAGAGGTTTGTGACACGTCTCATTCTATGAGTGTATTGATTATTCCTTTAATGGTGATTAAGGATGTCAATAAACTAGTTTTGAAAGAATAATCGATGACTTTTTTATCATTTCCCCACAGACGATACCAATTGATGATGTTCCAAAAATTTCAAGTAGTTTGGGGGCAAGGCTTATGTCTTAGATAATCAATTAATCTCTTGGTTCTTGTAATATGATCCATTCTTCCTAGCCAAGGTGGCTGGTGCCTAGTGCCTAGTGTTTGGTAAGCCAAGATGGTTGGTGATAGGTAATTGCAAAAGGTTCTCTTTGGTGAATTTAAGTACTCTCCGATACTTAAGTAAATATCTTTCTAAGAGAAAAGACAATAATATTTTGGAGACTCTAAAAATAAATATGCAGTAGAGAATAAAAATTAAGAACCTTTTTTCTTTGAATGATTCATAGTATTTTTAAAGCTCGTGAACCTTGTCATTTTTTTTGGAGATGAGGGGTTGGAATGTTATCTTGCTCTTATAGCATTTAAGAGGGATAAAATATCTCTTACACATTATTAATGAGGGATAAATATAAAGTCCCTCTAAAAATTTTATACATGTAAAGATATAGAGAGATGATTATCTTTGATCTTAACTTTCTAGGGATATAGAAAGATAATCGGTTTTACATTTATCTAGGCTCAGCGAGATGTTAAGGGAGTGTTTGGAAACGCCGTGCAAACCATGTTCCAAAAAATTTTGAAATTTTGTTTTTAGCTTAAAATAATTTTTTTTATGTTTTCGTATCGTTTTGATGTGTTGATGTCAAAAATGATTTTTAAAAAATGAAAAAACTTCATTTTGATGCATTTTATAAGCGAAAATCACTTTGAAATGTCACCGCTATCACAGTCTCAAACAGGCCCTAAACCTAGAAATGTTAGGTTTGATAGTTTTTCAAACTCGCATGTACTTCAGCTCGACGCGTAGCTAAACTCATGGATGTTAGGTCTTACGGATTATCAGACCTAAATATACTTAGGTTTAATGCATAGGTAAACCCAGGGATGTTGGGTCTAACGGATTGTCAGGTCCATATATATGTAGGCTCAACGTGTGGTCAGATTTATATGTACTTGGGCTTAGCTCGTAATTGAGCTCAAGGAAGTTGGGCCAGACCCATATATACTTGGGCTCAACGCGTAGCTGAGCCTAACAATATTAGGTCATCACCTTGCCTTTGGTCTTTTTTTTAACATGGATTTTAGACAAAAAAAAATAGCGTGTATAAAACACGCCGATCCATCATACACACACAAACATTTCCTCCAAGTAGGTTTGGTTCAAGTATCTGTTATGCATAATTACATGATTTTGATGTGGGATTTGAACTAGTAAGTAGTTTGGTTATTGAGTCATTAGATCAACTCAATTTTTTTTTTTGTCAAATTGATATCTTTTTATTTTTTAAAAGAAATTCCTTGGTTTTGACTAAACCAAGTTTAAACTGAGTTTGACATGATCAACTAGGTTGTAAATTAACTCGTTTGGTCACTTAAATTTAGCTAGGTTAATATTAAAATTATTTCAAATTAAAATCCAATTTATATTAGGTTATGAGTTAGGAATTTGCTGATCCACAAGCATACAAAGATAAGCATTTAGTATCATGCTAATCATATTAATCCAAACTATGTTTGTGTTTTTTTTTTAATTATTATTACCTTAGATAAACATGGACACCATTGTGCATGTAGTAGTTTTTAATTTGATGCCAGTTTCTTTACGGGGAGTTGTTCTGAAAGAGCACAGAAAGCAAGAAACTGAAGTCCAAGGCATTAAATGTAATGTAAAGCCTTTTTTTTTTTTTTTTTGGGGGGGGGGGGGGGTTGGGGGTAAAAAATTGAGTATTTTAAAATTA